>Ga0308167_1000605_pt1 | contig 58941 bp, 53 predicted proteins | sample PhyCR1_2_FD_202138 | JGI IMG/M metagenome (GOLD analysis project Ga0308167, IMG submission 202138) | Phyllosphere microbial communities from UC Gill Tract Community Farm, Albany, California, United States - DLSLRC.R1 | ecosystem: Host-associated > Plants > Phyllosphere > Unclassified | place... | reverse complement strand
AGCAACGGCACAACATCCACCAGGAGGTTGAACAGCTCCGGTGGATAGTGGAATATGATGTCTGAGGGTGCATCAGTCATGCGCTACTTCCCCTCCAAATACACTCATCAATGTAAGCAAAGGATTTGTTCCCTTCCGTCATAAAGCTTCCATATTCAGGCTTTATATGCTTGTTAATCTTATAACAGTAAACAGTTGGGCCAGTAGGGAGCGATCTGATAACCATTCGTGATTCAGCTTCGACAAGCTCCAAATCGTACAGTGCCTACAAGTGCATCCAGAACTGCGAGTAATCGCTGAACCAATGAGCAAGCTGTAGTGCTGAGTCGCTGGTAATACTAAGTTTGCCGTTGATGATCTGGGTGAGCCATTGGCTGGGACGCCAAGTTGGCGCGCTAGCTCAGTCAGTAACACACCACCAGCCTCATGCCATTGGGTTAGAACTTCACCTGGGTGACAGGCTGCTGCGATCATATTACCCCACAAAATGGACAGGTTATTACCTCAACGGTAAGCGTTTTGAGGATGTACGTCAATCGTACATAAATTGAGTTTAATCATATATAAAAAGTGAGCAGCGCGCGCCTACAGTAGGTACTCCAAAGCGTAAGGAATATGCTGCCAGGGAGAACTCTACATAGATCACAGAAAAAAGGGGGCCGAAGCTCCCTGCGATCAAAACAACTCCCGTTCGACGAAGGACACCTTGGGCTCACCGCCGAAGTACAGTGATCCAATGCACGCACGTCAACCATTGCCAATCCTTTTTTAATCCGAACCCTAATCGCCTTGTCAACATGACTTGGCTCAGGGATACCACTCGGATGGTTATGTGCAAATATCACCGCTGCAGCGTTAACTCCAATCCCTAAAAACCATTTCACCGCTGCGAACCAAGGGGCGCTATGCCCGGCTATGCATGGGCTAGTTATTTCTCCAGTGCGTTTTTCGTTCTTCATATCTGCTTCCGTTTAATCGTTTCCCAGTACAACCCATCCCGCAAGGGTAAATAGCACGCATTCTGCGCCCTTGCAGGCTGGAACGATGCCGGGAAAGCGAACCGTCAGGCGATACGAAGACGAAAATCACACTACTGACGGAGAAAAAACCATGGCGATTTCCCTGTATACCCAGACTGGCGCCCCTAACACCTCAGCGGCGACCAGCGTATCCCCGCTGGAGCAGTCAGGCTCCTCAAAAACGAAATTTTCCAAAAATAGTACCGATATTTATCAGTCAGTTACTGACAGTATCATTGCTGCCCTGGAAGCCGGTGTTAAGCCGTGGTCATGCCCATGGCAGCGCGTACCGGGCATGTCAGGATTACCTTCAAATTATGCGACTGGCGCTGCATACAGCGGGATGAATATCATGTTGTTGTGGAGCAGTGCGTCAGAACAGGGATTCAATGATTCACGCTGGATGACCTACAAACAGGCAAAAGCGGAGGGCGGGCAGGTACGCAAGGGAGAACACGGCACTACCGCCATTTTCTATACCACGCTGGAAAAGGAAAATGACGACGGAGAAACTGACTATATCCCGATGCTGAAGACGTTCACCGTGTTTAATGTTGAGCAAATTAATGGTTTGCCTATGAGTGACGAAGTCGTTTTCCCAGCAGTGACTTTTGAGCCGTTGCCGCCTGCGGAGGCGCTTTTCCTTAACAGTGGTGCAACCATCATTGAGAAGGGACAGAATGCCTTTTTTGCACCATCAACCGACGAAATCCATTTACCGGAACGTCGTCTTTTTAGCGATGCTGCCAATTTCTACGCTACGGGCCTGCATGAGTTAATTCACTGGTGTGGGGCAAAAAGCCGGCTGAACCGTGAAATGAAAGGGAAGTTTGGCAGTGAGAGTTATGCTTTTGAGGAGCTGATCGCCGAGTTGGGAAGCGCGTTCCTGATGGCGGATTTGGGGGTTGTCGGAGAGGTTCAGCATGAAAGCTATATCGCTTCCTGGCTGAAAGCACTGAAAAACGACAAACGCTATATTTTTAAAGCTGCCAGTGCGGCATCCAAAGCGCATCGTTATTTGATGGATAAAGCCTGAGGGCAGGGGAGAAGAAGCTACAAAAGAATGTGACTTTAACCTTTAACGTGTGTGGGCAGAGTAAAGCTTGTTCCAAGGGGGAATTCCCCCTGCAAATTTTCCTGGTACTTGGTGCCAAGAAAATTTGCAGGCTGCAGGGCGGGCGGCAAAGAGCCCGCTCACCCCTATAGATGTATTGGCTTAAACTTGATCTGGCAGTGTTCGCTGCTAGAACATGATTCAACCTGACAATCGGCAATGAGCGAAATATAGTCATTCGGACCCTGAGAATTACACTTTGAAGTGATTCAGGGTATGCGCTTACTGGTTACGAATATTGAGCGGGAATCATGCGATGATCGCCGCTTTTCTTTAGACCCAGTAGGTGCTCCACGTTCGCTAACGAATACTCAGGGCATGCAGATAAACTGCTGACTATATTTCTTTCGAAGAGCGTGGAATGCATACCAATCCCCGATGAAAAGGAGTTGGTGATGACTGTGACTAATCAATTTGCTGCGCACGTTGGTCTGGACTAGGCAGATAAAAAACACGATGTCTGTGTTCAGTTTAAAAACGGTGAACGCGTATTCCATGTGATTAAACATACAGCAGAAGCGCTTGATGTCTGGCTTACCGAGTTACACCAGAAGGTAAAAGGCAGGATCGCTATCGCCGTTGAGCTGAAGAAAGGTCCCGTGGTGTATATGCTCTTCAGAAATATCCCTTTATCACCGTTTTCCCCGTCCACGCTTTGTCCCTGGCTCGTTACCGGCAAGCCTTCTCGCCCAGCGGCGCTAAAGATTACCCACAGGATGCCGAGCTGGCATTAGAGTTAATGCTGCGTTATCCCCAAAAGATAAAAGCCATTGAGCCCGATAATGCGGAAATCGCATCAATCAGCCATCCGGGCTCTGGCGTTTAAATGGATAAGGATCATTTACCACTGCTGGAAGTCCAGAACCCGCTACGACGAAGTAAAATATTTGCTGGCACCCGAAGCGCGACTCTCTCCCTTACTTAGGCCATAAAAAGCTTGTCAAATGCCTCAGCGCATGAAGCGGACATTGCTAACACCGCAGCGTATTTATCACCGCGAATCAGGTCACACATTGCATGAACACAGTACTTGTTGCACTGTTACGTTAACTTCAAATGCTCCATCGATCCCACTTTTTGCACGGCATCGAAATTCTTCCAGTTTCTCTACTTAGCGTTAATTCCCCATTTTCAACCTCTTTCCTGCATGGAAAGCCACTAGACCTTGCAAAGAAAGATGTCGTTAACTTTTTGTCAATTTTTCTTACCATTTCATTGCAAGTTGCTTCCAAATGACTCATTCAGGGGTTAGGATTTATCCTATTCAGCAAGGTTTGACAGGAATATTTATGAAGAAAGTAATGGCTGCGCTTGCAATAGTCCTTTCCTTGAGTAGTTGTGACAAGCCCAAGATTGATACTTCCAGTGACGAAAGCATGAAGATATCAATTCAGAAGGTAAGGGAGTCACTTCCAGAGAATCAACGCACTGCATACGATAGTGCGCTTAAGGTAGTAGCCCTTAACCATTTGAATCTTGCTGATCTAATGCAAGCAGGGATGACAAAAAATACCTCGGGTATCGAGGCACAAATGAAAAGCGAACTTTCAGGTAAAACCGGAGAAGAGATCATCTCTTATGCCGAAACGATTAGAAAGGAGAGAGCTGAACGCGAACAAACTCAGGCACTTCAGGAAATCTCGGAACTTCTATAAAAGCAAAAAACCGCAGAAAGTAGCCTGAAGGAACTTGAAGCCTTCAAGGTATCCCGCTCCCGGTTTTACTTCGAGAAAAAAAATTATGGAAGAGATCAGCCCATCATTGAGTTGAGCGTTGAGAACGGCACAAATAAAGCCATCGCGCGCGCTTATTTCAAAGGCGTCATCGCAAGCCCGGGAAGGGAAGTTCCGTGGTTCACCGACACCTTCAATTACCAGATTTCTGGTGGTCTTGAGCCTGGAGAAAAGGCTGAATGGAACCTGGCGCCGAATATGTTTTCCGATTGGGGAAAAGTGAATGCTCCCTCTGACGCTGTATTTACCGTAACCGTTATAAGAGTCGATGATGCGCAGGGCAATCCTGTGTTTGGCGATGCCGAATTTTCTGAGCGTGACGCAAAAAGACTGGCTGAACTCCAGGCTAAATACCCCAATTCCCCCCCCTGAATATTCATTGGCAAAGCTGAGGTCTGGCGCTTAGTTATGCCAGGCCATAGCTGACTGGCTGAAGCGCGACGCATCTTTCTAAATCACCCATCGGTTCAAAGACCGAAAAATGTTGAGCTCAACGATTACGAACATATGTCACGGGGAGACACTTAAATGTTCTTAAATGACCAGGAAACGGCTACAGATCTTTTGTACTACTCGGCGATTGCCGAGACGGTGGTGAAGCTCATTGAAGAGACACCCGAGGCTCCGATTACAATTGGTGTTCACGGCGACTGGGGAGCGGGTAAATCTAGTGTTCTCAAGATGTTGCAGACCTCATGTGAAAATAAAGATAAGACTCTCTGCATCTGGTTTAATGGCTGGACTTTTGAAGGTTTCGAAGATGCTAAGACGGTTATTATCGAAACTCTTGTGGAAGAACTTGTACGAGCCCGCCCGGGTTGCACTAAGGTCGCAGCCGCAGCTAAGAAGGTACTAAGAAGGGTTGACTGGCTTAAACTCGCCCGCAAAACGGGAGGCCTGGCGCTTACCGCTTTCACTGGCATACCTACGATGGATCAACTCAAAGGCGTGCTGGATATCGCCGCCGGGCTGATCAGTAATCCTCAGGAAACGTTGTCAGCTGAGGGAATCAAAGCATTTGTCGGGAAGGCGGGAGATTTTATTAAAGAGGCTGATGCTGAGCAGGAAACGCTGCCGAAGCATATACATGCTTTCAGAAATGAATTCAGTGAACTTCTCAAAGAAGCCCAAATTGACAAGCTTGTCGTAATTGTTGACGATCTCGATCGATGCCTGCCAGAAACGGCGATAGACACACTGGAGGCGATCCGCCTGTTCCTGTTTGTCGAGAAAACGGCTTTTGTGATTGGTGCTGACGAGGCGATGATCGAATATGCCGTCCGAAATCACTTTCCCGATCTGCCTCAGAGCCAGGGCCCGTTATCTTATGCGCGTAATTATCTTGAGAAGCTGATACAGGTACCTTTCCGCATACCCGCATTAGGTAGCTTAGAGACACGGGTATATACCACGCTTCTGTTGGCAGAAAACGCACTGGGTCCAACGCATAAACAGTTTACGGACCTGTTGGAGAAGGCTCGTGAAGAGATGCAGCGCCCCTGGCTGAGTAGCGGCCTGGACAGAAAAGTGGTCAGTGAGGTTCTTAAAGATGAAATCCCTGAGCCGGTCGATCAGGCGCTTCTCATTAGCGCTCATGTCACCCCTCTCCTGAGCGCAGGTACTCGAGGGAATCCCCGACAGATTAAGCGGTTCCTGAATTCGATGATGTTAAGACAGGCAATTGCTGAAGCACGGGGATTCGGGGATGAGATAAAGCGCCCTGTGCTGGCAAAGATAATGCTGGCTGAGCGCTTCTATCCCACCTTTTACGAACAAATTGTCAGGGAAGTAAGCAGCCACAACAAAGGAAAACCAGAGGTACTTGCACAATTCGAAGAACAGGCAAGGGGGGCGACTGGTTCGGAAAAAGAGGAAGAAGCACCACACACTCAGCTTTTATCTTCAGACCAATTTGACGTTGCCGTGTGGATGAAAAACGGCTGGGCAGTTGACTGGGCGCGGACAGAACCGCGGCTTGCCGATGAAGACTTAAGACCTTATGTGTTTGTGACGAGAGATAAACAAAGCCTTTTCGAGGGGGCACTGACCTCTAGCCATCTTGAACCGTTGATTGAGAAACTCATGGGGCCGCGGATGGCTGTAGCAGGCCTCAAGGTCCCCCTTGAGAAACTCTCTGCATCGGAAGCCGATGAAGTGTTTGAAGCTCTCTGTGTACGCATTCTCCAGGAAGACAGCTTTGTCAAAGCGCCAGCAGGGATTGATGGTTTGCTGTTCCTCGTGAAGTGCCTGCCCAGGGCACAAAATAAGCTAATTGATTTTATTCGCCGCATCCAGATTCCAAAAAAAGGGGGTGGTTGGATGACCGGGTTTTCACAATGTTTCGTTGACGCCAGTTATGAAATGGAGTTCCGCTCTATTCTTCAGGAGTGGGTAGATCAGCCTCACAACGCAGCGTTAAGCCGTTCTGCAAAAGCGATCCTCGAACTGGAAGGGAAACAAAAGTAAATGGGAACATCAAAATCTTACGGTGGACCGACCAACGGTTTAGTTCCCGACTTCGTGGATAACCCGCCGGCACCAACGCTAACGCCTCCAAATGACATACCCACGGATAGCCAGACTCAGAACGGAAACACCGCTCCAGGCAATTTACCTTCTGATTCCAGTGGCGCGGGGCCGCTGAGCACACCTAAGGGAAATTTCACTCGTTATGCACGCTCTCGTAGCCCGAGCGCGCTAGGCAGAGCCGTCGCTGGATATGTCAGAAACGGTACGGGTGGTCCCAGCAGGGCCAGTCGTCGCATGGGATCGTCACGGGTTGTTGCTGGTGGTTTACTGAACATTATCGGCAATTTCGAACAAGGGGGCGCAACTCAGGCTCTTCAGCGTTTCGACCTTGGTTCGCTTGCCGGAGAGCCAGCCTCATCGGTATTCCTTTCACTGGTGGAATTCTTGTGTCCTCCCGGTGGGTCTGTTGATGAAGGGATTGCCAGGCAGGCAATGCTCGATACCATTAGGGACCTGGCAGAAACAGGTGAGGAGAGTTTCGATGCCTTGACGCCTGAACAGCTCCAGGAAGTATTTCTTGGTTTTGTCGTGCACTCCATTGAAGGCAAGATAATGTCAGATATCGGTAAAAATGCGATCAAACTACCCGATGATGTTGAAGCAATCGCGGACATACAAGAAACACTGCATAGTTTCATCGATAGCGCGACACGTTCCCAGCTCAGAAACGATTTATCTGATGTTTCAGGTCTTTCAGGAAATGAAATTGACAGAAAAGTTCATGAGATTTACGAGAAGGCATTTGAGCTGATTGCCAGCGAAGGGGAGAGCATGGAATGAGCCATCAAACAATCGTAGCCAGACTGGGCAGTGGTGACAACGCTGCGCCAACACTCGATCGGTTGCACACGTTGTTAACGGAAATTAACTTTCTGAAAGACAACGGGAAACTTGAGTTCGGCCTCGATAAGGCTATCGAAGGCTTAGGTGAGTATGGGCTTACTCCTACAGATACGTCTGTAGATCTCGCATTGCTTGCCGCAACCGTTACTGCGGCCGATACACGTATATCCCGACGCCTTAATGCCCAGGATTTTTGGACTCGCGAGATTGCGCTTCATATTCCGGTTGCTGACCCTGCATTGTGGGGAAATCAGGCTGAACTCCTCAGTAAACTACTTAATTTCCTGACAGGGGATCGCTGGTCTTTACACTTTCGCGAAAGGCCAGAGGTGGAAGGCGGCCTGATAAAAGCGTCAACTAAACCACGTACCCTGAACCCAACATCGGTTTGCCTGTTTTCGGGAGGGCTCGACAGCTTTATTGGCGCGATAGATCTGTTGTCCCAGGGGCTTACCCCACTTTTTGTCAGCCACCACTGGGATAGTGTAACGGCAAAGTATCAGAGAAATTGTTCGGCCCTGTTGAAGGCCCGATACAGTCAGGCTTTTGGACACGTGCGCGCACATGTAGGCTTTAAAAGAACAACGTTTTTACAGGAGACAGGGGAAGACACCCTGCGGGGACGCTCTTTCCTCTTCTTCTCGCTTGCCGCCCTGGCTGCAGACTCTGTTGGCGAGAGGATGGTCATCAATGTACCGGAAAACGGCCTCATTTCTCTCAATGTTCCACTTGACCCATTACGAGTGGGGGCATTGAGTACACGCACGACGCATCCATTTTACATGGCTCGGTTTAATGAATTACTGACCAATCTTGGAATCAATACTGTCTTGCATAACCCTTATGCATTTAAGACGAAAGGTGAGATGGCACTAGAGTGCAGGGACCAACAGTTTATCCGGCAACATGCATCAAATACCATGTCATGCTCCTCTCCCCAGAGCCGACGTTATGATCCTGATCCGGCCGAGCGTGCTCCCAAGCATTGTGGCAGGTGCGTGCCCTGCCTTATCAGGCGTGCGTCTCTTCATGCCGCATTCCGCCTTGATGAAACCCCCTACCGCATACCAGATCTCAATGCGCAAACTCTCGACAGTCGCAAAGCGGAAGGGGAGCATGTCAGGGCATTCCAGCTTTCTCTGGCAAAACTTGCGACCAACCCCGGGCGTGCAAAATTCGATGTCCACAAGCCAGGTCCACTTTCTGACCATCCAGGCAGTATTGCCGATTATGTCGGTGTGTATACGCGTGGAATGGAAGAAATCGGCAGCCTGCTTAATGGTGTTGTATCAAGGCCGAAATCATGACTGTCATGCAGAAAAAAGCGTCTCCGTTATGGGTTGATTTTCACTGTCATCTCGACCTTTATTCTGATCACGTCGGCATCATTGCTGACTGTGATCAGGAGCGGGTCGCCACCTTGGCGGTTACGACCACGCCTAAGGCATGGCCCAGAAACTGCGAACTGACAGCCGAGTCACATTATGTGAGGGTGGGCTTGGGTATGCATCCCCAGTTAATTCAGGAACGGGAACAGGAGATTGCTTTATTTGAGCGCTATCTTCCCTCCGCTCGCTACGTGGGGGAGGTTGGTCTTGATGCTGGCCCTCGTTTCTATAAAAGCTTTGAAGCCCAGGAACGTGTTTTTTCCCGTATTCTTCGCGCCAGCGCTGAGCAGGGGAATAAAATTTTGAGTATCCATAGTGTGCGAACGGTCTCAAAAGTACTGAAGCACCTTGAGGAGAGCAGGCTGTTTGATAATAGTCAGGCGATCCTTCACTGGTTTACCGGAACCGTTTCTGAAGCCCGGCGGGCAGTTGAGCTCGGTTGTTATTTTTCAATTAATGAAGAGATGCTCAGGTCAGAAAAACACCGCAAACTCATCAGCATTTTGCCTCTTGACCGATTGCTGACCGAGACAGATGGCCCATTTATTCTGCACGAAGGCACCCCTCTTCGGCCGCGTGATGTCCATCGTACAGTGCATGAGATTGCCCTGATCCATAATTTGGCTCCGCTGGATGCAGGCAAACTAATTCTAAATAATCTCAGACAGTTGGTCTCTCGAGTCTGAGAAATGCAGCTTTGCAAAGGTCAATGATGAGAACGCTCATTATCGTAATCAGAAAAACGTAAGCCCTCATTTTAGCTTTGAGGGTTTGAACTGCCCCCTAAATATTGTTACATCTCGGGCTAAACAACGTCTGCTCTTTGCACACAGCAGACAAACACGTGACGCTGAAGGTCTGCTGAGAGCGATGTATAGACTTTCATACCTGTTGAATTTGATGATAACGGGGAGATCCCAACTATCGAGTCAATCCTAAAAGCTAGGCCGCTAGCACGCCTTCTTACCTCATTTCTCCCCCAACTGTACACTTTGGTTATTTTATCCAGTGTCAGTAATCTGGCAGTTGCAACGTCAAACTGGTGGTGCCAATCTGGTGTTAATTCGTCGAAAAACTGCAAAGCCTGCTATGTTGCACATGTTAGTGGTAGCCGAGCTTCAAGGAGTTTATATGAGCAAATCGCTTGACGTCGCCCTTTCGGTCCGCCGAGCGGAAGAAAATGAAGCGGAATTGGTGCGTGAGATAGTGCGCGCGGCCTATTCCAAATGGATTCCGGTCATTGGTCGTGAACCGACTCCGATGACGGCCGATTTTAATAAGGCCATCCGTGAGCATGACATTGACCTCGCCATTGTCGCAGGGGAAGTGGTCGGCCTGATCGAAATATGGCTCCAGGCCGAACATCTTTGGATCGAAAATGTTGCGGTACATCCCCACCGGCAAGGAATCGGAATCGGCCGTACATTGCTGGCACATGTTGAAAGTAAGGCAGCTCAAGCGGAGCTTGGGGAAATTCGCCTGCAGACGAACGAGGCGTTCGAGGCGAACATCGCATTATATGCGGCGTTCGGATATGAAATCGATAGACGTGAACCGTTCAAAGGTGGAACGACCGTCTTTATGAGCAAAAAACTGTAGTGGTTACTAAAACTGACCCCGGAACAAAGATTCCTTGATCATTTTAATGTGCGCTGATGACCCTGACCTGTCCGCTGAAGGATCAAGGGCAGCTATGAGCGAGGAGTGGACAATAGCACGCTTATAAAACAGTTTTGAATAAGTTAGTTGCCAATAAGTATTTTTTTTGAATAATAGCGTAACCATTCAAAACAAACTGCAGAAAATTAATATAACTAGGGTAGATGATGATTTTAGATGTAGATTATGAATCTCAAACAATACCGTTGCGTTTAACTGTTAATGGTGGCGAAAATATATTTGATGTGGATTCACTAACGTTGATTATTGGCAAAAATGGCTCAGGGAAAACTGAGTTATTACGTAGTATTGCGAGAGAACTAACCAACTCTGATTTCAATGAGTTTGGTAATGAATGTAAGTTAAGATTTGCATCTGGCAATGAGCAAGAAAAACTTGATTGGGGATGTGTCTATTACACCCCCGTACCTTTCCAGCAGAAATTTAGTTACAGAGATAGATTTGAAAATGCCTCCTTAATAGATAATGGTAAAAATAAATTTGAAAATCTTCATAAGCATAATAATTTTTTTAAAGAGTTTGGTATTGATTATAATCTCACTGCAATGTCACGAGTTAGCACAAGGCCAATTATAAATAACATAATTACAACCGCAATTGAATACATCTCATCAAAGAAGAAAACAAATCTCAGTTTTTTTCTAAGTTTAAATATTTCAAAGAATTATTAAATCTTCGGGAAAACAGATCGGATTTATTAAATGATGTTCGAAGGTATATAGATTTACTCAATAAATATAAATCAGAACTTCAGGATGAGATAATACATTGGTTAACCTCCAACGCTAGCACATGTAAAATACTTTCATTTTTCATATCCATTAATAGCATGGAGAAAAGCACCAACCAAACCAATAACAGACGGGCGCTATGCTTATTTATTCTAATTTTTGGCGTAGGAGAAGAGACAAAAAAAATAAGAAGACCGTCCAATTACGACAAATTTATCTTGGACTACAATAACATTCTTAAATTCCTAGAAAAAAATGATGGCGCTTTTTCATATGATTGGGGAAACAACTTTGTCATTTATTTAAGAAATCACTCAATAATTAAGCAAATAGAAAGACATGAACTAAATCGTCATTTTAAAATAAACTATGCCAGCATGAGCTCTGGTGAACTCGCAGTAATGAACCAGTTCACCTCAATAACCACTAAGTTGAACGCCTTATCAAAAAAGGGTATAAAGAAAATTCTCGTCCTCATTGATGAGGGGGATGCATTTTTGCATTTAGAGTGGCAAAGAATGTATATATTTCATATAAATAAACTTTTAAGCGAGATTAAAAAAGAGAATGGAATTGAAATGATTCAAGTCATCATGGCTAGCCATTCTCCATTATTAGCAACAGATGTCCCAAGGCAATTTGTATTTTCTCTGGATAAAGAGACATCTCCGAATTTTACATTTGCGTCCCCTATGCATATGCTTTTTAGTGAATCTTTTGGGACTTCTACCATCGGTGAATTTGCAACAACAAAAATAAATGAAATATATAATAATTTCGCAAACAGCAATGTTTCGGAAAAGGACATTAAAATTTTGGAGTATATAGATAGTGATATACTAAGAAGAGAATTTAAAAGACGATTTAACATTGGAGGTGAAAAATGATCATTTCTGTACCAAGGAACTGGGAATGCGGTGAAGCAGAACACAAAGAATACCTCAGAACAATACTTAGAGAGTATTATAATCAGGTTGAGGACATGGTCGGCCCACCAAGTTACACATATTATTTTTTAAAGCGCGTTCATAGACTCATTCTTTCACGCTCATTAACTCATTACCGAAAAAGTATCTCTCTTCTAGAAAATGAAATAAATCAAAAAAATAACAATGAGTTTAAAGATTGTATTTTTAGAGAAATAAAAAAAGTGGTCGATTATGAGTCATTTTGTGATAAATCCAAAAAATACAATGCATACACATTGTGTTCAAAATCAAAGTTACGAACATGCCCGTACTGCAATCACTCATATTCTATAACAACATATGAGACAGGCCGTGGATTTCGGCCATCACTAGATCATTTTTACGACAAAGCCCGTTATCCGCATTTAGGTTTATCTCTTTATAATTTAGTTCCTTCTTGTTCAAGTTGTAATTCAAGTTTAAAAAACACCAAAGATTTCTTCAAAAATGATCATCTTCACCCTTTTTTCGATGATGAAGAAATTCAATTTAGAATTAATTCGGGGAACATAATAAACCCAATGGATATCATCAGAACTCCCATTACATCTCTAACGATTGAAACTTTATACAAAAGTATAAAGGCAAAAAATTCCAACTCTGTATTCTTAATAAATGAGCGCTATCAATACTTCATTTATGAGGCGTATAATTTCGCCTTGGCGAAATTGGATTTTGATGAACAGATAACAAACAAGAATCTATTCATCACAAGAGGGATGAATGAGAAAACGTCTTTGCGGTTCGATATTGATAATTACAAAAATGAGATGCTAGGAAAATTGTATAAAGATATTTATATACAGTTTACGTTTAAATTTTGAAAGCGACAATGACTGAGCAGCCTAATATTAAGACCCATGCTTGCCCCAACACCACCCGATTTGAGGCTTGACCATAATTACTGACTTATATTTTAACAAACAATAAAACTCTAAGCTTGGTAATTATATTTTTAGCTTTTAGACCGGAGTGTGTTAGCCGTATCATTAAATTAATTACATAACAGTGTTATTTACATCTGTCACCAGAAAATGACGACATGTAATTTACATTTTTTAAATAAAGCACACCTTCATTTATTATAAGCTGGCGGGAATAAATTGCGCCCCATCTTAGAGTGGTAATTATCTATTCACAAGGAGTTGGAAAGTTGATATGATTTTATATACAAGCATAGGATGTATTGTTGGCTTTTTTCAACCAAAACCAACAATTTATATTTCGTCATTAACAAGAGTTAAATCATAGCTAATTTTTTCAGACGTAACTTCAAAACAAAAACCTACCATTCCGGTACGACAATAAAATGATAGCGACTGATTCAATTAAATGGCAGATAATTCACTAGATTCATAATCTGTGTACAAAATTTTCCTTTATGCGGCTTTCTTTTGAGTATTTTGTCCTAATGTATGCAATTTCCGATTCTGGCACTCTGAGGACGTTCGGTCCCCTCCGACTACTGCCGGAAGGGCCGTCAGTGCTGACGGCAAATACTTCTCAGTTGTGGCCTACTCATCAATGCATCATCCACAACAGATTACATGACGTTTTTATAGGGAGTAAATTCTCCCGGGCGAGCTTGTGATCCTTTATTTTTAAGCTTTAGCTTTTGGCATAACCGAGCATAAATATCGGGAGGAAAACCTCCGTCAAATGACCATTCATCACCACGTTTCTTCATCTGAAGAACGCCAGATATATTTTTATATTTAGCGCCAAGGTTATTCTTAACAACATATTCAGAAACCTCCGAGCTATGTGTGAATCCCTGCGCTGATAATTCTGTTACCAGTTCATTAAATTCCTGATCATTTACTGATTCAGTATTTGGTACTGAAATAATTGTTTGCGTCTTACGTATAAATGCCATAATAATCTCCATATATTTTACGTCTCAGCATCATAAGTGTGAGCTAATTTTACAATGAAAAGCTTCCAGAGCTAGCAATTAACTCTATCCCATTTTGTACCATCGGCAAAGAGAGGACCAGTTCCTCGTTGATTAGTTCATTATGATGTCAGCCATGTCCGCTCTTGGCACGAAGCTGCCTCAAGAAAATCTTCGGCAGCTATGAGCGAACAGCGGAAGTTCGCACTTTTATCCAGGCTCAAAGCTAATTACCGAAACTTCTCATTTTAAATCACCAAGAAGACAGGGATAGCTACTTTGAGTACGCCTGAATGGAATGTTAACTACGATTCATTGTTGACTGCATACAATTCCATCCTGATTTATTTAAGGTTTCAGCCAAATAAAAAGCTTTAGAGTCACAATAATTTTTCTCATGATAAGCCCGCCAAGGATATATCTCTTTATTTTTGTAATAAACAACTCTACACGAGAAAGATTTAACTTCTGATGGCTTTTCTACTGCAATCAATCGTTGCTGATTGTTTTTAGTAATACAAAAATATGATTGAACAACATCATTTTTTTTCACTGTCGTCATAATATCCGGGAGAGGTATTGTGCTATCTGGAACGCTTACGTTCTCTATTCCAGCGCTTTTCGATATTACATTCAATTCATGGATCTTCTTATTTTTTCCTTGATTACTTAAAAACTCTTCATATGGGGCACCTAACCCCCAATATGTTAGTACAACCGCAGGAATTATACTAACTGGAGTATTGAAGGCATTCATATCCCATTTCATCGCCCACTGGTCATGAAACACGGCCATCCCTTGCATTCCAGGTACTTTGGAAATTGCAATCATAGGAGAACTTCTTTCAGTACCAAAGTTACTATCTGCTGATTTTACACCTACGGCTGCTCTTGTGGGATCAACTTTGGACATATCAATTTTAGGAACACCATTAGAATCTAAGTCAAGTTCCCCATTGGGTTTACGGACATATGCATCTTTTGGTGGAGCGCACGAGGCAGGAAGAGTCGCATTGGCAATATCTACCGATACACAATACGGTTCACCTTCTGATGCCTTTCCACTTAAACGATGCCCCGTCATAGATTTGAACGTATCCTGAACAACTACCATTGCACCAGCCTTAAGAAAAGCTTCTTTAACAGCTGCTTCATTACCTCCAGCTGCAGCAACGGCGACCCCACCAATAGCATCAGTTACAGCTGCTTTTTTTGCGATTTCATATCCGGAATCCGTAGGTATTTTGCCAACTTCAGCCATCGCCCAGTTAGTGGCTCCTGAAATAATACCAACTCTAACAGCAAGCGATGGGTCACCAGTTTCTCGATATGTTAGCCATGCAGCATATGCAGCTGCCCCCCCTGGTCCACCATAAGCTGTTGCAGCAACCTGTCCGATAGTTCTTAGCGCTGAACTATCTAAAATTGCTTTCCCTGCATTTTTCTCTGAATCCTGTAGCGGCTCTATACCAAAATGCCACAGTGCATCAATTACCTTGCCTTCTCGAACCCTTGCTTCTAGTTTTGACACACTGGAACCGTAATCATTTGCCGTGTTTTCAACATAATGACCAATAGCGCTCACTGCTTCCTCTGTATCCTTACCTGCTCTTTGAATTTCAGCTTCCATATCTTTGCTACTTTTTTCTAAATTTCTTCTTACATCATCTCCTGCTTTATTAAGAGCGCTTGATATATTTGAAATGGCCTTAAGAGATTCTTTGCTGATATTTTTTAATCCATCATTAATATCAGGGAAGCGTACGGGCGGCATTTTCGGCAAGCATTTGCAATCTTTAATTTCTTGCGTACACCCGCCAAAAAACCTTGGAATCACGCACATCTGGTAGCAGGCGTTATATTCATTTTCTCCACAGGCATAAGATTGAAAAGGTAAAACCGTGAAGAAAAATAAAAATATTTTATTCATTCCGACTCTCCAGAGTTACCTGAGAATAATGAACAAGAAACTTCATAAGTATAGTTAGTAAACATAAAAAAGAGTAATAACTATACTAATGTCAGCTCCTGGCACAGAGCTGCCTGCCAGATTAGGTTTGGCCCTGTGTCGTAGTTGTGCAGGTCAAGTCTGAGCTAATACAAGTCAGTATCTTTTTGAAGCGTCTGAAGGCGCTGTTCCAGGCTATCCAGTTTTTCTTCGAGGTCACGGCTCTGCTGCCCAATATCTTCCAGTGTTTCTGACAGAACATCCCGCAGCAGCACAAAATTTGCTTGTAAGGCATACACAAAATCGTGGCCGCGAACCAGTAATGCTTCGCGCGGTATGTCCTGCAATGCGGAATGCGTCATCCATGTTACCAGCGCTTTTGCGCTCATTTCGGTTAGTACGTCCGAAAGTCGGTCAGTTTCTCTGTTCATTCTGGACTCCTGTCTGTTCTGATGATGGGGGAGTATTTCGGTAGGGCATTACTTCCGGTCGTTGCGCTGCTGGTGGGCGGGTTGGGGCAGTTAGTGATACAGAACAACTATATGCAGTTGCCTAAATCCAGCCGTTGCAACTCGTCGAGCGTGTAGATGCGGAAGACATTTCGGTGGCGGGTTTCCAGCGGGATGTGCTGATGGTTAACGATGACGTGCCTGATGTTGTCAAAGAGCCGTTCAAGACCGCGTTTTTTCTGCGGGTCCGGCACGATATAAAAAACGTAAATCCAGTCTTTACGGGTCCGGGCCAGTAAATGGCTGGCGATAATCGACTGATAACGGGCTCTGGTTTTCATGCGACGCTCGGTCTCAATGGCGATCACGGTGCCGCCGGGCAGGGTAATCAGCCCGTCAGGGCGGTGACTGACCTGATAACGGCTGAGGAAGGTTGTGCGATCCCCGTTTATCCACCCGGATGCGCCTTTTTGCTCAAGGATGATCCGGGCTGTCTGATTATCAAGGTGATGCTCCAGCGTCCAGCCGGTAATTTTTGACGGCTCAAACCGTGCCGGGAAAAGCACGTCATCGGGTGTTAACACAACGGCTATCCCGTCACTGGTTATTCCCCACAATGAAATTTTCATGGTGCGCGATACCAGGACGTGCTTTTGTATTAAGCCCATTCCCTCGACTTTTGAAAGCAGGGAATACAGCGATTTATGATCTCTGAAGCCGAACAGCAGCATCAGTGTTTTAAAGTCACTGTACGTTTCTTCTTTCAGGAAATTCAGCAGTCGTTGTATTTTTTCGCGATGCCGTGTCTGGCGTTCTCGGTATGCGGTGATCAGCATCATTCCCTCCTTTAAAAATCCAGTAATGACGGGTTTTCCTCTTTGTCGGCATTCGGCATTGTCGTGTCTTTTTCGCCTGTCTCATCAAAAAAAAGATCGGGCCGCGTTGTGGTGATATCCGGTGTTGATGCGGGTCCGGGGGAAGTTTCCTCCTCGCCAAAATCCAGGGTGATATTTAGTGTTGCGGCGGTGGCAGCGATCGCGGGCGACACGGCGCAGATCTCCAGTTCGCGTTTTTTCACCCTGATGGGCGAAATCAGAGAAGCAGAGGGGAGTGCTTTTGTCGTGAAGATGAAGCTGACAAAATCGGGAAGGTTCAGGATCATATTGCTGTCGGTAAAGAAACGCTCGGCCTGCCTGATGGTGCGTTCACTGTCGATAGTCTCTGTCAGCACGGCATCGGTTTTGGCTTTGCGAACCTCATCATCGACTAATATAGTGCCGGACATCCTGGCCACCCATTCCGCGGTGTCCGGGTCCATAACGCGATAAACCAGTTTGAATTTGGCATTTTCAACGACCGCGCCGACAACGGCGTCACCTTTCAAATCTGCCGGGCAGTCTTTTAAATCGGCAATCGACTGATGGTCCATAATAATGTGTACGCCTTTATCGCGTGCCGCGCCTAAACCTTCCAGCGCTGGCCTGGATAAATGGTATTTCAGTTCTGAAAGATAAATAGCAATGGGGCGGGGCACGTTTTTCACTCGCTCGCGCCTTTCTGCCAACTGGTACAGGCGAACCAGCAGCATACGCTGAGCGGTAATGATTTTGCTGTTGCGCATTGAGCCAATCACATAACAGCAACCGCCTTCCTCAAATATCTTTTTAAGCGAAAATCCTGTCGGCGCATTGATGGCATTGAGTAAGGCCAGCTCTTCAATCTTTCCGAAAAAGGCTTTTATCTTATCTGCAATGCCCTGAACGTACTCGCCGTTATACACATCCCGAATGGTTGAGGCAGTATTACGGGTGACAAATTGCGCGGCTATCCTGGCCGCTTTCCGGTCATCAATCCGGTAAAAGTCAGATTCCTGACCTTTTTCCGCCAGGCTGAAACCAGCAACAAAAAGCTCTTCCAGTTCATCGACGGTAATTTCTTCAATCAGGTTTAGCTGGTATTGGGGTTTTCGCAGGTCAATCAGGGCAAAAGGTTTCCCGGCATCCTCGCAGGCTTTGTGGTAAAGGTGCGGTGCCCATTCATCATCCTTGGGGTCCATCACAAATACCCCTTCACCGGCAAGAATGCTTTGATAAAGTAATATGCCGGTGGCAACACCCTTACCGGCACCGGTGGTGCCGATAATATCCGCGTGTTGTTTTTGCCAGTCATTTAACGGCAGGTACATCGGCTGAATATCACGGTCCATGCCGATAAATAACCCGTTGTTAAGGTCGATATAATCCAGCGGATCATAATGCAGCGTTTCCGGCAGCAGGGATTTCACCGTGCGGACATCTGTGCGTAATTCCCGTTCAAGCGTGGTTTTCCTGACGAGGCGTTTCTTTATTTTGTCTAACTCAGGTGTTAATACCCTGCGCAGCAGAATATGCAAAATAAAACCCGTTACGGTAAAAGTAATCAGCACCGGCCATGCCAGAACGGGAATGCTGGCGATAACACGGCCCCGATAAAGCCACTGGCAAATCCAGATAACAACCGGGGCCATGGTACCGAAAAGAAAACACAGCAGGGAAAAAGCGATAATCAGCTTTTGCCACAACGGGGCTTTTTGCCGTTTATCGTTTTTCATCGACGCGAAAAATGGCATCGTCAGCCCCGATAACAGCGCCAGCATCAGCTGATGCTGTTGCATAAAAGCCATGAAGCTCAGCGCGCCATTCACTATCGGCGACAGTGAAACGGCCAGCTTATTCAAAATCACGATGCCTCCTTCGTCAGCAGTTCGCCCCATGACATCGCCCCATCAGTTCGCCCCACGGTGTCGGGCGAAAAGGCGGGGCGACCATCAGGGACGAAGAAGGTGGCCGCTGTGCGACCATGTGCAGGAAAGCATGCTTGCCTGCCCGAACGGCGTGCGCCAGTACATGCGGGCTGGACGCCCTTATGTAATGTCACATGGGGGTAATGTCGCGGCTGGACGCCGTGCCAAAACCCCCAACGTCAACGGCGGCACACCGTCGCCCGCTACGCGCGACCACCCCCTTTAAGACGGTCGCTTTCGCCTTTTTCTTCCCTTTGCTCGTTCCTCGCAGCGGGAATAAAAGGGAAGCTGACCTTTAAAGAGGGTGGTCGCGCCACGCTACCGGCTTTTGGCCGGAGACTTAGCCGCGACGGTGTGCGGGGCGATGCCCCCCAGATAAAGCGCTGTCGTGGGCGACAGCTTTTCGCTCGCTGGGGCGGCGAAATTTATTCGGCTCCCCCCGGCCGGCAAAATCCGCGTAGGCGCGGCTGTTTGCCGGTGAGGCGCGGCGCCTGAACTATTTTCGCTCCTTAACCCGCGAAAATAATTCTGTCCGCTGCCTCATTTTTACGGCCCGCATTTCTTCACGCCTTAATCCGTGAAAAATGTGCCGGGCCGTAAAAACCTGAAAACCACCACGCCTTAAGCCTGATTCGGCTGAAATATTCCGCTGTCGTTTGAGAGCTGAGAATAAAATAATAGCAAGGGTTAATATCGGCTCTCGTGGATTTCTCTGATGACGTCTGAATAACACTGACGACTTTCTTTAATGCTGGTTTCATCCAGTGTAAACCCACGTAAGTTAGCTTCCTCTGTCAGCGTTATTTTGTCAGTGGCGTTCAGCGTTTGCAGTAATTTCAATAACCGGCAGATAACCCGGTGGTGATAAATTTCATAATAAAGGCCGCATCCACGCATCGCCTCATTTTCAATGTGCTCAATAACACAGGCTGCGCTCATGGAATCCCCGCGCTGATGTGTCCAGGGATGCTGAATAAAACCCGGTTTTGTCATGATGACTACCTCCATTAATTAACCACGCATGCGGCCAAATTTACTGATTATCTGGCTGATAATTGCCGGGTCTGCCGAATCACACTCAAGTAAGAACGATTTTCTGGCATCGGCAGTGTGGTCCGGCAGAAAACCGTGCTTGTTCTTTTTCACGATATTAAAGAATGCACGTTCGGCCGAATGGCATTCATTGCCGCCGCCGTTCCCGGTGGCTTTACCGTACATGCATAACACCACTTCACAGGCGTCAGCGGCCATGACGGAGGTTGAACATGACACCATAATGCAGAGTAATAATACGGAGGGTATTACTTTGTTCATTTCGGTCACCGTTGTATTTAAACGAGGGTTGCGTAATTCGATAAGTTATTTATTGAAGTCCTTTGCTGAATACACCTCTCATGTCATTGAGATGAAGGGGTTTAAAATAAACATCACTCATCCGGCGTATGTCACCGTGAATATCAATGCTGACTATCACATCAATGCTCTTAAGCACCTTGCGTAACAGCACGTCGAAAGGGATGTTACGGCAGTCAGGGTTTTCATAGCAGCGGTCAATCAGCCCTTCAATACATTCTTCCGGGCTGCCCGCATGCAGGGAGGTCATTAATCCCTCATGCCCGGAACCGACGATTTTCAGTGCATCCCAGGCTTCCCGACCGCGAATTTCAGCCAGTAATATCCGGTCAGGGTTCATACGATAATTGGCGCGTATCAGTCTGCCGGGCGTGACAATGGTATTATCCCCGGCATCCGCCGGATAAAAGAGATGGACATAATTGGTGTGGTGATAGAACCGGATTTCGGGGTTGTCCTCGATGGTGGTCAGCCTGAGGTGCCGGGGAATATAGTGCAGCAGCGTTTTCATATAGGTGGTTTTACCGGAGCCGGTTTCACCGACGATAAAAATCGTCTTGCCATATTCCACCGCTTTTTCCATAAAGCGTGAAATATCCCCATCTTGATAATAGCGGGTCAGTTCAACATCTTTGCCTTCCGTTCGCTCCTGACCGCTTACCCGGTTATAAAATCCCGCATCAATCCATGACTGATGCGTTTTCTGCCCGAATGAGGGCTTGCGCAGCGTAATAGACACGGTATTACGCTCACAGGCCGGGGGAATAATGGCCTGAATGCGCTCGCCTGATTCAAGCGTGGCGGAAAGGATCGGCGAGGTGTCGTCGATATTATCTTCCTGCCAGGACGCCAGCGCTCTGGCAAAGGCGTAACACTGGCGCAGCGTAATCGGGGCTTCATGTCTTCGCCATTTCCCCCGGATTTTGGTATGCAGTTCACCCGGCCGGTTAACGGCAATTTCCGTCAGGCCGTCCTGCGCAATAAAATCACCAAACAGCTGGTTTTTCATAAAATCCAGCGACAGGTTTTCAGCGTTCATACCACCTCTTTTTCAGTCGTAGCTGCCAGACGGATGAGAAATCGATGTCGGTGCCGGTCATGATCCCGATGACATCACCCTGATTCAGGTACAGGGTGGGCGGGATATTGATGCTGTTGTCCAGCGTCGTTTTCGCCATTTCCGCCGTGGCGGCGCGGGTGTTTTCGGTGTAGTCGGTATTGCGGTCTTTCCCCGGGGCAGCATCCGACGACGCCGCTGCCACGTCCTGCACCGTACTGAGCATCAGGGCATTGCCGAAGCGCTCCCAGAAGTGATTGTCGATCCAGCCTGAGATCCCCGCCTCGCCGAGCGGGCCGCTGGCCTGCGTATCGGTTAGCGGGATTTGCAGGCTGCCGGGCTCAGGCGTGCGCAGCTCCGTCCACAGCACAAACATCCGGCTGCGTCCGTGTTGCAGTGCCCCGGTGCGGTAGATGCCACGGGCGACCGTTCCCGCCGGGATCAGCGTCACATGGTTGCTGGCGCTGTAGACATCTTCACTGATCAGGCAGGAAATATGCCCCCCAACATCGGACACGAAGCGCCACATCATCGAACACGGGATATAGCGGTCCACCGGGATATAGAGATCAGGATCGAGACCCAGTCGTCTGACGCCAGTGACACGGGCGACGCCCGGATTGTCGTTGTTACCCGTTTCCGGCGCGGCAGTCTCCGGGCAGTGCAGGCGGCCATCCTTACCCCTGGTCAGTACTGACTGACAGGATGAGTACGTCGTGGATGATGACGGACTGTCGGACGTTTCTGCGTGGCCGCGCGTTTCACCCGGGGACGTGCGTGCATTATCGCCCGGCATTGTTCGGGCACTGTTCACCCCATCAGCCAGCGCGGCTGCCTTGTTCAGGGCGGGTGGGGCCGGTGGCTGCGTTGGTGCGGGAGTGACGGCCTGGCTGACAGGGTCTGTTCCGTCCTGTGTGTGCGGCCCGAACAGGCCAAACGGGTTACTGTCCATGCCCAGATTTTGACGCTCATGCAGCGTCTTCCCGGCAGAGGGCGGCGGCGCGGTGTCGGCTTCTTTCTCATTACCCCCTTTCAATGCACTGAAAAGACGATCGCCGCCGGATGCCAGGGCGATCACCAGCGCCAGACTCAACAGGCTGACGATCAGCGTGCGGCGACCGGATGCCTTACGAAAGCGGGTCACTTCCGGCTGGCCGGGCGGTGTTTTCTGCTCCGGCTCCTGATACGCCATTGCCGCACGGGCGCGTTCGCGGGCTTCCGCTTCCCGCTCTGCGGTGGTTTTTTCCGGTTCATCCGGGACAGGTTTATCAATCATTTCGCCTCCAGCGTAACGGACGGTGAAACAGTGTCGCTGCGGGTTATCGGGATGCGCCCGAATCCGTCGTTTTCGATCCCCACCACCGAAGTGCCGTAACGCAGCACCAGTTGTGGCGCTGCCGGCACCACCATCACGATGTAATTACCCTGCTTAACTGTCCGGGGCGTGACTGCCTGCTCCTGTCCGTTAACCACCCGGAAAACGGAAGGCAGGGTTCTGATGGGGGAAAAACCGATATAGGCAAAACGACCATCGTCCTAGGCAAAATCCGGTTCGATGGAGGCCGAACCGGCGGCGACCCGTTTGGTGTAGCGCCAGTTGCGTGGGGTGCTGGGCTGTCCCAATGCAGCCGCTATCTGATGCTTTTCCCATCTTTCACGCTGCTGCGTCTGACGTGCGGCGCTGGCGGCGGCGGATTGCTGGCGAGCCTCGGTCGGATAGTGGTAACGGATAACGAACGCCTGCGCGGGTGAATCGTGATCCAACACATTCAGCTCCAGACTGTAATCACGTTTTGAGGTCACCACGAAGAGGTTGGTCTTCCAGTCCTTCGCCGTGGGCAAAAATACCTGACTGACGTTGTTGCCGCTGGCGTCCGTCACCGGCTGGGTGATGGGGTTCGGGCTGACGCCTACCCGGTTATCACTTTTCGTCACCGTCCAGCCTTTGGGAAAACCCGCTTGCACATCAATCACAGCTTCATCGTCGTCAAACAGCAGTGTGGTGACGTAGCCTGGGCGGGTGTTCACCACGGTGGCGTTCTGGCTGTTATACGATACGTTCTGCATCCGGCTGTCATAGCCGCTGCCACGCGGGGTGGCGGCACTCCATGCCGCGCATGACACCATTAAGCCCGTCAGGAGCAGGATGTTTTTCAGCATCATTCGCTCCTCAGTTCTTTATCGCGCTGGTAGCTGGTGACAATAAAGCCCAGCGGGTTCACTTCACGCTGACTGTCCGTCAGTTGCTGATGCGGGACATAACGGTAAGTGAGACGGATATTCCAGAAGTCCGTTTTCACTGAATTATCAGAAATACGGCGGAGAGTGCGCTTAATACGCAGTGTTGCCAGGCTATCCGGCCCGGTGGCAGGCGCATGCACATTGGAAATAATGTCGATATAGACGACATATTCGGCTTTATTAAAAACAACGTCCGGTGCCTGGTCGCCGTTAAACCCGTCCAGATAATCCCGGTTCACGCTGTTGCTGTTAAATAACTGTACGTCGTCATAATCACGCTGGAGGGAGAAATAATTATATCCCTCACGGAGTCTGACATAGTGTGCCGCCAGTGAATGGGCCAGCGCTTTTTCAGACGCAATATCCCGCTCTTTAATGCGGGTCATATACTCATAACGACCGGTCTGTTTATCCACCGACCACAATTCAATGTCAGTGGTTTTCAGCGGCAGCAGAATAATCATGGCCGTAATTGCCAGTCCAGCCAGAATCAGCCCGGCAGCGGCCACCTGCCAGGCAGTTTTGCGGGAGCGCTCTTCCTTTTCCAGCAGGATGGATTCAAAAGAGCGCGAGACATTAATGATGCGCTGAATATCAGACATGGTGAGTCAGCTCCTGGATCATGGCGGGGGAATTAACCGGCTGGGGATCGCCGGACACCGGCGGGAGGTCGCCCTGATGCTGCGCACAGCCCGTAAGCGCGCACAGCACCAGAAGCAAGATGCTGAATTTCATGGAAGCCTCTTATCGGATTAATGCAGGAAGGCCGCACCGCTGGCAGAGGCCACGGCGTGACGGAGAAAAGAAATTAGCGGTCGGGAGGATTAACGATGGCGCTGCTGATTCTGGCGTTTCATGCTTTCAATGGCGGTGGCACGTTTCTGCCAGGCGCTCACGGTTTTGCCCGCCCCTGCGGCAATGAACCTGCCGGTTGTCGCTGCTGCGGCCATGCCACCTTTGGCGGTCAGTCGGCCCCCGGCCTTTATGCCGGGTCTGGCGACGTCGGCAGATTGGCTGGCCAGCCCGTTCAGTCCGCTCATGGCGGCACCCTGTAACACGGCCTGCACGGCGGCACCGCTCAGCGCAGTGGCTATTTTCGCTGAAAAATACACCACGACGCCTGCTGCAATTCCGGCCAGCAAACATTGCGTCGCCAGGGTCACCATATTGCTTTCAGCAGACGTTGCTGTGGCGGCATCCAGTATTTTATTCAGGTAGTTGATGGCGATCCGGACAGACAGGGCAGAGAACATGATCGTTAAGATTGCTGTAAATATTGTTTTCAGCCAGTTATCAAACATGGGTTTAAGAAAACCGTACAGCAGGCAGAAAATAAAGAGTGGGGCGGTGGTGGTCATTAACAGAATGGTGATTTCGGCGAGCAGGTTGACAAAGGTTGCAGCCAATAACAGAACGATTGCTCCGCCCCAGACCAGCACCTCGGCAAAACCGCCATTCACTTTAACGTAGGTGGCGGTATCGAGATTAAACAGCGTTTGCCCCAGCGCTTGTGCCTTTTCCCACAGCGTATCGAGCAGCGCCCAGACATTATCATCGCCACTGATGCCATCCTTAAGCCCTTCAATGGCCGCAATGATGGCATCCAGCCAGCCCTCGCGGTTTAAAACAAAGGTGGTGATCAGCAACATGCGCCCCCCATCCCAGACAACATCTTCAATCGGTGTCTGGAGTTTGCCGCCAAGCGTCTGATACCCGCGATACGTAATAAATAGGGTGAAGGAACTGACGATAATTGCACTGATTAGGGTGCCGTAGGTAGAAGACTGACCTTCTAACACGGCGTTGAGTCCATCCATGATGTTTTTGTCCATACCAACAAAAATACCACCGGACATGGTGCCTCTCATTAGTCAGGAACAGACAGGGGATAAAAACAGGGAAGAACCCCTGTTTTTATTGGCGGGAATATTACTGAGTGACGGATTTTCTTTTTTGGGCTTCCTGCTGAAACAGTGTCTCGAATTTTTCCCTGATGCCGGGTTTCCCTGTCTGGGCAAACATTAATGCTGCCCGGTGCGCAAACTCGCAGTTGTCGCTTGCCTCGCCATCCTTGAGGCATTGCGTATAGACTTTATAGGTTTCATCGGGATGTTCTTTATACCAGGCTTCTGATTTCGTCTCTTTACAACCGGATAAGACGAGAATGCCTGACATGACGCATAAGGTTAATACGGGTTTTAACATGTTAACCTCCCTATAGAGAGTTCAGATCTGCAACGGGCGCAGTTAATTGCTGTTGCTCAAAGGCTTTCTGTTTTTGCTGTTCCAGCAGCGTTGCTCGCTGTTCAGTCTGTTTGACTGACATTTCCCACTGGCTGGTCAGCGCATTCAATTGTACGCTTTTGGCCGCGATGGCGTTAGCCAGGTCCTGTGACTCTTTCGAATCCTGCGCATTAGCAATACGGTCTGATAAATCTGATATATCACCGAGCGTGCCTGTGATCTTATTTTCAACCTCGGACGTATTTTCTATTGCTACAGCCTGATTCAGGATCATCTGTTTGCAACTGTCCAGATAACGCTGTGAGGAACTGGACGGGTTACAGGTATCGAACGTTTTATATTTGTTATACAAGCTATTCAGTTCAGACGAATATGACCCGCTTTGGTTGCTCAGCAGGTCATCCAGTGAAATACCGTTTTGACGAAGATTATCAATATCGGTTTTCAGACTTTTGGCCTCGCGGAGAAATGCCTGAACGTCCCGCACGCCCGTCGCGGTGGCTAATTGCTGCTTGTAGGCATCAAGTTCGCTTCTGTAGTGGGTGACGGTTTCCTGCCACTGCTGGAGTTTCTGGATCCACTGATTCATGGATTCGGTATTCTGTACGGCGTCGAATACCGGTATTCCGGCGCTCATCGCCTGGGTGGAAATAAACAGCGATAACGCCAGTATGGTATCTCTGAACCGCATTTTCATTACCTCCGTCAGGATTATTACAGGGCTTGTTCAAGTAAGGCGGCTTTCCAGTCATCAGGCTGCATACCTTCCTGATAAAGGGTGTCGAACAGTTTCAGGTTGTCTTCGCTCCCGCTCAGCATTTTGGTAAGTTTCCCGAGACCCGCTAAATCCATTTTCGCCATCGCCACAAACGGTCGGGTTTCACCTCCACGTAACGGCGTTTTCAGAACCACCATGTAGCGCTCACCCGGATCGAGGTTTCTGACGATGTCGTACACGCTTTCCGGCACTTTCATCTTTTCCACGTAATCCGCCCGGCTGGCCTTCGGGTTGGCGAGAAAAATCTGCGTGCTGCACTGCTCGATAATCGCCGGGGCAATCGGGTGTTTGACGATTTCGTCAGGCGACTGGGTGGCGGGGACGAAGATGCCGTTGAGCTTGCGGATCACTTTCAGCATATTGAGCGAGAAGCGGGAAAATTCGACATCGGCCAGCCATTTCCAGAACTCGTCCATGAACATCACCAGCCGGCGACCATCCAGCAGGCTGGTGACGCGGTACAGCAGATAAAACGTGATGGGGCCGCGAATATCGTCATCATCGAGAAATTCCGTACCGTCGATACCAAAATTTTCGACGTCGCTGATGTTGAAGGTGTCCTCCTCATTGTCGAATACCCAGCCGAACTCGCCGCCCTGCGCCCACTGTTTAAGGCGGATGCGCAGCCCGTTGATGCGGGCGTCGGTGGTGGGCGGCTCCGGCAGGACTTCCAGCAGCCGGGTGATACCGAACTTACGGTATTCGGGCGGGTAGTCGAGCATAATGGTATCTACGGCGGCACTGATCCGCTCCTCATCGCGCGGATCGAGCGGTTTGCCGTTGCGGCGGCACAGCATGCGCACCAGTCGTTTGATAAAGCTGATATTCCGCCGGGTCGGCACAAGCTTAAAAGGGTTAAACCCGGTGGGCGTGCCGGTACGGATACGGAAGTAGCGTCCGCCCATCTGGCGTATCGCCATCTCCGCCGCCCGGTCCTTGTCGAAATACACGGTGGTTAGCTGCTTAAGGGGGGCTGATTCAGAGAACGTCGCCGGATTGCGGTACTTCTGCATCAGTTGCTGCATCATGGTCATCAGCATCGTTTTCCCTGAGCCGGTTTTACCGATAATTGCCGTATTACCCGGCGTTTTTTCGTTGAAGTCATCCCGCCCGCTCTGGCTGTCGTGCAGGTTCAGGTAATACCCGCCACCACCCGGTGATTTGAGGATGGCGATGGCATCTCCCCAGGGATTGCCGTTTCGTTTGTGAGGATGAAAATTGTGCAGGCTCGCCAGGTCGGCAAAGTTCTGGCTGCTGACGGCCACCAGACGGGGGCGCAGCGTATACACCCCCGGCAGTTGCGCCAGGTACGCGGCGGGCAGCGACAGCGTGGACAGCATTGTCATGATGCCGAGGTCGGCGAAAGGCTGCGCCAGCGCGTTCGTATCCTTCACCACCTGCTCTGGGCTGTCTGAAGATACCAGCAGGGAGAAGTGGTATTTCCCACAGGACACATGCCCGGACTGGAGCAGGTCACGCAGGACAATCAGCTCTTCCCGCTGTGAAATGGCGTCGTCGTCCGCCGAATTCAGGCGCTTTTCCGCCAGGCGAATATGCTTCTGCGCCTCATCGCGGGCCATGCAGGTGAAGGACTGCGTCAGCACGTACTCGCTTTCGGCATACAGCAGCGCGTCCAGCAGGCCGGTCGCGGTTTCAGGCGAGTAATCTTTGATTTCCATACTGCGAAAAAAGCGGGAGCCGCTGACCGTCTGGCACTCGGCAGTGTCGGTGGTAAAAAAGACATCCGGCGTGCTTAATGTTTCATATAACGGCGCAGGCGTGACCGCCACCTTTTGCCACTGGCCGGTGAGCAGACGGTGATAAAAGGACAACTGGGCGGAATACACCCGCTCGTTGTCTCCATACATCCCCAGCGGCGTCGCCGTATAGCGGGATAGCGCGGAAGCCAGCGCCTCACTGTGTTCCAGCATCACTTTCAGGGCATCATCCAACACCGCTTTGCGTTTACCTGACGGCTGCGCCTTCATGGCCTTTTTCTCCAGCGGAGAGAAGGGCGCGTAGCAGAGGGTGAAAAACAGCCGGTGCCGCCAGAACGGCTTTTCGTTGATTGGCTGGTAATACAGCCGGGTCACTTCATCAGAAAAGGGAATACCTGAATTCGCGTCAAAGGCATCGTGGTACTTTTCCCGGATACGGTGAAGATAAAAGGTAACCGGCAGGCCTTCATACGCACGAATCACATTGTTAAGATGCGTCGCCATTAAGGTCAGGTGATGTTCGTCCTCGCATTCAAAAACGGTGCCCTCCAGCTCACAGCTGGCAACCAAATCACCCTGGCGGTTTCTGATGACGTGCGGGTGAATATGGGAGGAATACGGAATGTATTTATCCAGCGTAATGCGCTCGTTTAACTTCATTTTTTTAATAAACTCCGAGACGTCGACAGCGTCATAGCGGTTTGCCAGCAGGGCATTGGCGCCAAAATGTTTATTGGTGCCAAACCGGCCACGGGTTTTAAAGGCCAGCCAGAGCAGCCCGAAATAGTGAATATCGGCTCTGGCCTTTGCCTTCATCTCCAGCCAGGCGGGAATAAGCAGTAATATCAGGTAATAGCTGACATAGACCGCCAGCAGGACGATGGCCCCGCTGACCATCACGAACGGCACGAGGGGAATGCCGGCTATGGCGGCAGGCCGCGTCAGCGCTTTGTTCAGCGTAGCCATCATTGCCTCCCTTATGATGCCCAGTAGGCACCGAAACCTGACGCGCCGACGATAAGGATGGCGCCAATGATGACGTTACGCATGTCATGCAGGCTCTTGCCGTCAAACAAGACTTTGTATCCCACCCACATGGTGGCCAGCGTGATGGTGACGGCGGCGAGCCCGAGCAGGCCGGTGGAGGTGTTACTCAGCGTCTCATTGGCTTTATTAAATCCGCTGTCCGCTGCCAGCACCGGGCTTGCCATTAACAAGGAAGAGAGGACGGGCCAGTCAGTCTGTTTTCGTTTCATCATTGTTCCTCCTGGGGGCCGGGAATGGGTAACGCGCCGCGTATCACGGCATTGGGGTAGCGCAGGGATGTCAGAACTGACGTGGCGTTATCGGTAAGCTCGCCACGCATGACGGCGGTGGGGTAACGGATTTCCTGCACGAGCTTTTCGGTGGGAGGTCGCTGCCGGTCTTCCCGCGTTGACGGTACGGGGTAGCCGATGCGCTGGATGTAGCTGGTCTGGTTAAACGCGGATTCCGGCTGTTGGCCGGTCGTGAAATTTCCCGAGTAGTAGCAACTGAGCGCACGCTTGAGGGAACCGCCGCGGCGGTAGCAGTCGGTGAGGATGTGCTCAAAGACGGACAGGTTGGTACAGGGGTCAAGAAGGTCACGGGCGTTCACGCGGTAATGACGGAAATTGGTGCTGGTGATTTGCATCAGCCCGACCGAATAACGTCGGCCCTGTGCCGCCAGCCGTCCGGTTAGACTGACGGCCTCATCCTTGCTTGTGGGGAAATGTGAAGTCACGCCTTTGCCAGCGGGCAGAATTTCAGCGATGGCATACGGATTCAAACCGGATTCGACCCGCGCCACATCAAGTGCCGTCGACGGGTGAACGCTGGCGGCGCACTGCATGGCCGCCGCCAGAAATACGGTGGTGGAAAGCATGGTGGCCTCGGAACGGTAAACCGGGCAACGCGTACCGCCATCAGACGGCACAGGGCCGGGAAAAGGGGGAAGGGCGATTAAACGGGCTGAGTAGCCTGTGTCGCGTCGCCGTCATCCTTGGGCTCAAGGAGCACCAGCTTTCCGGAAACGGCAATGCCGGGTGTCAGTACCACGTTCAGTCCGGGTTTACCGTGATGGGCAAAAGCCACGCCGACTTTCGTCCACCAGGTGTTTTTTTCACCCTGTGGGTCGGGCTGACTTTCCTGGGTGACAAATACGTGATAAATGGATTTTCGCATGTGGCCTCCTCTAATAAAAACAACGATGAGTTAAATAAATGTCACATCCCAATTCTGCATTCCGGTTTTAACGGGTCAGCGAGAACATTCAGCGGCACCCTGAATTGTGGTTATGTGACAGCCCGAACCTTATTTTTAAAGAACAATACCCGTTCCAAGAGAATTAACGTCAATACGGGGAACTATTATGTAATGACGTTTTTATGATCAGATATCCGGGGTGGTATATAAACGATAAATTCAAAGTTAAAATGAGAGAGATAAATTAGCGGTAGAAGGGGATAAGCTTTGGGGTAAATAAATGGAAGTGAAATATATAATAAAGACGACTGTGGATTTATAGTTAATGATAGAGACATGCAGGGGAAATATTCCTGCATGTCTCTGTGACCATTATTAACGTCTTCGGCGTTCAAGTTTTTCCTGACATTCCGTGCAGGTGGTTATGCCAGGAAGTGCTTGCCGTCGCTTTTCAGGAATGGGCTTACCGCATACACGACAATGGAATAATGATGGCGTAGACCCTGGCTTAAAACGGCTCTGTTCAATCATCTCCTCCAGTCGTTGCTCATTAAATTCCTGATCGCGGTCGATCTCATCCGGCATGTGCGGCCCTCCGGTCTGACGCCTCCCGCTCGCAAAGTGCGATACGCTTCCAGACCATGGTCAGTGACAATCCTTCGACTTTCGGCAGCAGGGTTTGCGTTACCTGCATCATGGCGGCCAGCGCATCGGTCGATTCCAGGTTGGCCACCCGGCATTGTTGCCATTGCCGCCAGATGGCCGCATCCGTATCTTCGTTCGGCTCTGGCGTCCGGCCATAAGGCACACGGACGCCCAGTAACCGGCGGCGAAGGCAAACTTCGTTGGAGGTGAGGCCAAAATACTTGTTGAGTAGCGCAATTGACCCACCCAGCCGGATGGCATGATCGATACGTTGCTGCTGCAGAACCTCCTCACGGGATTTCGCCAGAAGAAGGTGTAATGCGTCGTGATGAACCGTCACAGCCAAAAACTGCGCAGACTCCCGACTGATGATAAAGAGCTCGTCTAGTGATAATTGGTTGAGGGCATTCATTTCGTCGAAAGTGAATCCTAGCGATTCACAGTGACGAATGTTGCCATCCTTCAATGCATGCAGGGCATCAGTTAATACGGCGTAATTAAGTGATGGGATAATCATGGTATTTTCTCTCTTCAGCCTATTGAGCGGCGGACTAATTTAATATTGATCCATTCGTCAATTTCCGATTCGAGCCAGGCGACACTGGCCGGGCCAATCTTGATTGAGCGGGGGAAGGTGCCGTCTTTCATATACAGATAGATTTGAGAGCGCTTCAGGCCAGTTTTTTCTTCAACCTGTTTCAGACGTAATAACTGATGAGATGTCACGGTATTCTCCTGTGGCAGATATAGCGCTAGCCGGGAGATAACACGACAACACAAAGTAGTGGTGTGGAGAAAGCTGATGAGCCCGTATTACGGAAAATACAATCCTTAATACGGGTTTTCATAGCGAAGGGCATCATCTTACTTTTGTGTTGGTAGGGAAGGGGGCGAGCCGCGCTCAAGCGCAGTCTTGAGCGTGTCGCCACTGAATCGATCGGTAATGCCTTCCTCAGATGCCCATTGTTCAAAAATGGACAATAGTTTATACGGTTGCATGATTAACGGACTGATAGTTTCATTATTTTTGCAGGCAAGCCAGAAGAGGCGTGATAGAGGGGTGGATATCCGAGTTGGAGACGGTGAAAGTATTTCTTTTTCAATCGGTTTGTTGATCAACTTATCAAGTTCACTTTTTCTGAGGACAAAGCAGGCATCACTCGGTAATTCATGCATAGGAAAATAATATTTATGCGAATCTTTCTTTGTAGCGTTTAGTATTATATCTTCGTAATCATCTGATGAAATATCTTTAGGTGGCCTTTTTACGTGTCGTTCGATTCTTTCATGCCATGTCATCTTTTCGAAGAGTTGAAACGTTTCCCCCAATAAACAAACGGTAATGCCATAATTATTCGACTTTGCTCCTGTTACAGGTGATGGTATCTTTAATGAATGTGCAAGTAAACGCTGTATAAGGACATATTCATAGCCGAGCAATGTTGTGTCAATGACTCTTTGTACAGGGTGGATATATCTTCCTTCAGTACTGAAAGTTAAATTGTTTTCGCTGACAAAGGAACTTTCGGCAAGCATGAATGATTTCATCGTTGACGAACTTTTTATTGGTCTTAGCTTTAATTTATGATTTTGTGATTTAATTTTCCTCAATATTACTGGGGATTGAAAATATATTGAAAACCGAATTTTCCCTTGCAGTGCAAATCGATAAAAATCACTTTTTCTTATTTTACACCCATTCAATCCATTGAGAAGTCTTACCGCCTCCCTGATAGTTATCCAGTCTGGAATTCCATCTCTAATGTTTAGGCAAGTTGGATTGTCTGACATAATACATCTCCTTTCACACAATGATATTGCTGATGAATTTCGCTGTGTTTTTGAAAGATGTTTAAAATTCTGATTGATATGAAATAGATCAGAATGATATAGGCTGATTTTATAAAATAAAAAATAACCTGTGTTTGGTTGTGACATTTTTCAAAGAGGTAAAATAAAATGGCTCAGTGATTTGGTGTTCACTGAGCCATTTTAAATGCTATGTGTACTATCAGGAGTAATCGGAGGTGGTGCGGCTTTTATTAGAATTTATTTGTAATAACATCCACAAAATACCAACGATTACTACTCCGCCTCCAACCCAAGTAGGGCTTGTAAGACCAGTAACATCCAGTGCAACACCCCCCAATAGCGACCCTAATGCAATTCCTCCGTTAAAACCGGCAATATTCAGTCCTGCTGCCACAGCTGGAGCTTCAGGTGCATGTATGTGAGATAGCCCTATCACTCTTGCTTGCATTGAGGGGACCGCTGCGTATGTCAATGCTCCAAGCAACCCAATAAACAGTGCCATTAACATTAAGGATGAGACAGAGAACCACATAGCAAAGAGGACGATCGCCAGACCAATAAGAATTGTCATCACGGCACGGTCTGCACCTTGCTTGTCAGTCAGGCGACCACCCCAGACATTCCCGATAGCGGCCATCACGCCGTAGACCAACATAAGCAAACTACTCGTACGCTCGTCTACATGCGTTACCTGAAGTAGAATCGGGGAAATATACGTATACAGGGCAAAAGATCCTGCATAGGCCAAAACTGTAATTCCTGCTCCCGCAAGCAGTAGTGGGTTGAACATGGCTTTTAAACCGTCCATGGCTTTTGCTTGCAAGGAGGGATCATCTTGATCCGTGGGCATCAGCATTGCCAATCCAATGAAACCGATCGCTCCACTTGCCGTTACTGCCATGAATATAGACTGCCAACTCAACAGACTACCGATGTAGGTACCAAGTGGTACGCCTAATGCCAACGCAATTGTAAGGCCGCCAAAAACGACCGAAACAGCGGCGCCAGCACGATGTCGCCCAGCTAGTTGGGTTGCCACACTTGAAGCAACAGCAAGAAACACTCCGTGCCCTAAACCGGAAGCAAATCGTGCAATCAACATAGGCGTTAGGGACTCAGACGTACTGACGATACCATTGCCAACTGTAAACAGGCCCATAGCAACAAGTAATAATCTTTTACGAGGCCATCGTGTTGCCAACGCAGTTAATCCCGGAGCACCAATTACGGCACCGAGGGCGTAGGCTGTCACCGCTGTACCTACATGACTGACACTGACGTTTAGATCAGCTGATATCCTGGAAACTAAGCCGATCGTGACAAATTCAGTGAATCCCAAAGCAAAAGCGCAGAGTGCAAAGACATATATAACAAAAGGCATGCGTTCTTTCATAACTCAGGCTCTTCTATTTTCAATAGAAGCCAACAAAGGCAGCATTGCCTCAGCGACTCCTTTTGCGGAAGCGGGATTCTGTCCGGTCACTAATCTCTCGCTGACAATCACCTGTGGCTGAAAATTTGCGGCTGCAAGATGCTCAGCACCTCTTTGCTTCAGCGTGTCTTCAAGTAAGAATGGAACAATGTCGTACAACCCTACAGCACGTTCTTCATCGTTGGTAAAAGCTGACACCTTTTTGCCCGCAACCAGATATTCATTATCGGAAAGCCGAATATTCACCAACCCGGCGGGGCCATGACAAACCGCAGCGACAACGCCACCCTTTTCATAAATTCGTGATGAAACACCCGCCAACTCTATATTGTCAGGGAGATCCCACATCGTCGCATGCCCTCCTGCATAGAAGACGGCGTCATAGACGTCAGGATCAATCTGCGAGGGTTTTAATGTGGTTTTAGTTGCCTCGCGTAAGGAATCATTATTCCAAAAGGAGGCGTTAACCGGATCGCTGAGGTCTAAACCGTCAACATGTGTCTTGCCCCCCTTGGGACTAACAAAATCAATTTCATATCCCTCTTTTGTGAGTACATCGTAGGGGTGAGAAACCTCAGAAAGATAGAAACCACTGGGTGCGGCATCTTTACTCTCGGCTTGACCTTTACGGTCATGGCTGGTCAACACAAACAGGATACGTTTAGGCATTTTAACTTCCTCTATATCGGGGGACTTAAAGCAAAATTCTTCTGACTGCATGCGACATAACAGACTTGTCATATTGAGTCTTATTGTGGAACAATCTATTTATCCTTTAAATAGACCTAAACGGACAAACACTTACCCCAAAATGAACAAAATAAACTTGAGAAATGACGACCTTGAAGTGTTTTTACACGTCGTGGACAGAAACAATTTCTCTGCCGCAGCACGAGACCTACAGATACTCCCCAAGATGGTGAGCAAGCAGATAGCCAGGCTGGAAACTGCACTTGGCACTACACTTTTTGAAAGAAACACCCGTAATCTACGTATTACAGACGAGGGCAGAGCTATAGCTGAGAGGGCTCGCGTAGCGTTGGCCGTTCTGGATGAGATGAAGGAACTTTCCCGAGGGCATAGTGAGGAGTTAAGCGGAAATATTCGTTTGACTGCGCCCGCACCGTTTGGCCGAAAATATGTTGCTCCTGCGATCGCTGCATTCTGCCAAGTACATCCGAGGGTGGGCTTTGATTTAAGGTTATCTGACCAAATCCAAGATCTTTACAGTGGTGATTTCGATCTGGCTATTCGTATGGGGGATCTGGCTGATTCTCGCCTTCTGGCCAGAAAAATAGCAAATAATAGACGTATTCTCATCGCATCGTCCGAATATCTGAAGAGTCATCCACCCATTGAGCGACCAGAAGATCTTTTAAATCACAACTGTTTAGTATTCGCTTACCCGGGTTTTTTACACAATTCATGGGCGTTACGTAAAGCCGGTCATGAAAGAAGCATCAGCGTTACTGGCAACCTTATCAGTGACAACGGAGATGTATTGCATGCCTGGAGTTTGGCGGGGCTTGGCATATCTCTTCGAGAAACTTGGGATATTCATGATGAATTGAGGGCTGGGAAACTTTGCCGAGTTCTGCCTGATTGGGAAGCAAACACATCTCAGATCAGTGTTGTCCGGGCGCGGCGAGAACCTATACCCCGTAGGCTAAGTGTATTTATCGATTTCATGACTGAAAAATGGAAACGGGCACCATGGGATGATGATTAATGTTCCGAAAGGTAGTCCGAACCGGTCTAACAGAAGCTAACCGCTTCGCTGACCAACGGAATTTGTGATAACTCGATTTGAGTTGAGGTTGTCAACGTTAATAGATAAAAATACAATGATTGTTTAGCCAATTTAAAGATTTAGCTACTATCAATCCCCAGAGTATTTTATTGAAAATAACACGCCAATCCGAACCTTATGGCATACGTGAAAACTTAATGCTAGTCAGATATAAAACACATAAAATATAATAATATCAATTGGTTATATTGCTATATGCTATCCTTGCCCTATAAGATCCTTTAATTGTTAAAATAAGTTAATATGTGTAGAAGCATTAACGAAACATGTTTATAACATAATACTGTGCAGGCTTTCGATTTTATGTCGTAATCGGAGAGCTTCAAGCTCTTAAGGGTGCGCAGTATGAGCTATCTGGTTCAGTTACGAAGTTTTGTTGAAGTATATAAAGCTGGTTCGATTTCAAAAGCGGCAATGCGGTTGGGCATAAGCCAGCCTGCAATGTCTGCCCACATTCATTCACTTGAGGCTTTTACCGGGTGTGTTCTCTTTACTCGTCGTTCACATGGTGTGGTGGCTACAGTGGATGGGGAGGAATTGGCGAGATTGGTGGCTTCAGATTTAGAAACGATTGAACTGAAGTTGTCGATGCTTAGATCACGTACAAGAAAGTCCTCGGGGACAGTATCTTTCATCGGGCCAGCAGAATTAATGTGGTCAAAATTACCGTACTTGGTGAAAATACTATTCAATGAAGGTATTAAATTTAAAGTTTTGACAGGAAATAGGAAGCGCATATACAGCTGTCTTCTGGACGGAAGTTGTCAACTAGGTTTCACAACTTCTATGCCGGATAAACAAAAATTTGGATATGCTGAAATTGGAATGGAAAAGTTAATAGTTGTGGTAGCGTCACTTATAGCAGACAACTTCAAAGAAAACGAGGACGTGATTGATACGCTGTCGAAGCTTCCTCTGATAGCTTACGATGAACAGTTACCATTGATAAGGGAGGTTTTCCAGGATTCTTCGCGATTTTTTGCACTGCTTCGTCCGTCTATTACTGTACCGGATTTGCGGATTTTAGAAAGAATGATTCGAGAAAATATTGGTTGGACTGTGATGCCTGAGTATTTATGTGCCCAAAGCATAGCGGGAGGTCAGATCGTTGAAGTCAATGTTCATGAGAGACTCCCCATAAATTCAATCTATTTGGTATGGATTGATAGCTCATTACGTAACCCACTCGTTTCAGGAATCAGAGACAGAATTCTCGAACTATCAAAAAATAGCGGATTTATGGTTTGAGATACATAAAACAGGCAGCCTTATCGGCTGCCGTGTCATTATTTTATCCGTGGCGATCGCTTGACAAAGTCATCTGCAATGTCATTCAATTTTAGGAATTTCACCCCTGGATGACCAAGCATATGAGTTAAGAGGCGTTCGAGCATCATTAATACGTGCGGGCGTCCCGATACGTCCGGGTGAATCGTGAAAGTAAAGATCGCATATTCATGTTCACGGTAGACCCAATCGAATTGATCCCTCCACAACTGTTCGATGTCCCTGGGATTCATGAAACCTTGGCTGTTGGGTTTTGTTTTCATGAACATGAAAGGAGGAATATCGTCGATTGTCCAACTGGCGGGTAATTCAATAAGGTCCGTCTCTTCTCCGCGTACCAGCGGTTTCATCCATTCGGTCGGTGTCTTGGAATAATCTATCTTGGTCCAGGAATCACCTTTCCTGACATAATAAGGCTGATGATCATGATGCATTAGTGAATGGTCATATTTGATGCCATTTTCTAATAGAAGATCTGTGGTCACAGGAGAAAATTCCCACCATGGAGCGACATACCCAGTAGGTCTCTTCCCTGTTAATTTTGTGACCATATCAATGCCTTTTAGAAGGACCTCTCTTTCTTGGTCAGGCGACATAGATATTGGGTTTTCATGACTGTAATTATGAACCCCTACCTCATGTCCAGCATTGACAACTGCTTCCATTTGCCGAGGAAAGGTTTCAATGGAATGACCAGGCATAAACCAGGTTGTGGGGATATTAAACTGGTCAAATAGATTCAGAAGACGTGGAGTGCCTACTTCGCCAGCGAACATACCGCGAGATATATCGCTTGGAGAATCTTCTCCCCCATAAGAAGATAGCCAGCCTGCAACGGCATCTACACCCACTCCAAAACCACATAGTATTTCTTTCGCCATGAGTTATTACTCCTCAAACAGAAAAAATTGAAATAATATTGCGTTAAGAGGATTCCTTGACTAATTTCAAGAGAGCCTCGGTATCTAATTCATTAATTCCTTTTTGAAGGGCCATTAATTTATGCTCAGGGATGTTGTATCCCCAATTAGCCCAAAATGATCGAATGCCATGATCTAATGCATCAATAACATTTTGGATATTGTCATCAATAAATAAAATATCCTCGTTTTTATCTAAGGCTATTGATTTTAGCAAGGTAAGAGTCTTGTTTTTGTCGGTCATCCTCCCATATATTTTATTCGCGGGTATGTTTAAACCATATTTACTTAGAATGAATGATATAGACTCTTCATCCTTTCCTGATACAATATAGATATCATTAGCTGTTTCAAATAAATTTGAAACATCCAATAGTGGACGGTGTAGTTCAGCCCAAAAACCAGGATAGATACTTCTTGCCAGCTTCCTATAATGGATAAACTTATCCCTGAATATTTTCTTATCTTCAGTTGGAATTGATTCATATATGGCAGTGAATCTGTCATTATCTATAGCTTCATTACCAAATTCAGTGAATGAGGCAATAAAGTGACCGTCATGGCGTACAAAATCCCTTAATTTCCTGAACCGTTTAGCCATCAGGCGTGGGATGTTTTGAAGTACATCTTGGTTAAAATCACTGAGAGGTCTGTCATGTAATAGATTCCATGTAATTAGCATGCATTCGTCTACTCCATCAACCACAACCCCGTCGAAATCCATTGCTATTAACATCGAATTATACCACCAGCGGTTCTTTAAGAGTTTCGCCGCGCTTCCATCTATCTATTGCATCGAATGTCTGACGCATAAATTTTCCACATTCAGCATAATAGGAGCAAGTTATGATATTCCCGTCGACAACTACATCTGCTTCAATTACATTGGCGCCGGAATTAACCATATCGTCTTTCAGACCAACATAAGCGCAGGCGAACTTGTCTCTTAGAATACCGGCAGAAATCATAATCCAGGGACCATGGCAGAGCCCAGCCACAACTTTCCCCTGTGTTACCATCTGTTTTAGAAAATCTTTAACTCTCTGATCTTGGCGAACTCTATCAGGCGCTTCATGACCGCCAGTGAGGATAACAGCATCAAAATCAGTGGTGTTGAGTTGATCGAAATTAATATTATCTTTGGATCTTTTATCCATAGGAACAGTGATGCCATATTTCCCTGTCACTGAACTTCCATCCTTTGTTGCAATAGATATATCGTATCCTTCCTCTTTAGAGCGATAGTAAGTATAAACTACATCGTGATCCTGAAAACCTGGACCAGTTATTATCACTACTCGTGTCGGATTAGACATGTTATTTTCCTTCTTATTGCGTTACGGGACATTAATTAAAAATACATTCTGACCACAGTACATTTCTGAGATGGCATCTTTAGCTCGTAGGATATGAATCTTTCCCATTAGATGGCTCTTTACATCTAATGAAATAAAAATAAAATCATCCTCGTCATTCAACATTTTTCTATCAAGATTTTTGACGGAAAAGTATGCTAATTTGTGTAGATCATGTTCTCTGATCAATGTGCCTGCAGCTATCTGTTGCAAAGGAGGTAAAAGATCATGTTCCTGTGATTTCTTTTCATATGCCATATTTTTTCGGCCATAATTATCTTTAAGTTTGAGTAAGTCGAATTTGTTTCTTGGATTTTCAACTTCAATTAATTCGATACCTGATTTCCCCGAAATAGTCTGATGGAATACACCTTTTGCAATATATATGCTGTCGCCAGATTTTAACGCCTGATGTGTACCATCAAGAAATCTGGTCTCGCCATCACCATGTAGGCATATAAGGACGGTGTCTTTCAGTATATGACAATGCATTGAAGTGGATTGATTCTTTGATATATGAAGGCGCCATACATCAAAAATAGAATCACAATAAACTCTATACTCATATCCCCATGGTTTTTCTATCAATCCATTGAGATGTAAGTCTTTCTCAAATGACTCACCATTATTTGAAGTTGAAAGTAGGATTTTGTTTATTTCAAGCAAGTCATATACATTTGGAGTCCGGTTGTGGATTTCCATATGGTCGCTCCCCCGCTAATTGAATTGCTGAATGTTGATTTCACTTCGGTCAATCGTTCTGTGATTTCAGTCTATAACGGTTATTTAGTACGAGAGAAATAACTTTTATGATGATTACCTATATTGTTTCTTTTGATCAGTCCTTAATACTCAATAATTACTGAAAACTATGCTTCTATACTTGGGTACTGTTAAAGATGCTTAGTAAGATGCCGAACTCGGACGTCAACACGATACAGCCCATGATATATGTATCCGATGTTTACCAGAGGCCGCTTTATGTGAACCGGTAGGGACAGGTCAGTAAACCAGCCTGTCTCCATCAGTAGCATGCATGCCGAACCTGGGGAAATTGTGGGGATCGATACCAGCGCAGTGGTGATTGTCCTATGCGCAAAAGCTGAAGATGTCGCCAAAGTCTTTCATGAGATCGAGAAAACGAAATCGCGGATAAGTGCATTGGACAATGAAGGTACCAGAGCGAATACGGAAAACCTGACGCGCCTTTTATGCCAGCTCAACACAACGTTCTTAAAGGATTTTTCTGGGGGAGTGGGTAGTATTTTTTGCGCCAATAGCTTAAGTATGCCAGCACGTTATGCAATATTGCCTTGTCTAGGCTGAGATTGGCCCCCCGATTCTTCAGACGCAGGTTTCCCTCTTCCAACTGGGCGCATGTGCTTCAGTTCTGAGGGCAAAATGCCACCGTATTTCTTGCGCCACGTATAGAACGTGGCATCAAAAATGCCCAGCTTACGGCTGACATCCGGCGCGGACGTACCCAGATCAGCCTGCTTGAGGGCAAAGACAATCTCTTCTTCGGAGAATCATAATTTTCTCATCGGCACCACCTCCGTTCAGGGGAGTGTTTATAATGCCGAAATTTTCTTTCTGAATGGAGCAGGATCCTGGGGTAGGGTCACCGGTACTATGCACTGGCCTCGCAATTCAGCTGGCAGGTCAGATTCAAAAAAATTCTACATGATATTCAAATAATTTGAATGTTTTTTTGAAAAACCGAACATTTCTCCTCCAAGGCGCTACAGGCTGCGGAAAACCTCGGTTTCCATCCTCATTCTATAAAAAAATCGACTGGCTAATCGAAGAGAAATGTTCAAAAAAAATTCTTGACACGACTTTACTGTACGTAAGGATATGTCAACTCTGTTTGATAATGGTAATGTTTATCAAAATCATTACTAATTACATACATGACCATTCAGGGTTGAAAATGAAATATAACAAGATAGCATCGGCGCTCGCCGTGATTCTGGCAGGAAAATTCGCTTACGCAGCAGATCAAACTATCGTGGTATCCGGTAACGTGCTGGGGGACTCGCGTGCCGAAGAGGTGAAAACCTGGGCCGGTAGCCGGACTGTGATAAGCAACGACCAATTACAGAAAAGCGCCAACCGCACGCTGGATGACGCGTTACAACGCGTTCCTGGCGTGAAAATTCAGGACGAAACGGGCACTGGCGTGTTGCCGCAGATCGCGGTTCGCGGCCTTTATGACAGCCGTAGCGGTCGCGCGCAGATCCTTGAGGACGGGATTCCGCTGGCGTTAGCACCGTACGGTCAGGAAGGGATGTCGTTGTTCCCGGTGACGTTCTCTACCATCGACCGCATTGATGTTGTGCGCGGCGGTGCAGCGGTGCAGTATGGCCCGAATAACGTCGGCGGCGTGATCAACCTGATCAGCAAGCCTATCCCGGTGAAATGGGAAAATGAAATTGGTGAGCGCGCGACCTTCTACGGCAAAGGGCGAAACCTGTGGGATACCTATTTGCGGACTGGCGGCATGCTGAATGATGATTTCGGTCTGCAGGTGGAAGCCAACCAGGTGAAAGGTAGTTCGTTCCGCGAGCACAGTGACAGTAAAGTACAGAACTTCCGCGTGCGCGGCCTGTGGAATATCAATGAAGACACCACGTTAAATCTTTCTTATCAGTACTATGACGCGCATGCCGATCTGGCCGGTGCGCTTTCCACTGCGGATTATCTGAGCGATCGCCGTCAAAGCACTCGCCCGTACGATGATTATGACGGTCACACGAAGCGATACAGCGCAGTATACAACCAGCAGTTGGGATCGCTCGGTTTCATCGATTCGGCGGAATTTAACTGGATGTTCTTCGGTCATGAATCAGACCGTGATTTCCATGTGGGGATGAGTAAAATTCCGGGGCAGAACTTCAACCCGGCGCTGCCTGCCGATATCGTGCAAAACTCACCACGTAATTTCAAAGTATGGGGTACCGAGCCACGTATTAGCCTGGATGTCGATGGTGATAATGTGAACCAACAATGGATTATCGGGGGGCGTTTCGTCAGCGAAAAAGTGGACTATCAGGTGCGTCAGCAGGCGCTGGCGACCGGGGTCACGACGGTGACGCGCGACTGGAACTTTGATGATAAAGCCTGGGCGGGTTATATCAGTAACGCCGTGAAATTGTTTGGCGATACCCTGACCATTACGCCGGGCATGCGCTACGAGAATGTCAGTGAAAAATATGTGGATAAAACGAGCGGCCAGCGTACTTCTTCGCCGGATACACAGTGGCTGCCGGGGCTGACCGTTGGCTATCAGTTGGCACCAGAGTGGTTCCTGTATGCCGATATGCAAAAGAGTTTGCGTCCCGCGCAAGTGACGCAGATTGTGAAGGGCGGGGATGTCAGCTCAGAACTGGCATGGAACTATGAAAGTGGCGTGCGCTATACGCCCATGGACAACCTCAGTCTGCATGCCGGCCTGTATCGTATCGATTATAAAGATCAGATCTCCTATGACAGCACCTCTGACAGCTACCTGAACATTGGTCGCACCCGTCATCAGGGCGTGGAGCTGGAAGGTTTCTGGAGCCCGGCTGCGGTCGACGGGCTGAAACTGCACGCCGGTTATGCCTATTTGCAGGCGGAGCAGCGTAACGGCGTCAACCGTGGCAAAGAGGTGCCCTATGCTTCCCGCACCCAACTGACGCTGGATGGCAGCTATGAATGGCGCGGTACCACGTTATCACTGGCTAGTTACTACTTCAGTAAATCCTTTGCTGATGCAGCAAACTCGGTAAGCGAAAACAGCACTGGTTCGGTTGGCGAGATGCCGTCTTATTGGGTGTGGAACACGCAGGTGAGCCGAGATTTGTATAAATCTGGCAGCACGGTAATGAATGGTTATATTGGGGTGAATAACCTGTTCAATCGTGACTACTGGTTCCGTGGAGTTGATACCAGTCCGTGGGGACGCCAACCGGCGCCAGGCCGTTCAGTGACCGCGGGTGTTAGCGTGAAATTCTAAACCCTGATAAGCCCGCTCGCACTGAGCGGGCTTATTGTTTATAGCTGGATGAAAAACAAGCCGTGATAGGGCATGCCGATAAAATCACGATAGAGTGCTTCAAGATCGGCTTGCGGATTCACATCGGCAAATGACTGAGGATGGAACAGTTTAGCCATTGCCTCCAGCGCCACGACGTTGAATGGACTGTCGTAGAATTGATGGTAGATGGCCATGACGCGATGTCCGTTTGCCACTGGCAATACACTCAACATGGGACGCTGCATGAGTGCCTGCAAACGTGGCAGGGTAGTTGCTCGCGTCGCGTCATAACCGAGGGGAACGGCCAGCGATGTCCTACCGCGCTGGCTCCAGTCCGCGCCACTCATCAGATAGATATCCGGACGTGCTACGATCAGCAACTCCGGGCTAATGTCCGCGCCTTGTGGCGGCACCTTATCGGCAATCAGGTTGCGCCCACCGGCGGTTGGAATGAACTCGCCGAAACTATCACGACCAAATACCGCGCAGCAATTCATGCCGCTCATCCCTGCATGATTCTCAAACACCACCCCAGGCCACTGATCTTGTGGGATTGCCGCAACGCGTTCCTGGGTGCGCGCCAGCAATTGATTCCAGCGCTGGATAAAACGTTCGGCATTCTGGGTTTCGCCGGTCACTGTCCCCAGCAGGCGCAGACTGACCGGTGTGTTGGTCAGTGGCTTGTGGCGCAAGTCGATAAAGATCACCGGGATGCCACTTTTTTCCAGTAGTGCCAGCGTACCTTCGCCGCGTAATTTCGCCAAGATACCGATATCAAACACCACCAAATCCGGTTTTAACGTCATCGCCTGCTCAACGCTGAACGTACTGCGATACGGATTGATAAATACAGGAATATCGTTTAACCGTGGGTATTGACGAGCAAAGTAGCGGGCCATATCGGGCGCACGGGTTTTTAACGAATCATCCCAGGCCACAATCCCTTTCAGCGCATCGCCAGGATGCAACAAACTCATCGTCAGTAACATGCGACTATCGGCCAGTATGATGCGTGTTGCCGGGGCATTGAGCGTCACATTTCGCCCGGCAAGATCGGTGACGGTGACCGGTTGTGCCATGCCGGACACGGGCCAAAGCAGGATAGAAAACAGTAAAAGCCACTTGCCTCTCATTAATCTTTTCTCTTTTTGAAAAATCCGCTGTTGAAGTTTTTCTAACGTGATGTTGATGCACGTTATCATCGTTAAAGGGGAATAACGTCTAAATATCGGGGAGATACCTTAGGGTTCAGGTAATCCAGTCACACAAGTTAAGGTAGATAAGTCACCGTCACACAGTGAATATAGTTAATTATTCTTGTCAAATCATTTGAAAAAGATCGACAGAATGGTAATGATAATGCAAACGATAAGCATTATTAAATGGGTTTCGCATGATTTCTCTGACTTCACCTGATGAACGCCTGCAGTTGCAACCAGCGCTGTATGGCATCCTCAACTCCGTTCCGCATCCGACTATTGTGGAAATGATTGCTACTGCGGGTTATGACTTCGTTCTGCTTGACCTGGAACACTTACCTCACAACGAAACACTGTTAAGCCACTGCATTCAGCTGGCGCAACTCAAGGGGTGTATTCCTCTGGTGCGTATCACTGTGGATGACATTCCGCGCGCGGGCCGCATTCTCGATATGGGTGCGCATGGCATTGTGCTGGCACGTACCGAAAGTGCACAACAGGTGAGTGCGCTTTGTGATGCGATGTTCTTCCCTCCATTGGGTACGCGCGGCATCACCGGTGGCAGTGTCACTGGTTTTGGCACGATGCCGCTCGGCGATTACATCGGCCATGCGAATGAGAAGTTGTGGCTGGTACCCATGATTGAGACGGTGCCCGGCATTGACGCCATCGATGAAATCCTGCGTATTCCGCAAGTGACACTGGTGATGGAAGGAGCACTGGATCTGGCAATGAGTATGCAGCTCGGCCCGCAACCGTCGCATCCTGATGTTGAAATGCACATCCGCTTACTTGCCAGCCGCTGTATCGCCGCAGGGAAGCGTTTCTGTGCTAATCCCCGCACACCGGAACAGCAACAGTTTTGGCGTAGTCAGGGTATTGATTGCTGGTTATGCGGCGAAGACCGCGGCTTCCTGTTTCGCACCCTGAAACAACACCTCACCGATTTCGTTTCCCCTAATCCTTAGTTTCTGAAACCAAACAGGTATGCACATGCTCAACCACAAGCCCTATGTGATCATTAGTCACGTCGTTAACGCGGCGGTGACCGAAGGCTTTATCCCTGCGGCGCAGCGTCTTGGTTATCCGGTGGTGCTGCTCACCGACCACGCTATGGCACACAATCAGGTGCTGGATGACAACGTCTGCGTGATTGAGTGCGAGGTGTTTAACCCGCTTTCAATCCTCGATGTTCTGACCGAGTGGGGCATTACGCCTGCCGCGTTGTTCTCCAATAGCGATCACCTGCAAACCGCCACGGCCATTGCCGCCACGGCGCTCGGTCTGCCAGCAAAAAACTGGCAGATTTGCTATGCCGCGAAAGAAAAGTGGCGTATGCGCCAACGGTTACAGGCGCATGGACTGCCGTCGGTGTGGTCAAGCCAACTGCTGCCCAACGAAGCGCCGCACGCGAACTGGCCCTGGCCTGTGGTGATCAAGCCAGGTCAGGGTGTGGCCTCAATGGATGTGCGTCTGCTGGACGATCTCGCCAACTGCCAGCACTATCTCGCCTCGCTGTCGTCGCGTCAGACGCTGCTGGTCGAAGCATTTATGCAAGGCCCGCTGTTCACGCTGGAAACGCTGGGTGATGGCAACGAGCTGCTGGCGGTCGGTGGCTTCGATGTCGAACTCTCCCCACCGCCGCATTTTGTTGAAATGGTCGCGCGCTGGGGCGGTGAGCACAGTGTGCGCTGGAAACAGCAGGCATTAGATCAGCTGCGCCAGTTTGGTGTGGGTTTCGGCGTCTGCCACAGCGAGTTTATCGTTACCGATCATGGTCCCGTGCTGGTGGAGATCAACTACCGCAGCATTGGTGATGGACGTGAATTCCTGCTTGATCGTCTGCTGCCGGAAGGCTGGTTCACGCCGATTCTGTGCCTGCATCTCGGTGAGCCGCTGCCGCCAGTGAAACCAGCGCAAGGAGAAGCGCTGATCCACTATCTGGTGGCGCAACAGAGCGGGACGCTACAGCTTGCACCGCAGCCCGCCGCCGCACCGGGGTTACGTTATCGCCCGCTAAAAGCGCAGGGCGAACGCATTGAACTGACTCATTCCAACAAAGATTACCTCGGCGTCCTTTATCTTGAAGCCAGCGATACTGCGCAGCTGGAGCAACTCACTGCCTGCACCTTAGCGGCACTGAAATGGGAGATTGCGTAATGAACCAGCACGATTACATCACGCAGCGCATCATCAATGCCAGCTTGCGCGAAGACCTTGGCGGCCTGGTGAGTACCGGCCATATTACCGAACAGGATGATCAGCAGTGGCTGGTTTATCAGGCGGCGCAGCACCGGCTGCGATTGGCAGTGCGTGCCAGCGATTATATGCAGCGCTGGCACGCGATTTATCCGCACTGGGAAGTGCAAACCCTAACGGGCTGGCAGCAACAGTCCGGTTATACCGACTGGCTGGTTGTGCTGATGCCCGATCAGCAAGATGAAACCCGCCAGCTTTTCGCGACTTACAAAGAAGAAGCTGATGCCGCCGTGATGCAAGGCGAACTGTGCGCCACGGCATTTGCCAGGCAACGTGAGGCCTTGCTGCGTGCACCGACATCGATGTGCTGGGGCGAACGTCTGCGCCATGCCGATCAGTTAGCGAGTTTTCTTGATCATCCATACTACCCGACGGCGCGCGCGAAGTTTGGCTTCAGCGAGGACGATCTGCGCCAGTACGCGCCGGAGTTTTGCCAGTCCTTCCACCTGCGTTGGCTGGCGCTGCCGCGTGGACAGCTGTCACTCACTGTGCCGGAGGCAAAACCCACCTGGTGGCCACAGCCGCAGCAGGTCGGGTTGGATGCCCAGCTGCAGCAGGATTATGAGCTTATTCCTCTCCATCCGCTGACACTGCGTCATCTGAGTGATCTGCCGGCCGGCGCGATCATTGCGCCGCAAGCCTGGCTTGAAGTCTATCCGACGCTGTCGGTACGCACCGTTCAATTGGCGGATTATCCCACCGAACACCTTAAAGTGCCGCTCAGCATGCGCACGCTCGGACAGAAAAACATCCGCCTGATTAAAGCGTCCACCCTGTACGACGGGCAGTGGTTTGCCGAAGTGCTGTCGGCGATTGGTGAACAGGACAGCCTGTTACGTGGCAAATATCGTCACGTGGATGAGCGTTTCTGCGGCCACGTGGCGGAAAATAAGCAACTGGCGTTCCTGCTACGCCGCTACGCGGCACCGCGCAGCGGTGAAACGCTGTTACCGGTGGCGGCGCTCGGCAGCACATTGCCAGACGAACGGCTATACCTCGCCTCGCTGCTGGAACAACCCGGCATGCCGGATGCTGCCAACTGGTGGCGCGAATACTGCCAACTGATGGCGGATGTGCACCTGACGTTGTGGCTGCGCTACGGTATTGCCCTTGAATCCAACCAGCAAAACGCGGTGCTGAGTCTGACGCCTGGGGAGCCGCTGACGTTGGTGATGAAAGATAACGATGCCGCGCGTATTTTGCCGCAGCGCTTCAAAGCCGCCTGTCCGGAACTGGCGGAACGTGTGCAGCAACTGCGTGATGAGCGTATTTGCGTGCAGGACGATCTGGCGCTGGCACAGATGTTTATCACCATTACCGTACAGCTATGCCTGGCCGCAGTGTTGGAGAGCCTTGCCGCGGCGAAGCTGCTCGACCGTGAAGCCGCTTATGACACGCTGCGAAGTGCGCTGGAAAATAGCCTGGCACGGCTGGAGAGTGAAGGTGTCGATACCGCCTTTGCCAGAGAGCAACTGTTTGCCTCTGCAACCCAGCCAGTGAAATATCTGATGCTGAGTGGCAGCCTGCTGAGTAAGCAGGCATCCGGTGCGGCGGATATCAACAAATTCTACGGTCAGAGCGGACCGAATTTCCTGCAGCGAGGCGGCCGCTGATGCGCAGCACGCTAATGGCGGTGCTGGCTTGCCACTTTCTTGCGGCGTTCACCGTACTTGGCGTGCCGCTCTATTTACCGCGTTTGTTGTCGGCGTTTGGCATCGGTGAGCAGAGTCTGTGGGCCGGTGTGCTGTTCAGCTTACCGGCGGTAATGACAGCACTTTCATCGGCAGGGTGGGGGCGTTTTGCTGATCGCTACGGTCGGCGTCTGTCGCTTCAGCGCGCACTCGTTGGACTGACGCTGGCGTTTGTTCTGGCTGGCATTGCCCCTTCGCTGCCATGGCTGATTGTTGCGCTGGCTTTACAAGGTCTGGCCGGCGGCACGCTGGCGGCGGCTAATGGTTATCTTTCTCTACACATGCGCGGTAATGAACTGGCGAAAGCACTCAACTGGACACAGTTCTCGGCGCGTCTGGCGTTGGTGAGTGCACCGCCGCTGATGGGGGGGATTCTGATGCTGTTGCCTCATATCGGACAGCGTTTATGGCTGGGGTTAGCCTTTCTGCCGCTGTGCGGATTGCTACTCAGTTTACGCCTGCCTGCTGACGTGGCCATTTCACCCACCCCTCACGCCAGGGAAGCGTTTAGCGGCAAAAATCTGCTGCTGCTGTGGATCATGCAGTTCTTGTTCAATTTCGCCATGGTGGTGACCTTTCCCTATTTTTTGCCCTATGCCGCGCACTGGTTGCATCAGGAGGTGTTAATCGGTGTGTTCTACAGCTGGCCGCATCTGATCTATTTGCTGTTGTTGCCGCTGTGGCACCGGCTGAGTGGTCGCAGCACGTTCTTCCTGCCAGGGTTGGTGCTGATCGCGCTGGCCGCGCTGTGGCATACACAAATCGCAGGTCCGCTAACGTTGTTGGCGGCACGCACCCTTTTTGGCATCGGCATATTACTGGCCTACAGCGGTGCCAATCAGATGCTGAGTGACAGCATTCGCCAGCACAACGCGGGCAGGCTGTTTGGGCAAATCGATGCCGCCGGTAAATGGGCTGGCGTGGCCGCGGGTATCAGTTCGGGCTGGCTTGTCGCGCATTTTTCGCTGCTGACGCCGTATCTGGCGTCAGCAATGGCGGCACTTTGCGGCGTCTCTATTTTTATTCTTTCATCTTTACGAGGTTCAGGTTATGTCCGTATCACTCGCAGTTCGTGAACATCCGCGACTGACGCCAAAAGTAGCGCCAGAGCGTGAGCAGGCGGAATTTGCTGGTCTGACAGCGCTGCTGAATTGCTATATTCGTGAATTCGCCCGACCGGCTGGACGTATCAGCCTGGTGCGCCAGGGGAATATCCCGCTGTCTCTGGCAAGTCGCATGGTGTCCGGCGAGGTTGTTTTGCTTGAGCTGGCAGGGTCGGATGGCACACTGTTGGCCATCCGCGCGTCGCGCTGGAGCCTGCTCGGGCGTGGTGATTTTACCGGCACGCCTTTTGTCAAACAATTTGGCCGCTCTTGGCGCGCCATCCGTTGCAGCGAAGCGACGGCGTTTCTGGTCAATGATATGGTGCATCAGACCGGTCAGTTGCCGGATCTGGAACTGATGGATCAGATTGAGAACAGCGTGCAGGTGACCACCTCGTTTTTGCAACATTTGCCGGAAAATGCCGGGCAACACAGTTATATCCGCAGCGAGGAGAGTCTGCTGTGGGGACATCCAATGCATCCCAGCCCGAAAAGCCGTCAGGGCCTGACGCCCCAGGCGTTGCTGGCCTGTTCACCAGAAGTCTCCGCACGTTTTCCTCTGTTCTGGTTTCGTATCCACCCTTCGCTGCTGCAGATGCGTGGCAACGCGCCGATCACAGCGATGCTCGAGCAGCTCAATGGCGACCACTGTTATCCGTGCCATCCATGGGAAGTTCCCCACATTACCAGGTCGGCGTTGTATGCCCGGGCGCTCAATGCGGGGCTGATTACACCGCTCGGCCTGATCGGCCCGACATTCTCTGCCACTTCGTCGGTGCGTACGTTGTATCGCGCCGATCTGCCGTACTACCTGAAATGTTCAATTCATGTCCGCCTGACTAACTGCGTGCGCAAAAACGCCTGGTACGAGTTGGAAAGCGCGGTGGCACTGAATGAATTACTGGAGAGTCATTTTTCCCGCCTGGAAGCACAAACGCCGGGCTTTCACATTATGCGCGAACCGGCGGCAAGCAGTCTGGATTTCTCCGTGCTGGCGCAAGCGGAAGAAACGGATGAGGTGCGCCATCTGCAGGAGTGCTTCGGTATTTTATACCGTGAGAATCTGCGTGATGAACAGCCGTGGCTTGCCGCCACACTGTTTGCCCTCGACCGCCATGGTAATAGCCCATTGCACGTCGCCATTCAGCAACTAAGCGCAGCGCAGGCGATTTCCATGCAGCAGGCCAGTCAGCTATGGCTGGAACGCTATCTGGCGCTTTTGCTGCCGGGGGTGCTGGAGGCTTTCTTTAGCGAAGGTCTAGTGTTCGAGCCACATCTGCAAAATGTGTTGCTGGCGATGGAAAACCATCTGCCAACGGCTGTCTGGGTACGCGATCTGGAAGGTACTAAGCTGACAAGCGAACACTGGGCGGCCAGCGATCTGGCTATGATGTCAGAACGGGCACGTCAGTCGGTGTGGTACAGCCGTGAACAGGGCTGGCGGCGTGTGGCGTACTGCCTGTTGATCAACCATCTGTCCGAGGTCTTATTCCGTCTGGCCGACGGTGATCGTCAGTTGGAGCAGGCGTTATGGGACCTGTTGACCGGGCAACTGGCACGTTGGCAGTCACAGCCGGAGATCGCCGACATACTGTCGGGCGGTGCGATTCCGTCGAAAAACAACCTGAAAACCCGTCTGTTGCAGAAAGCCGATAAGCACGCAGATTATACAATGATGCAACACCCGATGAGGAGCACCCAGTGACGCCGTTAGTGTTAAAGACGTTGCAGCATTTGCAGCAACAGCGAGCAGAACCCTTCTGCGCCTACGTTTATGATCTCGATGCGTTGTCTCAGCACATCAGTGCGATGCGCAGTGCATTACCCGCGGGCTGCGAGTTGTTTTATGCCGCTAAAGCGAATCCGGAAGCCCCCGTGCTACACACGCTACATGAGTATGTTGATGGTTATGAAGCGGCCTCAGGGGGAGAGCTCAACTGGCTGCGTGAGCAGGTACCGGACAAACCACTGATTTTCGGCGGGCCAGGCAAGCTGGAGAGTGAATTGCAACAGGCAGTGCAGTTGGGCGTAGAGGTATTGCACGTTGAAAGTCTGACCGAGTTGCATCGACTGCAGGCGATTGCGCTGCGTGAAAATCAGACCGTTTCGGTGCTGCTGCGGATGAATATCGTGCTGGACGGCATCGGCGGCACACGCCTGATGATGGGAGGAAAACCTACGCCGTTTGGCCTCGACGAGCTGGAGTTACCCGCTGCGCTGCACGAGATTGCTGCATCACCCCTGATTAAACTGCGCGGCTTCCATTTCCATTTGATGTCGCACCAGTTGGATGTTGATAACCATCTGGCGTTGATTCGCCTTTATCTGGAGAAAGTGCGCAGCTGGTGTGATGAATGGCAATTAGACGTGGATCTGATTAACGTTGGCGGTGGGATGGGTATCAACTATCTTGACCCTGAGCAGCATTTTGACTGGGCTAACTTTTGCCAGCGTCTGCCTGATGTCATGCAGATCAGTCAGGCCCTGGGCTGGACGCTACGTTTTGAGTGCGGACGTTACATCGCCGCAGATTGCGGCTATTACGTGATGGAAGTGCTTGATGTGAAGAAAAATCTCGGTGAATGGTTCGCTATCGGGCGCGGCGGCACACATCACTTCCGCACCCCTGCGGCACAGAACCATAACCATCCGTTTAGCGTGCTGCGCCGTGAACAGCATGCGGCGTGGATTACGGATCAACAGGTGACCGTAGTGGGTCAGCTATGTACGCCAAAAGATGTGTTGGCGCGCCAGCAACCGATTGCCGCCTTGGCCGTAGGTGACTGGCTGGTGTTCAGCCTGGCAGGGGCATATGCCTGGAATATTTCCCACCAAAACTTCCTGATGCACAACCCGCCGGAGGTATTTTGGCTGAGCAAGTAAATTCTTTGAATCTGAATCATATGGCTTCTGGTGAAGAAGGCTGAAAAGCAAAAAGCCTGCTTAGCTTCCTATGCAGGCTTTTCTAAAGATGGATCTCTGATGAGGATCGCCTATCAGTGACTGGCTAATAAATGAGCTAAATCTGAAAATCACTTCCTGTCAGGACCACCAATTATTGCGGATAACATAAATCTGGTTTAAGCGATCCTTGCCATATGGTGATCCCACTGAGAGTAAGGATAGCTAGCGCGAGCATAGAAGTGTCCGCCCAAAGTGGAACAAGGTACAAAGGGAGCCGACAGTCTGCTCAGTGCCAGGTATAGTCATTCGAACCTGAGAGTTACACTTTTAAGTGATTCAGGGTATGCGCTTATTGGTTACGAATATTGTGCCAGAATCATGTGATTTGATGATTGCCGCTTTGCTTTCGAGCCAGTTAGTGCTCCACGCTTGCTGTTGTGTGAACTGATTATACGGTGGCCCAGTCTGCAACAGTTGAAATTTGAGTTCTATCTTCCTGGCACCGATATTGGGAGGAGGTCAATCTTAAACATAGCTTTAAGATTACTCGTATCGTAAGCGGGTCAAAGTGTCTGGATCATTAGGGTGTTAATACACTTCCCGCACACGTCGTTCTGAATTTATCTGCTGGGATAGGAATGCCGCGTGTTGCTGCTCATCCATCTTCGGATTAAAGTGGCATGCTGATTCTCTACTTATCCTTGGAGGATATAAAATGAAAAATTACTTATGTAAATGGATCCCACCGCGGCCTGATTTTCTCGCCACCATGTCTGTTGACGAAAAAAAATGGATGAGCCAACATGGCGATTTTTTAAATGCTTCTCGATCAAGGAATTATCGTCGCACATGGCCCTGTCATTACTGATGGCGGAGGTTACGGCGTCTCAATCTACAAGATTGCAGAGGAAGAAGACATTGCCACCTTCACATCACAAGATCCTATCGTAAAAAATGGTGTGGGCCATTACGAGCACTACGTCATGCATCATTTAGCTTCACGTTAGCCGTTAAACCTTTAGCGACCTGTATTAATGAGGTTGAGGCGCTGGCCCGCTAACCAGGTGATGTAAAGTTATTGGGCACAGCGCTGGGACGTAGAATGGACTGCCCCTGGGATCGTGGACATTCCTGGCCTATAGTTTGAGCATAGGAGGAGCCCATGGGAACACAGCGTTTTACCCCTGAGTTTAAAGAAGAAGCCGTCCGCCAAATTGTTGAACGCGGCTACTCTGTCACCGACGTTTCCGCCCGCCTGGGCGTATCCCCCCACAGCCTGTATAAGTGGGTTAAAGCCATCAAGCCGGATAAAACCGAACAGCACGCCGCCGATCTGCTGGAAGCCAAAAGCGAGATCCTCAAGCTGCGGGCGCAGTTGCGCCGCACGGAAGAAGAGCGCGATATCTTAAAAAAAGCCGCGCGGTACTTTGCAAAGGACCCCGATTAAAGTATCGCTTCATCAACGATCATCGACATGAGTATCGCGTTAAAACGATGTGCCGGGTATTGGGTGTGGCACGGGCAGGATTTTACGAGTGGCTGCACCGGCCGCTCTCAGCCCGGGCGATAGACAACCAGCGTTTGCTCGGTCTCATCCGCGATTCTTATGCAGTCAGCGGTGGGGTCTATGGCGCCCGGCGGGTATTTGGCGACCTGCGGGAAATTGGCGAAACCTGCGGCCGGCATCGCGTGGCTCGGTTGATGAGTGCCAATAAAATCAAAGCGGTGCGTGGTTATAAAGCGCCGCGGCCCATCGCCGGCAGACCCTCGGTGGTCGCGCCGAACCGACTGGAAAGGGCTTTTACCGTGACGGCACCTAACCAGTATTGGGTGACGGATATCACCTATATTCGCACCTGCCAGGGCTGGCTTTATCTGGCGGTGGTTCTGGATCTGTTTGCGCGCAATGTGGTGGGCTGGTCGATGAAACCCAGCCTATCACGCGAACTGGCGCTGGATGCGCTGCTGATGGCGCTCTGGCGGCGTAAACCCGCCGGGCGCGTCCTGGTGCATTCGGATCAGGGCAGTCAATACGGTAGCGACGACTGGCGGCGTTTCTGCCTGGCCAATAATCTGGAGCCCAGCAATACGCCAGGCATTGATGCCGCTGCAGATCCTGCGGGTGCAGAGGCATGGGGTGACGGGAAAAATAGTCTGGTGAACCGACAACAGCCATCCGCAGATCGGGAGTCAGCCGCACTGCGATCATATCCTGCTGTACCCTTTCTCCCGATCTGATGCCGGCATCGAATCCTTTTCCTACGATGTCGGTGATGGAGTCATCGATAACCACATCAAGCGATACATTGGGACATTTTTCCCTGAGTAAAGGGAGAAGGGGGGTAATCAGAAGGCGGGCGGCAATGCGAGGAATATTGATCCGGATCCGTCCTCGCGGCTCTTCCTGAGACTCGCCAACGTCCCTGACTGCGGAGAAAATCTCTTCCATAGCGGGCCTGAGGCGACTTAGCAGAGTTTGTCCCGCTTCTGTGGGGGCCACGCTTCGGGTTGTCCTGTTGAGCAGCCGAGCACCTAAACGCTCTTCCAGAGCGCGAATCGTGTGGCTTAGCGCGGATGGTGATATTCCGAGTCGTTCAGCTGCTCGCCTGAAACTGTGTTCCTCCGCGACACAAACGAACGCCTTAAGCTCACTGAATTCACTGCCTTTCATTATTGCTCCTGGCCACAACTACCTGTGCTGATTATAGCGTATTGTTAATCATAATCAGAAGCAGGAAACTGACACGGTTAAAACATAAATCACCGGGAAAGGCTTTAGTATGACAAAACAAATGCGGCGCTGGGAAATAGACGCCATCGGGCGTGAAAACCTGGTACTGAGAACTGTCGACATCCCGGCCCCTGGCCCGCGGCAGGTGCTGGTGAAAATTGAAGCAGTCGCCCTGAATTACCGGGACAAGATGGTCATTGAGAGTGGGCGAGACCTGCCGCTCAAGTTTCCCTTCACGCCCGGGTCTGATTTGTCCGGTGAAGTCGTTGCACTTGGCGACGCCGTTACCCGGTTCGGGAAAGGTGATAAGATTATTTCGTCGTTCACCCCCGACTGGACAGATGGCCTGCGTCCCGGCGATGCGCGTACTCCTGCCTATAGAACGCTTGGTGGCTATTATCCAGGTGTCCTTTCAGAATATGTCGTTATGTCGGAAGACTGGCTTGTTACAGCACCGGCCACGCTTGAACCCACGCAGGCAGCGACGTTGCCCTGTGCTGGTTTGACGGCCTGGTACGCACTGGTTGAGCGCGCCGGGGTACAGGCGGGCGATATTGTGCTTATACCGGGCACTGGCGGGGTAGCGCTTTTTGGCCTACAGATTGCAAAAGCGCATGGCGCTCTGGTAATCGTATCCGGAAGAGCCAGTAACGCCGAACGGACAAAAGCACTGGGAGCAGATCACTACGTGGACCGTAACAGTGAAGACTGGATGGAATCGATTTACCGAATCACCCATAACCATGGCGCTGATCATATTCTTGAAGTTATCGGCGGCGAACATTTCGGTAAATCTGTTCAACTGGCGGCTGTAGGCGGACATATCTGCCAGATCGGTGCGCTTGATGGCTTTGACATCAGCTCACCGGCCATGCCGCTTATGCTGAAGGATGTAACGATTCATGGCATCGGTACCGGTAGTCGTCGGGCGCTCACACGCCTGGTCCGCGCTGTTGATCAGGCCGGAATAAAGCCCGTGATCGACTCTGTTTATGCATTCTCCGACCTGTTAAACGCTTTAGAGCATCTGGACAGGGGCCCGTTCGGTAAAGTGGTAATCGAACTCCACAACCAGTGAGAAGAGTGATTGCTTTTGAATTCTCAGGCTTCCGGGATGCAACAATCCATTCGGGCATGCCCGTCCTTTCTGTACGCTCAGGCACGTTGCAGGCAGTAGGAGAAGGCGGTAGAGACACTTCAAAAATGATCGGCGCCTGGCCAAACAAAATGTATAAATGGAGGGGAAATTAAAAAAGAAGTCGTGCTAGCGGCCTGGCTGTGCGGGTTGTATCGCCCCCTGTATCATCTGATTCAACAGGCAGGTAACGGCCGTTCCTCAGACCTAAGCCGTTTCCGTGGGTAAGTTTTGTATAAGAAGCGGACCTCACACTTTCGATTCACGCAGGTCATTTCGGTTGACGATGCTCATAAACGGCTTAACAGTTTCTTCGAATTGAAGCCAGAAAAATGCCGTACCAGTATAGACTGATACGGCTATTTTTGTGGTTCATTTTGTCAGAGGGGTTATCCCATTGTGCAACTGATTTCCTTCCCACAAATATAAGGTGGGGCATACGCTTTCCGGCATATATCCAGATAATCCGACCACCATTGCATCATCGCTTTACGGGCATCGAGATATTCTGCTTTATGGATGTAAGCCGCTCGAACGCTATTGCGTTCCTGGTGACTCATCTGCCGTTCAACCGCATCCTGTGCCCATAGGCCAGACTCCATCAGGGCACTACAGGCCATTGCCCGAAACCCGTGGCCGCAGATTTCATCTTTTGTGTCATAGCCCATCAGGCGTAGCGCCTTGTTGACCGTGTTTTCACACATCGGTTTATACGGATTGTGATCGCCGGGGAATACCAGCACCTGATGACCGGATATTTCCAGTATCTGTTTCAGAATAGCAATGGACTGACAGGAAAGTGGAACGATATGTGGAGTGCGCATTTTTGCACCACGCCCAGAGTAGCGGACACCGGGGATGGCCTCGCGAGTGGCAGGAATGGTCCAGATTCTATTTTTGAAATCGATCTCAGACCAACGGGCGAAACGCAGTTCGCTGGAACGGATGAAAAGGTGCAGGGTGAGTGATACTGCCAGGCGGGTTAACTCTCGTCCTTGCTGGTAGTCCTCAATACGAATCAACAGTTCCGGCAGTCGCTCCAGCGGAAGGGCAGGGTAGTGGCGTTTAATGGGAGGAGAGATGATACCGTCCAGACTTACTGCCGGATTGTGCTCTATCAACTCCTGATTTACGGCATGACGCATGATGTTGCAAATATACTGCCGGATACGTGCTGCGACTTCCAGCAGACCTTTTTGCTCAATGCCTTTCAGCAGGTCGATAAAGTGACGAGGTTTCAGTTCAGCTACCGGCAAGTGTCCAATCACAGGGAATATATGATTGTTCATGCTGGCAAGCAGACGGGATGCGTGGTTCTCTGACCATGTTCGGTTGCTTTTATGCCAGTCCAGTGCCACATACTTGAAAGTTTTTTCTGGCGAGGAAGCGGCTCTTTCAGCAGAGCGCTGTTGTGCTGGATTGATATTATGCGCCAGCAATTTACGGATACCATCACGTTGTTGACGAGCGTCAGCCAAAGACACATTAGGGTAGGCACCTAAGCCGAGGCGTGATTCTTTTCTATTGATACGATATTTGAGATACCAGAGACGTGAACCGCCGGGATTGATCAAAAGGTACAGGCCATGAGAATCGGAAACTTTGAAGGGTTTAGCGGATGGTTTTAAGCTGCGGATTTTTGTGTCGTTAAGAGACATTTGGGGGTCACTCCGTCATCGAACCAACTTGACCCCAAATCTGACCACCAAATTCTCCCGATGCAGAGGGAAAACTAAAAATGCATCGGGAAGATTTTTCACGCTAACTCTTTGAATCTAAAACGTATAAAGATTCGTGAAGATGCATGAAAACATAAATTTGGCTCCTCTGACTGGACTCGAACCAGTGACATACGGATTAACAGTCCGCCGTTCTACCGACTGAACTACAGAGGAATCGTGTGAACGAGGCGAATATTAACGGCGTCGCTCTAAGGTGTCAACAG
>Ga0308167_1000600_pt1 | contig 59118 bp, 48 predicted proteins | sample PhyCR1_2_FD_202138 | JGI IMG/M metagenome (GOLD analysis project Ga0308167, IMG submission 202138) | Phyllosphere microbial communities from UC Gill Tract Community Farm, Albany, California, United States - DLSLRC.R1 | ecosystem: Host-associated > Plants > Phyllosphere > Unclassified | place... | reverse complement strand
TCGTGACGCCGCGCATCACGAAGATGCTCGATGAGCGCACCGAGGCCATCGAGGGTGGCATCAAGAAGGCGGAGGCCGCTCAGGAGCAGGCCGCCGCTGCACTCGACGAGTACAACAAGCAGCTCGCCGACGCGCGTGCCGAGGCCTCGCGCATCCGTGAGCAGGCCCGTGCCGACGCGACCGCGATCGGCAACGAGGTCCGCGAGCAGGCGCAGGCAGATGCAGCACGCATCACCGCCAACGCCCAGGCGCAGATCGAGGCCGAGCGGCAGAGCGCGCTCCAGTCGCTGCGGAGCGAGGTGGGCACCCTCGCCCTCGACCTCGCCTCCGGTGTGATCGGTGAGTCCCTCCGGGACGACGCGAAGTCGGCTGCGGTCGTCGACCGCTTCATCGCCGACCTCGAGGCGTCCCAGGGCCAGCCGGCCGGGGAGCGCTGAGCATGCGGAGCGCCACGCGGTCCGCACTCTCGTCCACGCGGGCGGTCCTCGCTGACCTCGGCGGGTCGGTCGACCTCGCCACGGGCATCGAGATCCTCTCCACCGGGCGTGCGATCGCCGGTTCGTCCCAGCTGCTCGGACTGCTGGCGGACCCGACCGCGGACGTCGTCGGCAAGAAGGTCCTCATCGACCGCGTCTTCGCCGGTCAGTCCGAGGCGACGCGTGCGGTGCTGACCGCGGTGGCCGGCTCGCGCTGGTCCTCGCCGTCGGACCTGCTCGCGGGTGTCGAAGACGCGGGCATCCGCGCCGTCGCCGGAACCGCATCGTCGGAGACGTCGATCGAGGCCGAGCTGTTCTCCTTCGAGACCGCCGTCCGCTCGGACGCGGCGCTCGAGCTGGCACTGGGCACGAAGCTCGGCAGCCCGTCGGAGAAGGCTGCGCTCGTCCAGCGGCTCGTCGGTTCGAAGGTCTCGGCGCAGACCACCGCGATCCTGGAGCACCTCGTGCAGCAGCCGCGCGGCCGCCGCATCGGTGAGATCGTCCGCGATGCCTCGCGCATCGTGGCCGACCAGGCCGGCAAGCTCGTCGCCACGGTGACCACCGCGGCCCCGCTCTCGGACGGTCAGGCGGCTCGCGTCGCCCGCGGCATCAGCGAGCGGTACGGCAAGGACATCAGCGTCAACCAGGTCGTCGACCCCGCGGTCGTCGGCGGGATGCGCGTGCAGGTCGGTGGCGACGTCATCGACGGCACGGTGTCCACGCGCCTGTCGGAGCTCCGGCTCCAGCTGGCCGGCTGAGCGTACCGTCGAAGCCGACCCCTCCAAGTCCACAACGGGAACTGTCCCTCACCGGGCAGCATCACCCTCTCGGAGCCGCAGGGCCCCGGAAACCAACAAGGAAAATCCCATGGCAGACATCACCATCAGCCCCGATGAGATCCGTGATGCCCTGAAGGACTTCGTCTCGAACTACGAGCCGACGAAGGCCTCCACGGCCGAGGTCGGGCACGTCACCGACGCGGGCGACGGCATCGCGCACGTCGAGGGCCTGCCCGGCGTCATGGCGAACGAGCTCATCCGCTTCGAGGACGGGACCCTCGGTCTCGCGCAGAACCTCGACGAGGACGAGATCGGCGCCATCGTGCTCGGCGAGTTCGGCGGCATCGAGGAGGGCCAGGAGGTCACCCGCACCGGCGAGGTCCTCTCGGCTCCCGTCGGCGACGGCTTCCTCGGTCGCGTGGTCGACCCGCTCGGCAACCCGATCGACGGTCTCGGCGAGATCCAGGCCGAGGGTCGCCGTGCCCTCGAGCTCCAGGCCCCGGGCGTCATGTCCCGCAAGTCCGTCCACGAGCCGCTGCAGACCGGCATCAAGGCCATCGACGCGATGATCCCCGTCGGCCGCGGCCAGCGTCAGCTGATCATCGGCGACCGCCAGACCGGCAAGACGGCCATCGCGATCGACACGATCATCAACCAGAAGGCCAACTGGGAGTCGGGCGACGAGGACAAGCAGGTCCGCTGCATCTACGTCGCCATCGGCCAGAAGGGCTCCACGATCGCCTCCGTCAAGGGTGCGCTCGAGGACGCCGGTGCGATGGAGTACACCACCATCGTCGCCGCCCCGGCCTCCGACCCGGCCGGCTTCAAGTACCTCGCCCCCTACACCGGTTCGGCCATCGGCCAGCACTGGATGTACGGCGGCAAGCACGTCCTGATCATCTTCGACGACCTGTCGAAGCAGGCCGAGGCCTACCGTGCGGTGTCGCTCCTCCTGCGTCGTCCGCCGGGCCGTGAGGCCTACCCGGGTGACGTCTTCTACCTGCACTCCCGCCTGCTGGAGCGTTGCGCGAAGCTGTCCGACGACCTCGGTGCCGGTTCGATGACGGGTCTCCCGATCATCGAGACCAAGGCGAACGACGTCTCGGCCTACATCCCGACCAACGTGATCTCGATCACCGACGGCCAGATCTTCCTGCAGTCGGACCTGTTCAACGCGAACCAGCGTCCGGCCGTCGACGTGGGCATCTCGGTGTCCCGCGTGGGTGGTGACGCCCAGGTCAAGTCGATCAAGAAGGTCTCCGGCACGCTCAAGCTCGAGCTCGCGCAGTACCGCTCGCTCGAGGCGTTCGCGATGTTCGCGTCCGACCTCGACCAGGCGTCGCGTCGCCAGCTGGACCGTGGTGCGCGCCTGACGGAGCTCCTCAAGCAGCCGCAGTACTCGCCGTACCCGGTCGAGGAGCAGGTCGTCTCGATCTGGGCCGGCACGAACGGCAAGCTCGACGAGGTGCCCGTCCCCGACGTGCTCCGCTTCGAGGCCGAGCTGCTCGAGCACCTGCGTCGCAACTCCGACGTCCTGACCACCCTGCGTGAGACGAACCAGCTCAGCGACGAGACCGTCGCCGCGATGGACCGCGAGATCGACGCCTTCACGAAGGGCTTCCAGACGAGCGACGGCAAGACGCTCGGCTCGGAGTCGTTCGACGCGGCCCAGGCCGAGGACGTCGACCAGGAGCAGATCGTCAAGGGTCGTCGCTAGATGGCGGCACAGGTCCGGGTCTACCGCCAGCGCATCAAGTCGGCGAAGACCACGAAGAAGGTCACCCGCGCGATGGAGCTGATCTCGGCGTCGCGGATCCAGAAGGCACAGGCGCGCATGGCCGCGTCCGGTCCGTACTCGCGGGCCGTGACGCGGGCCGTGTCGGCCGTGGCGACGTTCTCGAACGTCGACCACGTGCTGACCACCGAGCCCGAGTCGTCGACCCGCGCAGCCGTGGTGCTGTTCACCTCGGACCGCGGCCTGAACGGCGCGTTCAGCTCGAACGTCCTCAAGCAGGGCGAGGAGCTCGCCTCCCTGCTCCGCAGCGAGGGCAAGGACGTCGTGTTCTACCTCGTCGGTCGCAAGTCGGTCGGGTACTTCGCGTTCCGCGAGCGCCCGTCCGAGCGGCAGTGGATCGGCGGGACGGACCAGCCGGAGTTCTCGACGGCGAAGGAGATCGGCGACGCGGTCGTGTCGAAGTTCCTCCAGGACACGGCGGAGGGCGGCGTGGACGAGATCCACATCGTCTTCAACCGGTTCATCAGCCTCGCGACCCAGGAGCCGCAGGTCGTGCGCCTGCTCCCGCTCGAGGTCGTCGAGGGTGTGGAGGAGCCGTCGAACGGTGAGCCCCTGCCGCTCTACGAGTTCGAGCCCGATGCGGACGCCGTCCTCGACGCGCTGCTCCCGGTCTACATCGAGAGCCGCATCTTCAACGCCATGCTGCAGTCGGCCGCTTCCGAGCACGCCGCCCGGCAGAAGGCCATGAAGTCCGCCAGTGACAACGCCGACTCGCTCATCAGCGAGTTCACCCGTCTCGCGAACAACGCGCGTCAGGCCGAGATCACCCAGCAGATCTCCGAGATCGTCGGCGGCGCCGACGCCCTCTCGTCGAAGAAGAAGTAGTGGTCCGCGAAGCTCGCGGACAGAACCCCTCAGGAAGGCACCAGCCATGACCGACACCGCCACCACCGCGGTCGAGACGTCGTCGGCGCCCGGTGTCGGCCGGATCGCCCGTGTCACGGGTCCCGTCGTCGACATCGAGTTCCCGCACGACGCCATCCCGGAGATGTACAACCTCCTGTACACGACCATCACCATCGGTGACTCGTCGCAGGAGATCGGCCTCGAGGTCGCGCAGCACCTCGGCGACGACCTGATCCGCGCCATCTCGCTGAAGCCGACCGACGGCCTGGTCCGTGGTCAGGAGGTCCGTGACTCGGGCGCCCCGATCTCGGTCCCCGTCGGCGACGTCACCAAGGGCAAGGTCTTCGACGTGCTGGGCAACGTGCTCAACACCGACGAGAAGCTCGAGATCACCGAGCGCTGGCCGATCCACCGCAAGGCGCCGGCCTTCGACCAGCTCGAGTCGAAGACCACCATGTTCGAGACCGGTATCAAGTCGATCGACCTCCTCACGCCGTACGTGCAGGGTGGCAAGATCGGCCTCTTCGGTGGTGCGGGCGTCGGCAAGACGGTCCTCATCCAGGAGATGATCCAGCGCGTCGCGCAGGACCACGGTGGTGTGTCGGTGTTCGCCGGTGTCGGCGAGCGCACCCGTGAGGGCAACGACCTCATCGGTGAGATGGAAGAGGCGGGTGTCTTCGACAAGACCGCCCTCGTGTTCGGCCAGATGGACGAGCCGCCGGGAACGCGTCTGCGCGTGGCCCTGTCGGCGCTGACGATGGCGGAGTACTTCCGCGACGTCCAGAAGCAGGACGTGCTCCTCTTCATCGACAACATCTTCCGGTTCACGCAGGCCGGCTCCGAGGTCTCGACGCTGCTCGGTCGCATGCCGTCCGCGGTGGGCTACCAGCCGAACCTCGCCGACGAGATGGGTGTGCTCCAGGAGCGCATCACCTCGACGCGTGGTCACTCGATCACCTCGCTGCAGGCGATCTACGTGCCGGCCGACGACTACACCGACCCGGCTCCGGCGACCACGTTCGCGCACCTCGACGCCACGACCGAGCTCTCGCGTGAGATCGCGTCGCAGGGTCTGTACCCGGCCATCGACCCGCTGACCTCCACGTCGCGGATCATGGACCCCCGGTACCTGGGTGCCGACCACTACGAGACGGCGACGCGCGTCAAGCAGATCCTGCAGAAGAACAAGGAGCTGCAGGAGATCATCGCGATCCTCGGTGTCGACGAGCTCTCCGAAGAGGACAAGATCACGGTGGAGCGCGCTCGTCGCATCCAGCAGTTCCTCTCGCAGAACACCTACATGGCCAAGAAGTTCACGGGTGTCGAGGGTTCGACGGTCCCGCTCAAGGACACGATCGAGTCCTTCCGCGCGATCGCCGACGGCGAGTTCGACCACGTGGCGACGCAGGCCTTCTTCAACGTCGGTGGCATCAACGACGTCGAAGAGAAGTGGGCGCAGATCCAGAAGGAGAACCGCTGACATGGCGGCACTCACCGTGAGCGTCGTCTCGGCGGACCGTGAGGTCTGGACGGGCGACGCCACCATGGTCGTGGCACGCACGACGGAGGGCCAGATCGGCATCCTCGCGGGGCACGAGCCGCTGCTCGCCACCCTCGCGCAGGGCCAGGTCCGCATCACCCGGGCCGACGGCTCGACGGTGACGGCGGACGCCGAGGACGGCTTCCTGTCGGTCGAGCACGACACGGTCACGATCGTGGCGCGGCAGGCCGCGCTGGCATCCTGACCGGACTGACCGTCCTCCTCCCGCCGTCCGAGACGAAGCGGGAGGGCGGGGACACGGCACGCACCCTCGACCTGGGTGCGCTGTCCTTCCCGGAACTGGCCGACGAGCGGGCCGCGGTGATCACCGCGGCCCGCTCCGTCAGTTCCGAGGAGTCCACGGCACGGACGGCCCTCAAGCTCGGACCGAAGTCGGTGGCCGAGCGCCTCCGCAACCTCGAGCTCGACACCGCGCCGACACTGCCGGCGGTCGAGCGCTATACGGGCGTGCTCTACGACCCGCTGGACGCCACGGGCGCGGACGACGCCACACGTCGCTGGTGGACGGACCACGTGCTGGTCCAGTCCGCGATGTTCGGACCGATCGGTGCGGGCGACCACATCCCGGCGTACCGGCTCTCGCACGACTCGAGGCTCGGTGCGCTCCGGCTCGCGAAGCACTGGCCGGGACCGTCCAGCGACGTGCTCGGCGCTCGGACCGGCGGTCTCGTGCTCGACCTGCGCTCCGAGGGCTACCGGTCGCTCGGACCCGTGGACGACGCGGTCGTCCTACGGGTGGTCAGTGTCGACGGCGGCGGACGACGTCGGGCGCTCAACCACTGGAACAAGACGGCGAAGGGTCGACTGACCGCGCTGCTCGCACGGACCGGTGCGGACGTCGGCGACCCGGCATCGCTCCTGCGGTGGGCGGGCGAGCACGGCGTCGTGGTGGAGCGGACCGACGACGGCTGGGACCTGGTCGCGGAGAGCCTCGAGCCCGCGCGGGTCTGACGGCGGAGCAGCGCTCGCTCCTGCACAACCTCCCGGACGGCCGTGGCCGTCCACAGACGGGTCGGGGCGCGCCGGTCTGGAGGCGCTCCTCCCGTCACGATCTCGTGCATGACCTCGACGAGACACGGACTCCCACCCACCCTGGTGCGCTACCCGCGCGAGATCGCGGCCGCGGTCACGCTGCGTGCCGCCTGCGTCGCCCTCGTGGCGCCGGAGGCGGCGACCGGTGGAGGCACCGGCGCGGAAGCGCTCGCCCGACCGCAGGCGGTCGCGGTCGCGACGGCGTGCGGCGCCCTCGCGACCCGCTTCGCGCTGGTCGGCTTCCTGGCCGCGCGTGACCGGCCGGACCTCCGGACGGTCGTGCCGTTCGACCCGTTCCGCGATCCGACGCCGCCCGCGCTCGGCGGGTCGGGTCCGGAGCCGGACCGCGCGCGACTCCGGCTGGCCGGCGACCGGTGTGCCTCGGCATGGCGGACCTGGCGTGCGGACGGAGCCCCGGGCGGCGACGTCGCGGTGGGGGCGGCCGGTGCGCTGGCGCTGGGCGCCTGGTGCGCCTGGGCGCTCGGGTCGTCCGCCCGTGCGGAGGTCCGTGCCCGGCACGCCCTCGACTCCCGACCGGACGACCCCTTCGGGTGGTTGGTCCTGCGCGCGGTCCGGTCCGGCCACGGACCGGCGTGGGGCACCCCCACGGGGTCGACCGGATCGTCTACGGTTGGATGACCATGGTGCGGGAACCGGTGCGCGAGGACGACGACACGGTCATCCGTGCGCGCCCCGGTGCCCGACCGTTGCCGACCGACGCAGGTCGTGACCCGTCCCGCACGGGGAGCGCCGGCCTCCGTGCCCTCGGCGCCGCCGCTGCGGCCGCCGACGGTGCCCTCGACGACGATCCGTACGGCGACCCGTACGGCGACACGGTCGTCCGGCCCGGGCGCGGTGCGCGACCGGGGGCCGGGCCGTCCGACGAGGACACGGTCCTGCGCGCTCGACCCGGTGGTCCACCACCGGTGGCGCCGCCCGGAGCGGCAGCACCACGTGCCGGGGACCGGCCGCTCGTCCGACGGACCCCGTCGGTCCGCGTCGGCGGCCGGGTGGTCCGCCTCGACCGGCCCCTGGTGGTGGGTCGTCGGCCCGCCGCGCCGCGCGTCGTCGTCGACGGCGGGCCGGTCCTGGTGACCGTCCCGTCACCGAGCGGCCAGGTGTCGTCGTCGCACGTGCTCCTGCACGCCGAGGGCGAGGCCGCCGTCGTCGCGGACCTGCGGTCGACGAACGGGACCGTCGTCCGCCCTCCCGGCGCCGCGCCGTTCCGGATGACGGCGGGTGCATCGATCGTCGTCCTGACGGGTACGCTCGTCGAGATCGGTGACGGCAACGTCATCGAGGTCCTGTCGCCGCACCTCCGGGCCGGACCGGACGACGGCCTCCCACCGTTCCCGCCGACCCCGTGACGGACCCATCGTCCGGCACGCCCCTCCACTCCCAGAGAGCGACCCTGAAACCGTGACCGAACTCGGCCGAGCTGCCACCGAGCACGCCATCGACGTCCCCGGCGCTGCCGGCACACCCCTGACGCTCTCGTGGGGAGCGGCGACCGACGTCGGTCGCCGTCGCGACCACAACGAGGACAGCTACCTCGTCGGCGCACCCTTCTTCGTGGTCGCCGACGGCATGGGCGGACACCTCGCGGGTGACCGGGCGAGCGACGCGGTCGTCCGTCGTCTCGACCAGGTCACCACCGGTGCCTTCACCAGCCGTCAGGACATCCAGCGCGCGCTGCTGCTCGCGACCGCCGACATCGAGCGCGCTGCCGGTGGCAACGCCCTCGGCGCCGGCACGACCGTGACCGGGGTCGCACTCGTCGCGTCCCACGGGCAGCCGGCAGCGCTGGTCTTCAACGTCGGCGACTCCCGCACCTACCGGATCGAGTCCGGCGCGCTCCGTCGGGTGACGATCGACCACTCGGTCGTGCAGGAGATGGTCGACGCCGGGCTGCTCCGGGCCGAGGACGCCGAGCAGCACCCCGACAGCAACGTCATCACGCGGGCAGTCGGCTTCGGCGAGCCCCCGGAACCCGACTGGTGGACGCTGCCGCTCCGCGCGGGGGACCGTTACATCGTCTGCTCCGACGGCCTCACCAAGGAGCTCGGCGACGTCGGCATCGCCCGGATCGCGGCCCGGGTGCCCGCGGCACAGGCACTGGCGGAACGTCTGGTCGGGGACGCGGTGGTCGCCGGCGGTCGTGACAACGTCACCGTGGTGGTCGTGCAGGTCGACACCGCACCGGAGGACTCCGACGTCGAGGACACCCTGCCGCGCCACTGAGCGTCGCACCCGTACGACCACCCCCGAAGTGGGGGATGGCCGTCCTCCACAGGGACGCCCGCGGCCGCCGGCCGTCGGATCGCCCTTCGTAGAATGGCCTGGCCGCGACGAACGGAAGGGCCGGCCGCGGGCCGGGGAAGGGAACGACGCTGATGGCTCGACGCCTGCCGTCCGACCCGCCGGTGATCGCCGGGTTCACCCCCGTCCACGTCCTGGGCTCCGGGGGCTTCGCCGACGTCTTCCTCTACGAGCAGGACATGCCACGCCGGCAGGTGGCGGTGAAGGTGCTCCTCGACGAGGTCGTGGACGAGCGCGTGCGGCAGATGTTCCAGGCCGAGGCGAACCTCATGGCGCGGCTCAGCACGCACCCCGCGATCCTCACGGTGTTCCAGGCGAGCATCGCGGCCGACGGCCGTCCCTACCTCGTCATGGAGCTGTGCTCGTCGTCGCTCAGCCAGCGCTACCGACGCGAGCCGCTCCCTGTGTCCGAGGTCCTGGCCGTCGGTGTCCGCATCGGCTCCGCGCTCGAGACGGCCCACCGCGAGGGCGTGCTGCACCGGGACGTGAAGCCCTCGAACATCCTGCGCACCGCGTACGGCAGCCCCGTCCTCTCCGACTTCGGCATCGCCGCGACCATCGGCAGCGCCGACCCCGACGAGCCGGTGGGCATGTCCATCCCGTGGTCCGCGCCCGAGGTACTGGGGGACGAGTCCCGCGGCACCGTCCAGTCCGAGGTCTACTCGCTCGCAGCGACCGTGTACTCGCTGCTCGCGGGGCGCTCTCCGTTCGAGGTCCCGGGCGGCAGGAACTCGGCGGCAGACCTGATGGACCGGATCGACAAGGGCGGCGTGGGGTCGACCGGCCGGACCGACGTGCCCCCGTCGCTCGAACGGCTGCTCGCGACGGCGATGGCCCGTCGTGCGGCTGCTCGTCCCGCCACCGTGATGGAGTTCGTCCGCGGGCTCCAACAGGTCGAGGCGGAGCTCGGGATCCCGCAGACCCCGGCCGACGTGGCGGTCGAGTCGTGGGCGGTGGCCACCCCGTCGTCGGAGGGCGACCGGACCGTCGTGCGGGAACTGCAGGCACCCTCGCGTGTGGCGGCCCGCCGACGGACACGGCGGGCGGTGCAGGGCGGGACGTCCGTCGGCGTCCAGAGCGTCGGCACCGTGCACCGCACCGGGTCGGCGACGATCGCGCGTCGCCGGAAGCGCTCGACCCTCGTGGTCGCCGGCGCGGCCGGTGTCGTCGTGGTCGCGGCCCTCGCCGTGGTGAGCGTCCTGCTCGTGACGCGCGCCGGCACGGGGTCCGTCCCGACGGTGCGCGACGTGACCGCACGCGGGGGAGGCGACTCGGTGTCCTTCAGCTGGGACGATCCCGGGCTCCGCGCCGGGGACACCTACGTCATCACGTCGGCTGGCGCGACGAGCCAGCAGACCGGCACCACCTTCGTCGTGTCCGGGGACCCCGGTACCGAGCAGTGCATCACGGTCGCGGTGAACCGGGACGGCAGGACGGGGGCCGCGAGTCCCGAACAGTGCGGCACGATCGGGAGCGCCGGGTGATCCGGGCGTTCCTCGCCGAGCACCGTTCCGCGGCGGTGACGGCCTGCGCGTCGATCCTCGTCGGCGCCGTCGTCGCGACCGCCGCGGTGGTGTCCACGGGGTACCACACCCAACGGGTCGACCTGGGGGACGGCACCGTCTGGGTGCCGTCGGCGGAGTACGGCGCCGTCGGGCGCGCGAACACCGGCGTGCTCGAGCTCAACACCGCCGTCGACACCCCGAGCGACGACCTCTCGGTCGTGCAGCGCGGCTCCGAGGTGTACAGCGTGGACGGCACGAAGGGCACCGTCGCGAAGGTCGACGTCGCCGACGCCACCGTGGGCGATGCCGTGACGCTGCCGGCGGGCTCGCCGCAGGTCTTCTTCGCGGGGGACACCGCGGTGGTCGGGAACGGCGACACGGGCGAGCTCTGGGCGACCCCGGCGGCCGAGCTGTCCGACTTCGACGCGTCCACGAAGGCCGACCTGAGCCTCGGCGCCGACGCCGTCCTCGACGCCTCCGACGAGCGGGTCGCGGTGTACTCGCCGCGCACCGGCCGCGCCTCCCTCGTCGACGTCGGCACCGAGCTGACCGTCGAGCGGCGGTGGGAGGTCCGGTTCGACCGCAGCCACGAGTTCCAGGTGGCGTCCTTCGGGGACCACGTCGCCGTGCTCGACCGCACCTCGGGGCAGCTCTCGGTCGACGGGGACAGCGTCGACCTCGGCGACCGCGTCGGTGGATCGCCCGCGCTGCAGCGGTCCTCGGACTCCTCGTCCACGGTCCTCGTCGCCGGTACGGCCGGGCTGGTGCGCGTCTCCGCCTCCGGTCAGGTGGACCGGACCGCGCTCCGGGTGTCGGGTCGAGCGGCACGACCGACCGTCGTCGGCTCCTGCACCTACGCCGCGTGGGCGGGCGGACAGGCGATGGACTCGTGTCGGGGCACCGGCCTCCAGCGGCTCGCGCAGACCGCCGACGCCGACGACCTGCAGATCGTGCACAACGGCGACACCGTCGTGGCGAACGACCCGCGCAGTGGGCGGTCGTGGGCCATCGGCCGCAGTGGACAGCTCATCGACAACTGGGCGGACCTGGTCGACCAGGACGACGAGCGGCAGCAGGAACGGGTGTCGGACGACGACCCGCAGGTGGACAAGGAGCAGAAGCCGCCCGTGGCGGTGGACGACGACCTCGGCGCACGACCGGGTCGCACGACCAGCCTGCCCGTGCTCCTCAACGACTACGACCCCAACGGCGACCCACTCGTCATCAGCGAGGTCGGCGACGTCCCCGACGGCCAGGGCAGCGTCGCCGTCGTCGGTGACGGCCAGCGGCTCCAGGTCTCGCTCACGGCGGAGGCCAGCGGCACGCTGTCGTTCCCGTACACGATCACCGACGGCAACGGCGGGTCGGCCAGCGCGACCGTCCGGGTGACCGTCCGCCCCGAGTCCGAGAACGAGCCACCGCGGCAGGTCCGGAGCACCTCGGCGGACGTCGTGCAGAACGGGCACGTCGTCACCGACGTGCTGTCGGACTGGGTCGATCCCGACGGCGACCCGGTCTACCTGGAGTCCGCCTCGGCGGACGGCGACCGCGTCTCCACGACACCGGACGGGCTGCTCGACTTCCGCAACGCGAGCGGTCGCACCGGTGACCGCAGCGTCCAGCTCGTCGTGAGCGACGGCCGCGACCCCGGCCGCGGATCGATGACCGTGCGTGTCGCCGCCCAGGGGAGCGTGCCGCTGCGCGCCGACGCGTTCGCCGTGCAGGGCTACGCGGGCAAGGCGTTCACGGTGACGCCGCTCGACCACGTCCGCGGGGGCAACGGGGCCGTCACGCTCACCAGCGTCTCCTCGTCGAGCGGCCTGACGGTCACCCCGTCCTACGACGCGGGCACGTTCCGCGTCCAGGGGGCCGGAGCGGGGGACCACCAGCTCGAGTACACCGTCACGGACGGCACGAAGACCGCGAGCGGCGTCGTGCGCGTCTCCGTGCTCGCTCCGCCCGACGCCTCGACGCCACCGATCACGACGCCGAAGACGGTGTTCGTGACCACCCTCTCGACGAAGGACACCGACGTCACCGCGACGGACACCGACCCGGCCGGCGGTGTGCTCATGGTCACGGCGCTCGACGGCCCCGGCCGCGGCAGCGGGGTCGAGGCGAGCATCCTCGACCAGCACGTCGTACGGGTCACCCTGACCGCGCCGCTCGACGCACCGGTGACCTTCGCGTACACGGAGTCGAACGGTCTGGCCAGCGCCACCGGGACGATCACCGTCGTCGAGATCCCGCGACCGGACCGCATCCAGCCGCCGGTCGCGCAGTCCGACTCCGCCACGGTGCGGGTCGGCGACGTCGCCGAGATCGACGTGCTGGCGAACGACACCCAGCCGGAGGGCGAGCCGCTGACGCTCGACCCGCAGCTCGTGCAGAACGTGCCCGGTGACGGCGGGCTGCTCTTCGTGTCCGGCGACCGGCTCCGGTACCTCGCCCCGGACACACCCGGCAACCACACCGCGGTCTACCGCGTCCACGGTCCGGACGGGCAGTACGCGGACGCGTCCGTCTCGATCTCGGTGCGCGAGCGTGACGCCGCGACGAACAACCCGCCGGTGCCGAAGACCGTGACGGCGCGCGCGGTCGCGGGGCAGGCGGTGCGCATCACCGTGCCGTTGAACGGCACCGATCCGGACGGCGACTCGGTGCAGCTCGTCGGGGTCGGCGACAACCCCGAGAAGGGCTCGGTCAGCGACGTCACCGCCGATGCGCTGACCTACGACGCCGGGGACTACTCCGCCGGGACCGACGAGTTCACCTACACGGTGGTCGACGCGCTGGGTGCCCGCGCGACCGGCACGGTCCGGGTCGGCATCAGCCCCCGTGCGGAGCAGGCATCGAACCCGGTCGCCCAGGCCGACCACGTCACCATCCGCCCCGGTGGGTCCGTGACCGTGCGCGTGCTGCAGAACGACTCCGACCCGGAGGGCGGGCAGCTGTCCGTCACCGCGGCCGAGCCGACCGCCCCGGGGGTCACCGCCGAGGTGCTCCACCGCAGCCAGGTCCGGGTCACGCCACCGCGTTCGGTGACCGAGGGCGACTTCGCGGTGCTCTACACCGTCACGAACGAGAGCGGCGGTTCCAGCACCGCGTTCCTGACGGTGACGGTCGACCGCGACGCCCCGCCGCTCCGTCCCGAGGTCGAGGACACCACGCTCGACCTGCAGGACATCCTGCGTCGCGAGAGCGTCACCGTCGACGTCCTGCAGAACGTCTTCTTCGCCGAGGGGTCGACCTCCCGCCTCGAGGTCGGGGTGGTCGACGGCTACGGCGACACCGCCCGGGTCACGAGCGACCGTCGGATCGAGATCCGGTTGACGGACGCGTCACAGGTCGTGCCGTTCTCCGTCACCCGGAGCGACCACCCCGACGTCGTCGCCTACGGGTTCGTCCACGTGCCCGGGTTCGACGACGCCCTGCCGCAGGTGGACCGCAGCGTGGGCGCGGTGACCGTGAAGAGCGAGGCCACCGTGCGCATCCCGCTCGACCGCTACGTGGTCACGGCCAACGGACGGACCGCGCAGATCACCGATCGCGGGACCGTCAAGGCGACGCACGCGAACGGGCAGGACCTCGTCGTCGACCGGTCCACGTTGCAGTTCACGTCCTCGAAGCTGTACTACGGCAACGCGTCGATCTCGTTCGAGGTCACCGACGGGTCGAGCGCGAACGGCGGCAAGGGCCGCGTCGCGACGCTCGTGCTCCCGATCAAGGTGACACCCCGGTCGAACCAGCCGCCGGCGTTCACCGGGTCGTCGATCGACCTGCAGCCCGGTGACTCCCGCACCCTCGACCTGACGAAGCTGACGGACTACCCGTACCCGGACGACCTCCGGGAGCTCCGGTACTCGGTGGTCAGCCGCCCGGGCGCCGGCACCACCGCGACCGTGCAGGGCCAGCAGCTCCGGATCTCGGTGGCGGAGGACGCCCGGAAGGACACGACGGCCTCGATCGGCATCGGGGTGTCGGACGACGCGAACGCCGGTCGCGCCGGGGTGGTTCGGGTCGGCATCGTCGGTTCGACCAGGCCGCTCGTGCAGCCCGGGGCGGACCGGGCGGTCGTCGAGCGTGGCACGACCGCGACCATCGACGTCCTGTCGAACGACCAGGCGACGAACCCGTTCCCCGACCAGCGGCTGCGGGTCGTCGCCATCCGCGGACTCTCGGGCGGTCTCCCCGCCGGCGTGAGCGTGACGCCCAGCGCCGACCGGTCGCGGCTCCAGGTCACCGTCGGCGACCGTGCCCAACCCGTCGACGCGCACCTGCAGTACCAGGTCGCCGACGCGACGGACGACCCGTCCCGGTACGTCTGGGGCGACGTGACCATCGCCGTCCAGGACACCCCCGACGCGCCGGGCGCGCCCACCCGGACCGGCACGTTCCAGGGTGGCCAGCTGACGCTGACGTGGGCAACCCCGCAGGCGAACAACGCACCGATCACCGGCTACCGGGTCCAGGGGACGAACGGCGTCGCGAAGGACTGCGGCACCGCGACGGTCTGCACCCTGACGGGCATCGACCCGTCCGCGTCGTACCGCTTCTCCGTCGTCGCTCGGAACGCCGTCGGCGACTCGGAGCCCTCGCCGCAGTCCGCGCCGATGAGCGCCGACTTCGTCCCGGCAGCGCCGAAGGGCGTGCGCGTCACGCCGAGCAGCGCGACGCCGGACCAGCTCGACGTCGCGTGGGACCGTGTGGCGACGCCGAACGGCGGATCGTCCGTCTCGAACTACGTCGTGTCCGTCCAGGGTCCGGGACTGTCCGCGACGAAGAACGTCGGGACCGCGACGAGCACGTCCTTCCCGGGCGCGCAGAGCGGCGCCGAGTACACGGTGCGGGTCTCCGCCCGGAACACCGCCGACCGCGACGGCAGCCCGGTGCAGTGGAACGACGCGTCGGCCACCGGCTCGGCCGTCGGTGCCCCCGGCACGCCGGAGCTGTCGGCCACCGGGCAGCCGGACGGATCGACGACCGTGGTCGCCCTCAGCGCCTCCGAACCCGACTGGGCCGGAGGGACCCCCGGTTGGCGCATCGCGAAGTACGCGGCGTCCACCCCGATCCCGTCCGGGTGCTCGACCGCCGGCGCCGAGAAGGTCTGGAACGGCTCGTCCGCGAACGACCGCATCACGACCCAGTACCGCTACGTCGCCCTCGCCGACAACGGGCTTTTCTGCACGGCGTCGCAGCCGGCCAGCGTGCAGGGCTACCAGACGCCCGACGCCCCGACGGGCACGGTCGAACCGGCGGGCGTGCCCGACGCCGACGGGGTGGTCGGTCTCCGCGCCACCGCGCAGGCGTCGACGCCCTACCTCTACTACTCGGTGGGCGGCGGTCCCCGCGTGCGCTTCAGCGGGTCGGCGTTGCTCGGGGCGGGGGCAGGCTACGGGCTCGAGACGAGCGTGGTGTTCACCGCGTGCGCGACCGACGGACAGTACTGCGCGTCGAGCGCCCCGGCGACCGCCACCGCGTTCACCACGCGTGCGACCGTCGTCAGCGCGGTCGTCGGGCAGGCGCCGGTGATCAACCCGCCGGACAACAACGGGCACATCGCACCGGACGGCTACCAGATCTCGTACTGCCGACCCGGGCTGCTCGGGAGCGAGAGCTGCTTCGACACGAACCCGGCCACGGGCGCGCCGTGGACCACGAGCGACCCGGTTCCCGACGGGTACTCCTCGATCCGGGTCAAGGCCACGGTGCAGGGCCAGCAGGACCGGAACGGAGCCCGCAGCGCCATCAGCTCCCAGGCCACCGGTACCAACGACCCGCCGTCCAGCACCCAACCGGGCGACCCCGCCGCAGGCTAGGGTCACGACCCGGCAGCGATCCCACCACCAGAACGAGGACCCCACCGCATGAGCATGACCCCCGAGCAGGCCGCCTGGTTCGCCGACGTCGCCGGACGGATCGTGACCAACGTCGAGCAGGTGCTCCTCGGGAAGACGTTCGTCATCCGTCTCGCCGTGACGACCATGCTCAGCGAGGGACACCTGCTCCTCGAGGACGTCCCCGGCACCGGCAAAACGAGCCTCGCCCGTGCGATGGCGCAGAGCGTGCAGGGGTCGACCAACCGGATCCAGTTCACCCCCGACCTGCTGCCCGGCGACATCACCGGCATCAGCGTCTACGACCAGCGCACGCAGGAGTTCGACTTCCACCGCGGACCGGTGTTCGCCAACGTCGTCCTCGCCGACGAGATCAACCGGGCCAGCCCGAAGACGCAGTCCGCGCTCCTCGAGGCGATGGAGGAGTCGACGGTGACCGTCGACGGTGTGAACCACCGCCTGGCTGCCCCGTTCATGGTCATCGCCACGCAGAACCCGATCGAGCAGGCCGGCACGTACCGCCTGCCCGAGGCCCAGCTGGACCGGTTCCTCGTGCGCACCTCGATCGGCTACCCGGACCACGCCGCCACCGTGCGGATCCTCGAGACGTCCTCGGCGCCGTCCGCCTCGGTGCCGCTGCCGAGCGTCGTCCCCGCAGCGACCGTGACCGAGATGGCCGCACTCGCCCGCACGGTCCACGTCGACCCGACGATCGCCGACTACGTGGCACGCCTGGTCGACGCGACCCGCGCCGCGAGCGAGGTCCGACTCGGCGTCAGCGTCCGCGGTGCCATGGGGCTGATCCGTGCCGCACGCGTGTACGCCGCCGTGCAGGGCCGCCACTACGTCACGCCGGACGACGTCAAGACCCTGGCCGTCCCGGTGCTGGCACACCGCCTGGTGCTCGACGCCGAGGCGGAGTTCGACGGGGTCAGCGCCACCAGCGTCGTGGCGCAGCTCCTCGTCGAGACCCCGCCGCCCGCCGACCGAGCGGCGTCGTGACCGACCGCCGTCCCGGCAGCACCAGGACGCGACGCGGCAGCACGAGGTCCCGTCGCGGCTCCGTCGCAGCCGAGCGGACGACGACGGTCGCCGGGCTCACGAACGTGCGCACCCGACTCGTCGGTGACCGCGAGGGCGTCGCCGCCGACGCCGTCGTCGGGATCGCGAAGGCGTGGGCGACGGCCTGGAGGACCGTGCGGCGTCTGTGGGGCGAGGTCGCCGCGGTGGTCACCGGCCTGGGCTGGACGGTCGCCGTCGTCACGGTCGTCGCCTTCGCCGTGGGGTACCGCTTCGGTCTGCGCGAGGTCGTCGTGGTGGGCTTCGCCGGGGCGGTGCTCGCCGTCGTGGCCGCGGTCGCCCTCGTCGGGCGGACCCGGCTCGTGGTCCGGATGCGTCTGCCGCAGCACCGTGTGGCGGTCGGCGACGACGCCGGCGTCGTGGTCACCGCGGAGAACCCGGCCCGGTTGCCGTCGGTCCCGGCCACGGTGGAGCTGCCGGTCGGGGACGGACTCGTGGACGTCGCCGTGCCGACCGTCGCCCCGGGTGGCGTGTTCGAGGAACAGGTACCCGTTCCGACGGTCCGACGCGGGGTGCTCGACGTCGGACCGGTCACCGGCGTCCGGGCCGACCCGGTGGGGCTGGTGCGGCGCGAGGTCGTGTGGACCGCCCGCGAACAGGTCATCGTGCACCCGCGGACGATCGCGATCCCGTCGACGAGCACGGGACTCGTCCGCGACCTCGAGGGGCAGGCCACGACCGACCTCTCCCCGGCGGACATCGCCTTCCACGCCGTCCGCGAGTACGTCCCGGGCGACGACCCGCGCACCGTCCACTGGAAGTCGACCGCGAAGTCCGGCGCGCTCATGGTCCGGCAGTTCGAGGACACCCGACGCTCGCACCTGGTCGTCGCCCTCGCGAGCCGTCGGGCCGAGTTCGCGGACGACGACGAGTTCGAGTTGGCGGTGAGCGCTGCCGCGTCACTCGGGGCTCGTGCGGTCCGCGACGGACGGGACGTCTCGGTCGTGGTGTCCGAGCGCACGTCGGAGTACGCGAAGCGGCCGTCCTACGCGGTGCACCGGCTCGCCACCGTCACACCGACCCGTCTGCTCGACGAGTTCGCGACCGTCGGGCTGTCCGACGCGTGCCTGCCCGTCGCGGAGGTCGCCCGGATCGTCGGGAACGACACGGCCGGCATCTCCGTCGCGTTCCTGGTCGTCGGGTCGACGGTCGGGCTCCCCGCGCTCCGGCTCGCCGCCACGCGCCTCCCCGTCGGGGTCGAGGTCGTCGCCGTCACCTGCGAACCGGAGGCCCAGCCCCGGGTGCTCCGGGTGGCAGGGCTCACCGTCCTGACCATCGGCTACCTCGAGGACCTCCGCCAGGCGTTGCACCGGACGGCGGCCGCCGCGTGAGTGCCGCACCCCCGCTCGAAGGCCCGACCAGGGGCCGCCGCGCCACGCGCCGAGCGGCTCGCCGGCGCGCCCCGGTCCGCTCGGTCGGCGGCACCCTGGTCGTCTGGCTCCTGCTCGCCGTGGCGAGCACCGCCTGGTGGCCGGTCCACCGGGACGGGTCGATGGTGACCGCCGGCGTCACCGCTGTGGTCGCGGGCACCGCGGTCGCGCTGACCGGTGCACTGGGTCGGCTGCCGGCGGCGGTCGTCGGTGTCCTCACCGTGGCCGTCTTCACCGTGACCGGGGTGCCCGCCGCGGTCCCGGGGGAGTCGGCGGGGCTGCTGCCGACCGGACCCGGACTCGTCGACCTCTTCGCCGGCGTCGCGCTCGACTGGAAGCGGCTGGTCACCGTCAGCCTGCCGGTCGGGTCCTACGAGTCGCTGCTCGTCCCGTACTTCGTGACGACCCTCGTCGCCACGGTGACGGCCGTGACCGTGGCGGTCCGTGCCTCCCGGCCGGAGACCGTGAGCATCCCGGCGCTCGTCCTCTTCGCGGCGGGCGTCGTGGTCGGTCCGAGCCGTCTGGACCTGTCGGTCGCGACCGCCGTCGGCCTCGGCGGGATCGCGCTCGTGTGGGCGCTCACGGTCCGGCACGCGCGCCGGGCCGTCGCCGTGGCGACGACCGTCGGCGCCCGTGTGCCGGTGTGGCGGTCCGTCGCGCGTCCGGCGCTCGTCGGCACCGGGACGGTCCTGGCCGCTGCGGTCGTCGCGACCGGTCTCGGGTCGGTCGCCCCGCCGACGGTCGGCCGGAGCGTCGCGCGCACCGACGTCGTGCGACCGTTCGACCCGCGGGACGAGGTGAGCCCGCTCAGCGCGTTCCGGTCGTACGAGGAACCAGGTGCTGCCGACGCACCGCAGCTGCGCGTCACCGGGCTGCCGCAGGGCGGGTTCGTGCGCATCGCGACCCTCGACACGTACGACGGTGTCGTCTTCCGTGTGGGTGGCGACGACGGGTCCTCGGCCTCCGGCACCTTCGAACGGGTCCCCACGACCGTGGACGTGAGCAACGTGCGCGGCAGCGACGTGCGCGTCGGGGTGGACGTCGCCGCCTACCGTGGCGTGTGGTTGCCCACCGTCGGCGCCCTGGAGTCGGTGACGTTCCGCGGGGCCGACGCCGAGCAGGATCGCCGGTCCTTCTTCTACGACCGCGCGACGTCGACCGGTGCGGTGGTCGGCGGGGTGGGGACGGACACGCGCTACGACCTCGAGGCCGTGCTGCCCGACCAGCCGGACGACGAGCAGCTCGCGTCGGCGCGTCCCGGGACCGCCGACGTGCCGTCGCCGACCGGGGTGCCGGACGCGGTGCGGGAGCGGGTCGAGTCGACGACCGCGGACGCACGGACGCCCGGCGAGGAGCTCGTCGCGGCCGTCCGGTGGCTCACCAGCACCGGGTACGTCAGCCACGGCGTCGGCGACGACCGGGCCAGCCGGTCCGGGCACGGCGCTGACCGGATCCAGGAGCTCCTCACCGCGCCGGTCATGATCGGGGACCAGGAGCAGTACGCGGTCGCCGCCGCGCTGATGGCCCGGCAGATCGGGTTCCCGTCGCGGGTGGTGATGGGGTTCACCCCGGGCGGGGACGTCCGGAGGTCCTCGTCGGAACCGGGTTCGGCGGCAGCCGGTCCGTCGGGCGGGGCCACGACCCTGCGCGGGTCGGACGTGACCGCGCGGGTCGAGGTGGACACCGCGCAGTGGGGGTGGGTCACCCTCGACCCGAACCCCGTCCTCCGCGAGATCCCGGACGAGCAGGACCAGACGCCGCAACCCGTCACGCGCCCGGAGACCGTCGTCCCACCGCCGCCCGTCGAGCAGCAGGACCAGGACCAGCAGGCCCCGCCGCAGAGCGACCGCGAGACACCGCCCGTCCCGCCGCTGTGGCTGCAGGTGCTGCTCGCAGCCCTGCCGTGGGTGCTCGCGACCCTCGGGTTCCTCGCGCTCGTCCTCCTGCCCTTCGCGGTGGTGCTGCTGCGCAAACGGCTGCGCCGACGTCGACGACGCCGCGCCCCGACACCGCGTGCCCGGGTCACCGGAGCCTGGGAGGAGTACCGGGACGCGCTGGTCGACCGCGGGCACGAGGTGCCGGGCGCAGCGACGCGGCGCGAGGTGGTCGCCGGCGCGCCCGGGCGCGGCGGGAGCGGACTCGCCGCGCTGGCGGACCGCAGTGTGTTCGGACCCGGGGCGGTCGACGCGGCGACCGCGGACCGGATGTGGTCAGCGACGGACGAGGCCATCGCGAGCCTGGCCGATGACCGCACGCGGCGCCAGCGCTGGCGGGCGGCCGTGTCGCTGCGGTCCCTCCGCTCCGCCGGGTGGGGTCGACGCCGTCCGGCGACCCGGCGGATGCCGAGCGGTGCTGTGCGTCCGTCCGGCACCGATCGCCACGACCAGGGGCGTCCCGGGGCCGGTGACTACGATGGGCCGGAGGCCGGCGAGCGTCGTGGACGGCCGAGTGAGGACAGAGGCGAACCGTGATCAGATGCGAACACTGCGGCTCGATGCTGCCCGACGGGGCGATCTTCTGCGGTGAGTGCGGGCGGTCGGTGAACGTCTCGGCGAACCGTCGGCCCGCGCCGGCTGCGCCCGTCGACGACACCCCGCCGCCACCACTCCGGCAACCCGACCAGCACGGCCGCCGTCCCGATCCCGCCGCCGAGGCCTGGCTGCCCGAGGCGACGCTCGACCCCGCGACCCGTGCGTGGCTCATCGGCGAGGACCGGCAGCGCTCCGGCGCGACCGGGGACGCTCGCCCCACCGCACCGTCCGCTCCTGTGGTCCCGGCCGTTCCCGCAGCTCCGGCTGACGATCCGTCGTGGCTGCGCCCCGAAGGCGTCGACCCGGGTCGGTCGGACCGCGTCGGGGACGACCGGTGGACGCACGAGCAGCACCGCACGGACGAGCGGTCCGGGGCGTCGGAGCCGGAGCCGGAGCCGCCCCTCGATCCCGACGCGTACCCGTCGTCCCCGACGGGGTCCTCCGCCGACGACGAGGCCGACACCGAACGAACCCGTCTCGCGCCGGCCCCGGGGGACCTGTCCGGTTCCGGGACGCCGTCCCCCGTGCCCGAGGCACCGTCCGCTGCGCCCGAGGCGCCGCCGACGGCCCCGGTGTGGGCGCCGCCCGTCGCACAGCAGCCGACGGCAGCTCCGTCGCGACCGTCGTGGTGGGTGGGCCGCGGAGGCGCGGCAGCCGAGCCGCCGGTCGAGGACCAGGTCGAGGACCCGTCCGTCGACGAACGTCCCCGTGCCGGCGACACCGCCGTCGTGGAACCACTGGTCGACCGTCGTCCGGCACCGACGCCCCTGATCGCTCCGGGGAACGGTCCGGCCACCTGCCCGGTGTGCGGCCACGCCCTCGAACCCGATGACATCTTCTGCGCGGAGTGCGGCGCCGTCCGTCCGACCGTGACCGCTGCCTTCACCGGGCCCGTCGTGCCGCTGCCCCTGGCGCGGCCGGACTGGGCTGCCGACGACGAGATCCGTGTGGACGACGAGCCCTCGGACCCCGGTTCCGCGGACGGCGGCGCCGAGCCGGGCTCCACGGACCACGCGTCGCAAGCGTATGTCCCCGAGCACCGCGACGGTGCGGCGTCCGACGCCGGACAGCACGATGCCGGACAGCCCGACGCCGGACAGCCCGACGCCGGACAGCCCGACGCCGGACAGCCCGACGCCGGCCAGCCCGACGCTGGACGTCCCGACGCCGAGCGGCCCGACGCGGACCAGGCGCACGAGGACCGGTCGGACGAGCCCGCTGCGGGGCCGGGCCGCCACCTCGCCGACGACGAGGGGGCCGCGCCCGGCGGGCACCGGAGCGCACACGACGGAGGACCGGTCCCGCCTGCTCCCGCTTCGCCGACCCTGCCGTCCTCGGCGCAGGGCGCCGGCGGTCCCGACCTGCCGCCGGTCCCGCGTGCCGCGCCGCTGCCCCCGATCCCGGGGGCGAACGGCCCGGTCCTCCCGCCCGTCGGGTCCACGACGGTGCCGTCGAGCGGCGACCTCGCCCCCGACGAGGACGTCGAGGAGACGCGGATCGTCGTCAAGACCACCTCGGACGCGCCGTTCGTGCTGCACTTCAGCACCGGGGAGCGCACGGCGGTGCACGGTACGGGCCTGCTGGGCCGGCTGCCTCGACCGCAGCCGGGCGAGCGGTTCGACGACCTGCTCACGGTGCACGACCCCGGCAAGTCGGTGTCCAAGACGCACCTCGAGCTCGGGCGTGACGGCGACGACCTCTGGGTGTCCGACCGGCACTCGGGCAACGGCACGGTGATCCGGCACATCGACGGGAGCATCCGCCGCTGTGAAGCCGGGCGTCGCTACCGCGTGGAGCGCGGTGCACGGGTCGACATCGGGGAGCAGTTCTTCCTCGTGCAGTAGCCCTGACCGCCAGCCGGCCGTTCCTCCACAGGGCAGCGACCGCGACCCGATCTCCACCAGCAGCCCCGTGCGCCCGAACCCGGACGCGCGGGGCTGTCAGTCTCGGTCCGTGTCCCCGCTCGTCGCCCGCTGCTGCCTGGTCGGTCCGGCCGTGGTGCTGCTGCTCGTCGGGGTCGTCGGCGACCTCCCGGTGGTCGCCAGGACGGTGCTGCTCGTCGCCGCAGCGAGTTGCGCGGTGCTCGACGCCCTGACGGTCCGGGGCACCGGTGCCGATCCTCCGCCCGCGGTCGTCGTGACCATGCCGACGGATGCCGTCTCCGGACCAGCAGTCTCCGGATCAGCAGTCGCCGGACCAGCAGTCGCCGCACCAGCAGTGTGCGGAGACGACGCGCTGAGCGACGCCGTCGGGGCGTCGTCGTGGACCCCGGACCCGCACGCTTCCGGCGTCGGCGTCGGCGGCGCCGTCGTCGAGGGGCTGGTGCTCGGACGAGGACCCGACGGTCGAGCCGAGCGGATCCGCGCCGACCCCGGGTCGCCGTCCCACGTCGTCGTCCTCGGCACCGGGGCGTTCGCGCGGGCGGTGTTCGATGCGCTCGGCGCCCAGCTCGCCGCGTCCGCCATCGACGGGACAGCCGGTGCGGCGGGGAGCGCGGACGCCGGCGTGCGGATCGTCTCCGATGCGGGTCCGCAGTCCGGAGCGCCGCCCGGCGTGCGTCCGACACCGACGGGGACCGCGGTCGCCGTGCGCCACGACGGTCTCGGCAGGGTGCAGGCGACCGTGGTGCTCGTCCCCGGCGTCCACCTGCTCCCGCGTCGACGGGACCGCGTCATCGAGGTCACGCGGCACGGGTGCCGGCTGTGGAACGACGGCGACGGCGACGGGGACGGCGTGGCGCCGTCCTTCGAGCCCGTGCTCCCGCTGCTGGCCGGGGATCCCGTCGACGAGCTCGTCGCAGGGTGACCGTGCCGTGTCGGGCAGCCGGCGGTCAGCGCAGTCCGGCCCCCGCGCGCACGGCACCGACCGGCACGCCGCCACCGAGCACCTGCTCGCCGGTGGCGGCCAGCACGTCGGCGACGCCCGCGGCGTCCACCATGCCGTTCCGCTCGAGCAGCGTGAGCGCCGCGAGCGTCCCGGCACGCTGCGACCCGTCGAGCGTCTTGACCGCGACCGCCGCTCCACCGGGGAGCCCCATCACCATCACGCCCTCGGCACCGAACTTCGCGAGCACCCGGAGTCGTTCGATCGTCACCGTGTTCGCCCGACCCACACCGTCGATCGCCCACGGGTGGTCGAGCACGGCGTCCACGAGTGCCGCGGTGTCCGAGTCCGAACGGGCGACGACACCCGCGAACCCACGGGCGAGCCCCTGCAGGGTGAGCGGGAACACGGGCGCGCCGCAGCCGTCCGTACCGACGACGTCGACGGTCTCGCCGGTGTACGCCTCCACGGTCTCCCGGACCCGCTGCTGCAGCGGGTGCGCCACGGCGAGGTAGGTCGCCTCGTCCCAGCCGTTCACCCGGCACGCGGCGAGCATCCCGGCGTGCTTGCCCGAGCAGTTCATCGCCAGGCGCCGCGGGCCGTCCATGGTGCGGGCGGTGGGCCGGTCGAACGGCAGGTCGGGCGGGCAGCCCAGGTCGGACTCGACGTGGTCGAAGGACTCGAGCATGTGCAGCGCGAGGGCCTGGTGCGCAGCGGTGCCGGCGTGACTGGCCGTCGTGAGCACGAGCTCGTCGTCGCTGAAGACCGCGCCGGCGCGACGGACGGCCAGGGCCTGGAAGGGCTTCATCGTGGAGCGGGGGTACACGCTCGCCGTCACGTCGCCGACGGCGTCGAGCACGGTCCCGTCGGCCGCGACGACGACGCCGGCACCGACGTGCCGGCTCTCGTCGAAGCCGTTCCGGTCCAGCACCGCGAGCTCGACGGAGCCCTCGGCGGTGAGAGGATGGCGGTCTGTGCGGACGTCGTGGCTCACCGTCATGCCGTCATCGTAGCGAGGGGCCGGCAGGCGCCACGTCCAGCACCCAGCAGCACGCACGAAGGAGCGCACCGTGACCGACCACACGTACGAGGTCTCCGTCCGCTGGACGGGTGACCGCGGCACCGGGACGAGCGGCTACCGCGACTACGGCCGCGACCACGAGGTCACGGCGCCGGGCAAGCACGCCATCGCCGGTTCGGCGGACCCCGCGTTCCGCGGCGACCGCGACCGGTGGAACCCCGAGGAGATGCTGCTCGGCGCCCTCGCCCAGTGCCACATGATGAGCTACCTGTACGTCGCCGTGCAGCGGGGCTTCACCGTGGTCGACTACGAGGACACGGCGACGGCCTCGCTCGACGTGCACCGCGACGGTACCGGCGAGGTCACCGAGGTCACCCTCCACCCCGTCGTCACCGTGCTCGAGGCCGACCGCGTCGCGGACGTCGAGGCCGCCCACGCCGAGGCGAACCGCCTGTGCTTCATCGCGCGCTCGGTGGCGTTCCCCGTCCACCACACGCCCGTCACCAAGGTGCGTGCGGCAGGATAGGGCCTCGTGAAGCGTCTCCGCCTGCTCCCGATCGCCATCGTCCCAGCCGTCGTGCTCGGACTCGCCGCCTGCTCCGGGAACGGCTCGGGTGACGCCTCGGCCTCGCCCAGCGCGTCCGCCAGCGCCACGGCGACGCCCATCTCGTCGTGCCCGGAGTCGGGCTCGGCGTCGAAGAGCATCGAGGTCACCGGCGCGGTCGCCGGGTCGGAGGCGCCGAAGGTCACCTTCGACAAGGGCCTCAGCGCGGAGACCCCGCAGGCCACCAGGGTGGTGCAGGGCTCGGGCAAGGCGCTCAAGAGCGGCGAGTTCGCCCAGGTGTCGTACGCCGTCTACAAGGCCTCGGACGCCTCGAAGCTCGGCGCGGTCGGGTTCGACCAGGGGAACCCGCAGGTGCTCTCCGTCGGCGGGACCGGCTTCGGCGCGCTGCTCGCCTGCACGAAGGTCGGGGACCGCGTCGCGGTGGTCGGTGAGTCGTCGGCGCTCGGCTTCAACACCGGCGGCGAGATCGTCGTCGTGGCGGACGTCGTCGCGCAGACCCCGACGAAGGCGACGGGCACGCCGCAGACGCAGGACCCGTCGCTGCCCACGGTCGAGGACAAGGCGAGCGGCGAGCCGGAGATCACGATCCCGTCCGGTGCGACGGTTCCGTCGAAGACCGAGGTCGAGGTCCTCAAGCAGGGCGACGGCGCGACGATCGAGAACGGTGACACCGCCCTCGTGCAGTACAAGGGCGTGACCCTGGCGAACGGCAAGGAGTTCGACTCCTCGTGGTCGAAGGGTGCTCCGACCACCTTCACCGTCTCCGAGGGCTCGCTCATCAAGGGCTTCGTCACCGGGCTCGTCGGGCAGAAGGTCGGGTCCCAGGTCCTCATCGTGACCACGCCCGAGGACGCCTACGGCTCGAACCCGCCCGAGGGCTCGGGCATCCCGAAGGACGCTTCCCTCGTCTTCGTCGTCGACGTCCTCGCCAAGGGCTGACCCGTGCCGACCAGGCGTCGCATCGTCGTCCTCGGCAGCACGGGCTCGATCGGCACCCAGGCCCTCGACGTCGTCGCCCGGAACCCCGACCGCTTCGAGGTCGTCGGCCTGACCGCCGGCACGAACCGTGCCCTCGTCGCCGAACAGGCCGAGCGGTTCCACGTCCGTGACACCGCCTTCGGCGCGGCCGACGCCGAACGCCTCGTCCGGAGCGTCGAGGCGGACGTCGTGCTCAACGGCATCACGGGTTCCGTCGGCCTGGGTCCGACGCTCGCCGCGCTGGAGTCCGGTGCGACGCTCGCCCTGGCGAACAAGGAGAGCCTGATCGTCGGCGGTGCGCTCGTGCAGGCCGCCGCCCGTCCCGGGCAGATCGTGCCCGTCGACAGCGAGCACTCCGCGATCGCGCAGGCGCTGCGCTCCGGTTCCGACGCGGAGGTCCGCCGCCTGGTGCTCACGGCCAGCGGCGGACCGTTCCGCGGACGCTCACGGGAGAGCCTGCGCGACGTCACCCCGGCCGAGGCCCTCGCGCATCCGACGTGGGACATGGGCCTGGTGGTGACGACGAACTCCGCCACGCTGGTGAACAAGGGGCTCGAGGTCATCGAGGCGCACCTGCTGTTCGGCGTGCCCTACGACCGCATCGACGTCACCGTGCACGCCCAGTCGATCGTGCACTCGATGGTCGAGTTCGTCGACGGGTCGACGATCGCCCAGGCCTCACCGCCGGACATGCGGCTGCCCATCGCGCTCGGCCTCGCCTGGCCGGACCGGGTGCCCGGCGTCGGGGTCCCGCTGGACTGGACGACCGCGAGCACCTGGACGTTCGAACCGCTCGACGCCGAGGCGTTCGGCGCCGTCGACCTGGCCAAGCACGTGGGCGTGCTGGGTGGGACCTTCCCGGCGGTCTTCAACGCGGCGAACGAGCAGGCGGTCGCCGCGTTCCACGCGGGTGCGATCGGCTTCCTCGACATCGTCGACACCGTCCGTCGCGTCGTCGACGAGCACACCGCGGGGGAGTCCTCCCTCGACGGCGTCCTGGCGGCGGAGCGCTGGGCGCGCGTGACGGCGGACCGCCTGCTGGCCCGCTGACGCACCCGGGCGTCGCGAGCCCGCCGCGCGGTCGCGCGACGGGTGCGCCCACGGTGATCCGTGCCTCCAGGCCGGCCGGGAGGCACGGCAGACCTCTCAGGGCGCGTTCGGCTCCGTCATGGGAAGGGTCCCGTACCCTCTGACGGTGACCGTCGAATCCGTGCTCCTCTTCGTCCTCGGCGTGGTCGTCTTCATCGTCGGCCTGCTGGTCTCGATCGGACTCCACGAACTCGGACACCTGTCGTTCGCGAAGCTCTTCGGGGTGAAGGTCACGCAGTACTCCCTCGGCTTCGGCAAGGCGATCTGGTCCTTCCGACGGGGGGAGACCGAGTACGGCATCCGACCGATCCTGCTCGGCGGGTACATCTCCATGGTCGGCATGCTCAAGCCGCGTGCATCGGGCCGGCCGAACGCGATCACGAACACCGGCATGTACGGCGCGTTCGTGCAGGACGCCCGCCAGGCCAGCGCGGAGCAGATCGCCGACTCCGGCGGCGACGACTCCCGCGCGTTCTACCGGCTGACGCCGTGGAAGCGGATCATCGTCATGGTCGCGGGGCCCGCCATGAACCTGGTGATCGGCATCGTGCTGTTCGGCGTGCTGCTGTGCGGGTTCGGCGCGCCGACCACCACCTTCACGTCGAGCGTCGACTGCGTGCTGCCGACGAGCAGCGCGACGACCTGCACCGCCGGGGATGCCGAATCGCCCGCGAAGCAGGCGGGCATCCGCGACGGCGACGTCGTGCTCGCGGTGGACGGGCAGCAGGACCCGACGATCGCCGACGTGTCCCGTGTGTTCCAGCGGTCGGCAGGGGAGAGCGTCAGCGTCGTCGTGGAGCGTGGCGGCCAGCGGCGGACGCTCGAGGTCACGCCGCAGCTCGCGACCCGCGACGTCGTCACCGAACAGGGCACGGTCGCGAAGAACGCGGACGGCTCGACGAAGACCCAGCGCGTGGGCGTGGTCGGTGTCAGCATCGGGCAGTCGCTCGTCCGGCAGTCGCCGGCGGCGGTGCTGCCCGCGACCGGGACGCAGATCGCCGCGTCGGCGCACCTCATCATCGACCTGCCGCAGCGTCTGGTCGCCGTCTGGAACGCGGCGTTCGGCGCGCAGGAGCGGTCGCAGGACAGCCCGGTGTCGGTCGTCGGCGTCGGTCGGGCGATCGGTGAGGTCTCGTCGATGAGCGGCGTGCCGGTGGTCGACAAGGCGTACACGATCCTCGGGCTGCTCGCCTCGCTCAACATCGGCCTGTTCGTGCTGAACATGGTGCCGCTCCTGCCGCTCGACGGCGGGCACATCGCCGGTGCGCTGTGGGAGGCCGTGAAGCGCCGTGCGTACGTGCTCGTCGGCAAGCCGGACCCGGGCGCGATCGACCTGGCGAAGTCGATGCCGCTGACGATGGTCGTCGTGGTGCTGCTGGCCGGGATGAGCGCGCTGCTCATCTACGCCGACATCGTCCGTCCCGTGAACCTGTTCGGGTAGCGCGACCGCTCGCGCACGCGGGTCGCGCTGCCCACTACGCTCGGCGCATGAGCACCGCGCCAGAGGTCCGCGCCGTCGAGCGCCAGGGCATCGACGTCATCGCCGAGTCCGACCGGAAGGGGCGCCCGCGCGGGCTGTTCTGGCCGTGGTTCGCCGCCAACGTGTCGGTGCTCGGGCTGAGCTACGGCTCGTTCGTCCTCGGCTTCGGCATCTCCCTGGCGCAGGCCACGATCGTGTCCGTCGTCGGGGTGGCCTTCTCGTTCCTGCTGTGCGGCATCGTGGCGATCGCGGGCAAGCGGGGGTCGGCTCCGACGATGGTGCTGAGCCGCGCGGCCTTCGGCGTGCGGGGGAACCGGCTGCCGTCGTTCCTCAGCTGGGTCCTGACGGTCGGGTGGGAGACCGCACTGGCGTCGCTCGCGGTGCTCGCCACCTCGACGGTGTTCCGCGAGCTCGGCTGGGACGACGGTGTGGTGACGAAGCTCGTCGCCCTCGTCGTCGTGGCGGCCCTGGTGGTCGGGGCCGGGATCGCGGGCTTCGACGTGATCATGCGCCTGCAGACCGTCATCACCGTCGTGACCGCCGTGCTCACCGTCGTGTACGTCGTCCTCGCGGTGCCCTCGATCGACCTCGGCACCCTCGGCGCCCTGCCGGCGGGCAGCGCGCAGAACGTCATCGGCGCGCTGGTGCTCGTGATGACGGGCTTCGGCCTCGGCTGGGTCAACGCGGCGGCGGACTACTCGCGGTACCTCCCGCGGACGTCCTCGACGGGCGGCGTGGTCTGGTGGACGACGTTCGGCGGCGCCCTGGCACCCGCGGTCCTCGTCGTCGTCGGCGTCCTGCTCGCCGGCTCGTCGGAGGACCTGAACGCCGCGATCGGCGCGGACCCGATCGGCGCGCTGACGACGATCCTGCCGGTCTGGTTCCTCGTGCCGTTCGCCCTCGTGGCGATCCTCGGACTCGTCGGCGGTGCTGTGCTCGACATCTACTCGTCGGGCCTGGCGCTGCTCAGCGCCGGCGTGCGGATCCCGCGGCCGGTCGCGGCGGGCGTCGACGGCGTGTTCATGGTCGCCGGTGCCGTGTACGTCGTCTTCTTCGCGAAGGACTTCATATCGCCGTTCCAGGCGTTCCTCGTCACGCTCGGCGTCCCGATCGCCGCGTGGGCCGGGGTGTTCGTCGCCGACGTGGTGTTGCGGCGTCGGGCCTACGCCGACGGCGAGCTCGACGACGTGCGCGGTCGCTACGGGGACGTGCGCTGGGCCGCGATCGCCCTCGTCGTGCTCGGGACGGTGCTCGGCTGGGGACTCGTCACGAACACGTACGGTGTGCCCGCGTGGCTCAACTGGCAGGGGTACCTGCTGGGACCGTTCGGCCTCGGCGGCCGCGAGGGCGCCTGGGCGTACGCGAACCTCGGGGTCCTCGTCGCCCTGGTCGTCGGCTTCGCCGGCACGCTGCTCACGGCGCGTGGGACGATCCGCCGCCAGGAGCACGACGCATGAGCGTCACGGTCCCGACCGACGCCTGGCTCGTCGCGATCGACCTGCAGGAGGTCTTCGCCGGCGACAGCCCGTGGGCGACACCGCGGTACGACGACGCCGCTGCCGGGACGCGACGGCTGCTCCCGCGGTTCGCCGGGCGCACCGTGTTCACCCGGTTCGTCGCGCCCGAGCGCCCGCAGGGCGCGTGGGTGCCCTACTACCGCGAGTGGTCGTTCGCGCTCGTGCCCGACACCGACCCCCTGTACGACCTGACCGCCCCCTTCTCGGCTGCGGCGACGGCCCACGGCGACCCCGTCGTCACCGAGCCGACGTTCGGCAAGTGGGGAGCGGGCCTCCGGGCCGTCGTCGGCGAGCACCCGCACCTCGTGCTCACCGGGGTGTCCACCGACTGCTGCGTCGTGTCCACCGCGCTGGCTGCGGCGGACGCGGGAGCGACCGTCACGGTCGTCGCCGACGCGTGCGCCGGCGCGAGCGACGAGGACCACGAGCGTGCCCTCGCGCTCATGCGGCTGTACGGGCCGCTCATCACGGTCGTGGACCGCGGCGCGGACCTGGTCACCGACCAGGTGTGACGTCACCGGGAGCGCGTAGAGTCACACCCGTGCCAGCAGTGAACCTCGGTCTGCCGAAAGTCCCCGAAACCCTGAGCCCGCGTCGGAAGTCGCGGCAGATCCGGGTGGGGAAGGTCCTCGTGGGCGGTGACGCCCCGGTCTCCGTGCAGTCGATGACGACGACGCCGACGACGAACATCAACGCGACGCTGCAGCAGATCGCCGAGCTCACGGCGTCCGGCTGCGACATCGTCCGCGTCGCCGTCCCGAGCCAGGACGACGCCGACGCACTGCCGATCATCGCCAAGAAGTCGCAGATCCCGGTCATCGCCGACATCCACTTCCAGCCGAAGTACGTCTTCCAGGCCATCGACGCCGGGTGCGCCGCCGTCCGCGTGAACCCGGGCAACATCCGGAAGTTCGACGACCAGGTCGGTGCGATCGCCCGGGCCGCGAAGGATGCCGGGGTGTCGCTGCGCATCGGTGTCAACGCCGGGTCGCTCGAACCGAGCCTGCTGCAGAAGTACGGCAAGGCCACGCCCGAGGCGCTCGTCGAGTCCGCCGTGTGGGAGGCATCGCTCTTCGAGGAGCACGACTTCCACGACTTCAAGATCTCGGTCAAGCACAACGACCCGATCGTCATGGTGAAGGCCTACCGTCAGCTCGCCGCCGCGGGGGACTGGCCGCTGCACCTCGGTGTCACCGAGGCCGGGCCGGAGTTCCAGGGCACGATCAAGAGCGCCACCGCGTTCGGCATCCTGCTCGCCGAGGGCATCGGCGACACCATCCGCGTCTCGCTGTCCGCGCCCCCTGCACAGGAGGTCAAGGTCGGCCTGCAGATCCTGCAGTCGCTCAACCTGCGTGAGCGCAAGCTCGAGATCGTCTCCTGCCCGAGCTGCGGCCGTGCACAGGTCGACGTCTACCAGCTGGCCAACGACGTGACGAAGGGCCTCGAGGGCATGACCGTGCCCCTGCGCGTCGCCGTCATGGGCTGCGTCGTGAACGGCCCGGGCGAGGCGCGCGAGGCGGACCTCGGCGTGGCCTCCGGCAACGGCAAGGGACAGATCTTCGTGAAGGGGCAGGTCGTCAAGACCGTCCCGGAGCGGGAGATCGTGCAGACGCTGATCGCGGAGGCGAACCGCATCGCCGACGAGATGGGTCCGGACGCCGCCACCGGGACCCCGCAGGTCGTCACGACGACCTGAGCCGCCGTCGTCGGACGCGCGCCGCTAGGCTTGCGTCCGTGGTCACACGGCTCTCCCATCTCTTCCTCCGCACGCTCCGCGACGACCCCTCCGACGCCGAGGTGACGAGCCACAAGCTGCTCGTCCGCGCCGGGTACGTCCGTCGTCAGTCCCCGGGCATCTTCGCGTGGCTCCCGCTCGGCCTGCGGGTGCGGCGCAAGATCGAGGACATCATCCGCGAGGAGATGGTGGCCGCCGGTGCGCAGGAGGTCCTGCTGCCGGCGCTGCTGCCCCGCGAGCCCTACGAGGCGACGGACCGCTGGACCGAGTACGGCGACGGCATGTTCCGCCTGCAGGACCGCAAGGGCTCCGACTACCTGCTCGCGCCGACGCACGAGGAGATGTTCGCGCTCCTCGTGAAGGACCTGTACGGCTCGTACAAGGACCTGCCCGTCACGCTGTTCCAGATCCAGGACAAGTACCGCGACGAGGCCCGCCCGCGCGCCGGTCTGCTCCGCGGCCGCGAGTTCACGATGAAGGACGCGTACTCGTTCGACCTCACCGACGAGGGGCTCGACCGCAGCTACCAGGTGATGCGCGACGCCTACGAGAAGATCTTCGCCCGCCTGGGCCTCGAGTACGTCATCGTCGCGGCCGATGCCGGCGCGATGGGCGGCTCGAAGTCCGAGGAGTTCCTGCACCCGATCGGCGTCGGCGAGGACACCTTCGTCCGCAGCGCCGGCGGCTACGCGGCGAACGTCGAGGCGTACAACACGCCCGTCCCCGACGCCCTGCCGATCGCGGGGCAGCCCGAGCCCGTGCTCCTGCCCGCTGCCGACACGCCGACGATCGACACGCTCGTCGCCCACGCGAACGAGGTCGCCCCGCGTGACGGCGCACCGTGGACCGCTGCTGACACGCTGAAGAACGTCGTGCTGGCGCTGACCCACCTCGACGGCACCCGCGAGGTCGTCGTGGTCGGACTGCCCGGTGACCGCGAGGTCGACCTGAAGCGCGCCGAGGTCGCCTTCGCACCGGCCGAGGTCGAGGCCGCCGGCGACGACGACTTCCGGAAGCACCCGGGCGTCTTCGTGAAGGGCTACATCGGCCCGCAGGTGCTCGGCTCCGCGAGCCCGTCGGGCATCCGCTACCTCGTCGACCCGCGCGTGGTCGAGGGGACGAGCTGGATCACCGGCGCGAACGAGCGCGGCGTCCACGTCTCCGGCCTCGTGATGGGTCGCGACTTCGCCGCGGACGGCGTCGCCGAGGTGTCCGACGTCCGTGCGGGCGACCCCGCTCCGGACGGCTCCGGCCCGCTCGAGACCGCCCGCGGCATGGAGATCGGTCACGTCTTCCAGCTCGGCCGCAAGTACGCCGAGGCGCTCGACCTCAAGGTGCAGGACGAGAACGGCAAGCTCGCGACGGTCACCATGGGGTCGTACGGCATCGGCGTGACGCGCATCATGGCGATCCTGGCCGAGGCGCACAACGACGAGAAGGGCCTGGCCTGGCCGAAGGAGGTCGCGCCGTTCGAGGTCCACGTCGTGGCGACGGGCAAGGACCAGGTCGCGTACGACCTCGCTGCGTCGCTCATCGACAGCCTCGAGGGCGAGCGGTACGACGTCGTGTACGACGACCGTCCGAAGGTGTCCCCGGGCGTGAAGCTCCGCGACGCCGAGCTGCTCGGCGTCCCCGTCGTCGTCGTCGCCGGGCGGAACGCCGCCGACGGTGTGGTCGAGCTCTGGGACCGCCGCTCGGGCGAGCGTCGGGACGTCCCGGTGGCCGAGCTGCTCGAGGCGGTCCGCGCGATCTGATCGCAACCCCTCCACGGACCGGAGGCGCGGTGTCGACCGGCACCGCGCCTCCGGTCCGTCTCGTGGTTCTGGGGTACGCTTGTAGCCGACTTCTGCGCAGTTCCACCCGCAGGAGCGACTCAGCTGAACACGGAGGCACCTCGGTGAAGATCGACCTCGCAGTCCTGCGACTCATGGAGCGCGAGCGGGAGATCCCGTTCGACGAACTCGTCCGCATCATCGAATCCGCCATCCTGACGGCGTACCAGAAGCACCGCGCGGAGAACGACGAGCCCGTCGACGCCCAGACCCGTGTCGAGCTCGACCGCAAGTCCGGCGAGGTCTCCGTCTACGTGCCGGAGCGCGACGAGGACGGCACCGTCGTCGGCGAGGCCGTCGACCAGCCGAGCGACTTCGGCCGCATCGCCGCCTTCGCCGCGAAGCAGGTCATCAACCAGCGTCTGCGCGACATCGGCGACGACAAGATCCTCGGCCAGTTCCGTGGCAAGGAGGGCGACATCGTCGCGGGCGTGATCCAACAGGGTCCGAACCCGAAGATGGTGCACGTCGACCTCGGCACGGTCGAGGCGATCCTGCCGCCCGAGGAGCAGGTGCCGGGCGAGGAGTACAAGCACGGCAACCGCATCCGCGTCTACGTCACGAGCGTCGGGCGCGGTGCCAAGGGCCCGCAGATCACGGTCTCGCGCACCCACCCGGGCCTGGTCCGGAAGCTCTTCGCGCTCGAGGTCCCCGAGATCGCGTCGGGCGTGGTCGAGATCACGTCGATCGCGCGTGAGTCCGGGCACCGCACCAAGCTCGCGGTGAAGGCGAACGAGCCGGGCGTCAACGCGAAGGGCGCCTGCATCGGCGAGCTCGGTGCGCGCGTCCGCGCCGTGACGACCGAGCTCGGTGCGGAGAAGATCGACATCGTCGACTACTCGTCCGACCTGGCCTCGTTCGTCGCGAGCGCACTGTCGCCCGCGAAGGTCACGAGCGCGTTCGTGCTCGACGCGTCGACGAAGGCGGTCCGTGCCCTGGTGCCGGACTACCAGCTGTCGCTCGCGATCGGGAAGGAAGGGCAGAACGCCCGTCTCGCCGCGAAGCTGACCGGTGCGCGCATCGACATCCAGCCGGACTCCATACTGGACGGCGACGAGTAGGACACGACCGTGTCGGGCGACGCTCGTCGCCCGGCACCGTTTCGCTGGTGGCGTGGCCCGTCCGGGCGCGCCGGATCGCGGTGGTCGGAGGCAAGGAGTATGGTGGTTCCCGTCAGAACATGCATCGGCAGTCGTCGTCGTGCTCCCCGGTCCTCCCTCCTCCGTGTCGTCGCCCTGAGCGACGGTCGCGTCGTGGCGGACCCGAAGGCAGTCATGCCGGGGCGGGGAGCCTGGCTCACCCCGACCGTCGAAGCACACGATCAGGCCGTCAAGCGCAGGGCCTACCGCCGCGCGCTCCGGCTCGACCGTGAACCGGACACGTCAGCGGTACGTGACTACCTCGAGGCGCTCAGCGCCGAAGAGCAGGCGCGTCACCGGGACACGACAGAACAGGCTGAACGGCTTATGGACAACTGATGAGCGGCTCGAAGTGAGACCCGTCATCCAGTGAGTCCTGCCCCCTTCGCGGGGTGGGACCCGTGAAGGAGAACAGTGGCAAAACCACGCGTACACGAGATCGCATCCGAACTCGGTGTCGACAGCAAGACCGCAATGGAGAAGCTCAAGGAACTCGGCGAGTTCGTCAAGGGCCCGAGCTCCAGTGTGGAACCCCCCGTCGCGCGCAAGCTCCGTGCTGCGCTGCAGGCGGACGGCGCCTCGACGGCGTCGAAGCCCGCGGCCTCGGCGAGCCCGAGCGCTCCCGCGAAGGCCGCTGCCCCGCGGTCCGGCGCCCCGAAGCCCGGCGGTCCCCGTCCGGGTCCGGCGCGTCCGGCTCCCGCGCCGAAGGCCGAGCCCGAGGTCGAGGCGCCCGTCGCCGAGACCCCGACGCCCGCCGCGCCGAAGTCGGTCGCGCAGCGCCAGGCCGAGGCCGAGGCTGCACAGAAGGCCGCGGCTGCCGAGAAGGCCGCCGCTGCCGAGCAGGCAGCGTCGGGTGAGCAGTCCGGCGACGACGCGAGCGCTCCGAAGAGCGACGCCGTCAAGCCGGGCGGCGCGCCGAAGCCCGGCTCCGCAGCCGGCCCCAAGCCCGGCGGCCCGAAGCCCGGCGCACGCCCGGGCAACAACCCCTACGCGTCCAGCCAGGGCATGGGCTCGCGCCCGCCGCGCCCCGGCAACAACCCGTACTCGTCCAACCAGGGCATGGGTCAGCGTCCCGCCGGCGGTGCCGGTGGCGGCAACGGCATCCCGCGTCCGGCCCCGCCGCGTCCCGGCGTGCCCCGTCCGGGCGCACCGCGTCCGGGTGGCCCCGGTCAGGCGAACCGTGCCCCCGGCTTCGGGCAGCGCCCGGGCCAGGGCGGCGGTCGTGGCGGCCCCGGTGGTCGTCCGGGTGGTGCCGGTGGTGCCGGTGGCGGCTTCCCGCGCCCGGCGTTCAGCGGTCCGCGTCCCGCCGGCGGCGGTGGCCGCGGTCGTGGCCCCGGTGGTGGTACCGCCGGTGCGTTCGGTCGCGGTGGCGGCAAGAGCCGTGCCCGCAAGTCGAAGCGGACGAAGCGCGCCGAGTACGAGATGCGGCAGGCGCCGTCGCTCGGCGGTGTGCAGGTCCCTCGTGGCGACGGCAACACGGTCGTGCGACTCCGTCGCGGTGCGAGCATCTCGGACTTCGCGGACAAGATCGACGCCATGCCCGGCAACCTGGTGACCGTGCTGTTCCACCTCGGTGAGATGGCCACGGCGACCGAGTCGCTGGACGAGGCCACGTTCGAGGTCCTCGGCGAGGAGCTCGGCTACAAGATCCAGATCGTGTCGCCGGAGGACGAGGACCGCGAGCTCCTCGAGGGCTTCGACATCGACATCGACGCCGAGTACGCCGACGAGGACGACTCCGTCCTGCAGCAGCGTCCCCCGGTCGTCACCGTCATGGGTCACGTCGACCACGGCAAGACCCGACTCCTCGACGCCATCCGCAACTCGAAGGTGGTCGAGGGCGAGGCCGGCGGCATCACGCAGCACATCGGTGCGTACCAGATCGTCACCGAGCACGAGGGCATCGAGCGTCCGATCACGTTCATCGACACCCCGGGTCACGAGGCCTTCACCGCCATGCGTGCCCGTGGTGCGCAGGTGACGGACATCGCGATCCTCGTGGTCGCGGCGGACGACGGCATCATGCCCCAGACGATCGAGGCGCTGAACCACGCGCAGTCGGCCAACGTGCCGATCGTGGTCGCGGTGAACAAGATCGACAAGGAGGGCGCGAACCCGGCGAAGGTCCGGCAGCAGCTCACCGAGTACAACCTGGTGGCCGAGGAGTACGGCGGCGACGTCATGTTCGTCGACGTGTCGGCGCGCAACAACGTCGGCATCCAGGACCTGCTCGACGCGGTGCTGCTCACGGCGGACGCCGGTCTCGACCTGCGTGCGAACCCCGACAAGGACGCCCGCGGTGTCGCGATCGAGGCCCGCCTCGACAAGGGTCGCGGTTCCGTCGCGACGGTGCTCATCCAGTCCGGCACGCTGCACGTCGGCGACGCCATCGTGGCGGGCACGGCCTACGGTCGCGTCCGTGCCATGACGGACGAGAACGGTGTGGCGGTCAAGGCCGCGACGCCGAGCCGTCCGGTCCAGGTGCAGGGTCTGTCGTCGGTGCCGCGCGCCGGTGACACCTTCCTGGTCACGGAGGAGGACCGCACGGCCCGCCAGATCGCCGAGAAGCGTGAAGCGGCCGAGCGCAACGCCCAGCTGGCCAAGGCCCGCAAGCGCATCTCGCTCGAGGACTTCACCCGTGCTCTCGAGGAGGGCAAGGTCGACTCGCTCAACCTCATCATCAAGGGTGACGTCTCCGGTGCCGTCGAGGCACTCGAGCAGTCGCTCCTGGACATCGAGGTCGACGACAGCGTCCAGCTCCGCATCCTGCACCGCGGTGTGGGTGCGATCACGGAGTCGGACATCGACCTGGCCACGATCGACAACGCGATCGTCGTCGGCTTCAACGTCCGCCCGGACGTCAAGGCCCGCGAGCGTGCGGCGCGCGAAGGCATCGACGTGCGCTTCTACTCGGTCATCTACAACGCACTCGAGGACATCGAGCAGTCCCTCAAGGGCATGCTCAAGCCCGAGTACGAAGAGGTCCAGTCGGGTGTCGCCGAGATCCGCGAGGTGTTCCGCTCCTCGAAGTTCGGCAACATCGCCGGTGTCATCGTCCGCTCCGGCACGATCACGCGCAACGCCAAGGCGCGCGTCATCCGTGACGGTGTGGTGCTCGCCGACGGCCTGGCCATCGAGTCGCTGCGTCGCTTCAAGGACGACGTCACCGAGGTCCGCACGGACTTCGAGGCCGGTATCGGTCTGGGCAAGTACAACGACATCCAGATCGGCGACGAGATCGAGACCACCGAGCTCGTCGAGAAGCCGCGCGACTGACGCCTGGCTATCCTGGACCCCGCTCCTCCCTCGGGAGGGGCGGGGTCCGTCCCGTTCCACCAGTAGATTCCCTGCCCCAGGAGGCACCCATGGCCGATCCGCAGCGCGCTCGCAAGATGGCGGACCGCATCAAGGAAGTCGTCGCACGGCGGCTCGACAAGGGGCTGCGCGACCCGCGCCTCGGCTTCGTCACGATCACCGACGTCCGCGTGACGGGCGACCTGCAGCACGCATCGGTGTTCTACACGGTCTACGGCACCGACGAGGAGCGTGCCGACTCGGCCGCCGCGCTCAAGGCCGCGACCGGGATGCTCCGCAGCGAGGTCGGCAAGAACATCACGGCGCGGCTCACCCCGTCGCTGGAGTTCATCGCGGACGCCCTGCCCGAGACGTCGGCCCACATGGAGGACCTGCTCGTCCAGGCGCAGCAGCGTGACGCGCAGGTGCGCGCCGCGTCGGCCGGCGCACAGTACGCCGGTGATGCCGACCCGTACAAGCACGACGAGGACGAGGACGAGGAGCGCGACGAGCGCGCCTGACCTGCCGCAGCACCACGACGGCCGCCGGACACCCCGTCCGGCGGCCGTCGTCGTGCGACGGGCGGCCGATCGGCCACGGGGCAGGCGGGGCCGTCAGGCGGCGGGCCCGACGGCCGTCAAGCGTCGGGCAGTCGGTACCCGGACGCGTCGTCGCCGACCACGAGTCCGTCGCGCAGCAGGGACGCGAGCGCCCGGGCTCGCTGCTCGGCGTCCGGCCACACCAGGTCGACCTCGTCGCGCGTGACGGGCACGTCGCTGGCCCGCAGCTCGGCCATCACCAGACCGCGCACCTGGCGGTCGCTGCCGGCGAAGCGCGCCTGCTTCGGCGCCCGTGGCCCGTCGTGCTCCGGGTACCCGGCAGCCCGCCAGGCACACCGGTCGGCGATCGGGCACGCGTCGCACGCGGGCGAACGGGCGGTGCAGACGAGCGCGCCGAGCTCCATCACCGCGGCGTTCGTGGCCGCTGCGGTGTCGCGGTCCTCGGGGAGCACCGAGTCCATGAGCGGCAGGTCCCGCTTCGCGTTCGCCGGTCCGGGCTCGCCCTCACCGAGGACCGCACGGGCGAGCACACGGCGGACGTTCACGTCGACCACGGGGTGCCGGTCGCCGTACGCGAAGACCGCCACGGCGCGGGCGGTGTAGTCACCGATGCCGGGCAGGGCGAGGAGCGCGTCGACGTCGCGCGGGACCACGTTGTCGTGCTGCTCGGCGATCACGGTCGCCGCCGCGTGCAGTGCGAGCGCCCGTCTCGGGTAGCCGAGCCGGTCCCACGCGCGGACCGCGTCGCCGGGGGGTGACGCCGCGAGGTCCGCAGGCGTCGGCCACCGGGTGAGCCACGCCTCCAGACGGGGGACGACCCGCGCGACCTGCGTCTGCTGCAGCATGATCTCGCTGACCAGCGTGCCCCAGGCGGGGAACCCCGGCCGCCGCCACGGCAGGTCGCGGGCCTCGGCGCGGAACCAGGCCACCAGCGGGGACGCGATGTCGGGACGGCTCCGGTCCGTCGGGTTCTCCACAGCCGGTCGGGAGGCTCCGCTCGCGTTCACCACGACAGCCTACGGTGGGTGCATGGCACGCTGGGCACCGCAGGAGACCGACACGATGGCCGCGATCGCGAGCGAGGTGATCGCGCAGGTCGGGACGAACCGGACCGTCGTCGGCATCGACGGGCAGGACGGCACCGACCTCGAACGGGTCGCCGCGGCGCTCGTCGGGGCCTTCCAGCAGCAGGGGGTGTCCGCGATGGCTGCCGCTGCGCCGTCCGCCGACCTCGACGTCCTCCGCGCCGACGTCGTGACGCCGTTCCGCACGACCGGGGCGGGGGAGGGCGTGCTCGTCGTGCACGGGCAGGGACTGCTCGCACCGGGTCCGCGGGGGCTCTGGCGCTGGTCGCTGTGGGTGGAGCAGGAGGACGGCCGCCTCGAGCGTCGCGCGGACGTCAAGATCGCCGCCTCGGCCGTGCTCGACGTGACGGACCCGGACCACCCCCGTCGCGAGTGGAACGACGCCTGCTGACCACACCGGGCAGGTCGGGCTGACGCACGTCGCTGGTACCCTCGTCCGGTGCTCGCTACCCCGCCTGACGGCATCCTCCTCGTCGACAAGCCGCAGGGCATCTCCAGTCACCGGGTGGTGTCGATCGCACGTCGGCGCCTCGGCCTGAAGAAGATCGGCCACGCGGGCACCCTCGACCCGATGGCGACCGGTCTGCTGCTGCTCGGCGCCGGACCGTCCACCCGGCTCCTCACGCACCTGGTCGGACTCGGGAAGACCTACACGGCGACGATCCGACTGGGCGTCGGGACGGACTCGGACGACGCGGACGGCACGCCGACGTCAGCCGTCGGGGTCGCGGACGCCGACGTGTCCGACGACGCCATCGAGCGTGCGGTCGCAGCGCAGCGCGGGGTGATCGACCAGGTGCCCTCGACGGTCAGTGCGATCAAGGTCGACGGGCGACGGGCCTACGACCTCGCCCGGAAGGGCGAGGAGGTCGTGCTGCGCTCCCGCACCGTCACGGTGTCCCGCTTCGAGGTCACCGGCCGCGACGACCACACCGTCACCGTCGACGGTGCAGCGGTCCCCGTCGTGGACCTCGACGTCGTGGTCGACTGCTCCTCGGGCACCTACGTCCGGGCGCTCGCGCGTGACGTCGGGGCGGCCCTCGGCACCGGCGCCCACCTCACGGCGCTCCGCCGCACCGCCGTCGGCCCCTTCGCCGTCGCGGACGCGGTGGACCTCGAGGACGAATCGGTCGACGTCGCGGCGGCCCTGGCACGCCCGGCGGACGTCGCGCGTCGACTGTTCGACGTCGTCACGCTCGACGCAGCCGCGTCGAAGGACCTCACGGACGGCAAGCGGGTCGCGGTCGAGCACCCCGACCACGACGGACCGGTCGCTGCTGTCGCGCAGGACGACGACCGGCTGGTCGGCCTCGTCTCGGTGCGGCGCGGTCGGTTGCGGGTCATCACCAATTTCCCGGCCCCGGCGACCGTCGGGACGACGACGGACGGAGCGCGCGCGTGATCGAGTGGTTCATGTGGGTGCAGCTGGCGGTGGCCGTGGTCGCCGGGCTGTTCGCCGTGGTCGTCGGGTTCCTCGGCTGGAAGCCCAACGACTACACCGTCGGCTCCCTCGCCCTCATCGAGCTGCTGCTCCTGGCGCAGGGCGTGGTCTCGCTCGTCCTCCCCGCCGTCGGCAGTCCGCCGCAGGGCAACGCGCTCGAGTTCGGGGTGTACGCCGTGTCGGTGCTGCTCGTGCCGCCGGCAGCGATCCTGTGGGCCCTGATCGACCGGACGAAGTGGAGCACGGTCGTGCTCGGCGCCGGGGCGTTCACCGTCGCGGTGATGGTCTACCGCATGTACCAGATCTGGTTCGCGCTGAACTGAGCCCGCCGTCGTCGCCGGTGCCCGCTCGTCCGCGCGCGTCACCCGTCGTCGGTAGACTCGTCGCCGTGGCGAACAGATCCTCCCTCGCGACCGGCATCGGCCGCGTCCTCATCGCCGTGTACGGCATCCTCGCCCTCGCGGCGACCGGGCGCAGCGTCGTCCAGATCATCGAGAAGTTCTCCTTCGCACCGTTCGCCTACACGCTGAGCGCCGTCGCCGCCGTCGTCTACATCGTGGCGATGATCGCGCTCATCGCCCCCGGCCGTGCCTGGTACCGCGTCGCCTGCGTGACCATCGGGTTCGAGATGGCCGGCGTGCTGGTCGTCGGCACCCTGTCGCTCCTCGACCGTCAGCTCTTCCCGGACGACACCGTGTGGTCGTACTACGGCCTCGGCTACCTCTTCGCACCGCTCGTGCTCCCGATCGCCGGGCTCTGGTGGCTCCGCAAGCACCACCGCACCGCCGTCGCCGGACCCGCTGGTGCGTCGGCGACGGTCGGCGAGTAGGGATCGACGTGCAGTACTACGACGACGTCGCCGACGTGGCGCAGGGCTTCGGACCGAGTGCGGTCACCATCGGCAAGTTCGACGGCGTCCACGTCGGACACCGGGCGGTGATCGCGCACCTCGAACGCGCCGCCCGTGAGCGCGGACTGGTGTCCACCGTGGTGACCTTCGACCGCCACCCGCTCAGCGTCATCGACCCCGAACGGGTTCCGCCGGCGCTGACGAGCACCCCGCAGCGACGCGAGCTCCTCGAGGGCATCGGGGTCGACGCCATGCTCCTGCTGCGCTTCGACCAGGACCTGCAGTCGCAGGCCCCCGAGGCGTTCGTCTCCGAGATCCTCGTCGGCACCCTGCACGCCGAGCTCGTGTTCGTCGGCAGCGACTTCCGGTTCGGCGCCCGCGGTGCCGGCGACGTCGCGCTCCTGCGTCGACTGGGGGAGCAGCACGGCTTCCGCGTCGAGCTCATCGACGACGTCGACCTGCGCGACGACGTGCGCCCCGCCGACGAGCGACGCGTCTCGTCCACCTGGATCCGCGAGCTGCTCGGTGACGGACGTGTGGCCGAGGCTGCCCGTCTGCTCGGGCGCGAGCACGCGGTCCGGAGCACGGTGGTGCACGGGAACCAGCGTGGTCGGGCCATGGGGTACCCGACGGCGAACCTCGACCCTGCGTGCGAGGGCTTCGTCCCGGCCGACGGCGTCTACGCGGCTCGCGTGCTGCACGAGGGCACGGTGTACCCGGCGGCGGTGTCCGTCGGCAACAACCCGACGTTCCAGGGCGTCCCGGCGAAGCAGATCGAGGCGCACCTGCTCGACGTCGACATCGACCTGTACGGGGACACCATCTCGGTGCTGTTCGTGTCGTTCGTCCGCGGCATGGTCGCGTTCTCGTCGATGGACGAGCTCGCGGCCCAGATGCGGCAGGACGACCTCGACATCCGGCTGTTGCTCGGACTGCCCGCGCCGGTCTGACGCCGGGCCGGGCCCGCCCTGCGCGAGTCTCGGCCAGCCCTGCGCGGGTCTCGGCCGGCCAGGGGCGAGTCTCGGCCAACCGAGGGCGAGTCTCGGCCTGAGCGACACGTCTCGCGCGTCCGAGCACGAGCACCGTCGCTCAGCCCGAGACTCGGCTCGCAGCTCGCAGCTCGCAGCTCGCAGCTCGCAGCTCGCAGCACGCAGCGACGCAGGACGCCCCGCGACCGATCAACGGTCACGGGGCGTCCTGCGCGGTGCTGATCAGCTCCCGAGGGCGTCGAGCCAGATCTTGCGGGCGTCGAGGGCCTCTTGCGCCGCCGTGATCTTGCGGGCGTCACCGGAGGCCTGTGCGGCCTCGAGCTCGGCCTGGAGCTTGCCGATGGCGTCCTCGAGCTGACTGGCGAGGCCGGACTGTCGCGCCTTGCGCTCCGGGTCCGAGGCCTTCCAGTGCTCGTCCTCGAGGCTCCGGACGTGGTCCTCGACCGCGCGCAGGCGGTCCTCGATCCGGCGGACGTCGCCGCGGGGGACCTTGCCGATCTCGTCCCACCGGCGCTGGATGTCCGTCAGGGTCCGGCGTGCGGCGACGCGGTCGGTCTGCTGCAGCAGCGGCTCGGCCTCGGTCAGCAGGGCCTGCTTCGCGACGAGGTTCGCGCTGAACTCCTCGTTCTCGACGGCGGCCTCGGCGTGGCGCTGCTCGAACAGCACGTCGCCGGCTGCCTTGAACCGTGCCCAGAGTGCGTCGTCGTGGCGCTTGCCGGCGCGCCCGGCCCGCTTCCAGTCGTCGAGCAGCTCGCGGTAGGCCGGGATGCCGTCCGTCCCGCGGGTCGCGAGCGCCTCGGCCTGCTGCACGAGCTCCTGCTTGCGGTTCCGCGCGTCGCGGTGCTGCGCGTCGAGCTCCGAGTAGAAGGCACGGCGGTGCTGGTCGACCGTCGAGCGGGCGGCACGGAAGCGCTTCCAGAGGTCGTTCGCGTCGTTCTTCGGCAGGCGCGGACCGTCGTGCTGGTGCTGCTGCCAGCGGGCGAAGACGTCGTCGAGCTGCGCGGTGATCTGCTTCCACTGCGCGCGGGCCGGGTCGACGGCGGCGAGCGACTCGGCCTCCTCGACCAGGGACGCGCGGTACGCGAGCGCGTCCGTGAGCGCCTGCTGCGCCTGCGCCTGCTGCTCCTTGGTGAGCGACCCCACCTGCTCCGACAGGCTCGCGACACGGTTCTCGAGCGACTTCAGGTCGCCGACGACCCGGGCCTCGGCGACCTGCGTGCGCAGGTGCTCGACGGTCCGGGCGACGTCGTTCGCCGAGGCGCCACGCTGGACGCGCTGCTCGGCGATCTTCACCTGCCCCTCGAGGTCGGCGTACTTGCGCGCGAAGTACGCGAGGGCCTCGTCCGGGGTGGCGTCCGGGTACTCGCCGACAGCCTTCTCGCTGTCGTCGTACCGGACGTACACCGTCCCGTTCTCGTCGACCCGGCCCCAGGTCGTTGCTTCGTCAGGTCCCACAGGTCTCGCCTCGATCGTGGTCGTGCATCACCGACGTCCCCGTCGGCACGGTCAGGTCGTCAGCCTATTGCACCGGAGGGGCGCGGGGGCCAGTGGGACGTGCGGGCTGTGGACGACCGCGGACCCGGGTCCGCGGCGACCCGGTCCGGTCAGCCGTCCTTCCGGATGGTCGCGCCGGTGATCGTCGTGGCGACCTCCGGCTCGCCGGTGCCGTCGGACCCCGCCGACGCGATGCCCTTCGAGGTGATCTCGCGCTCCAGGTCGCCGAGCCCGCTCGTGACCTTGCCGACCACGGTGTAGCCGCCCGTCGACGCGTCGAGCGTCGTGTCGCCGTAGACGATGAAGAACTGCGTGGACTGCGAGTACGGCGACGCGCCGCGCGCGATCGCCAGCGTGCCCTCGGCGTAGCGGCCGTCGCTCGGGACGTTCTCGAGCGGGCCGTACTGGAACCCGGCGTCACCCGTGCCGTCCCCGTTCGCCGAGCCGCACTGCAGGAACCGGAAGTCGGCGCTGTCGGCCAACCGGTGGCAGGTGGTGCCCTCGTAGAACTGCTTCCGGATGAGGTCGATCTCCACGCTCGCCGCCTGCGGAGCGGCCGCGCCGTCGAGCTCGATGCCGAGCTCGACGTCCTTGTTCAGCGTCAGCGTGCCGGTCCAGGTCGCCCCGTCCGCGATGCCCTTGCTCGGCACCTTCCCGGTGTTGCCGGCCGTCGCACTCGCCGACGGGGTCGGGGTGGACGTGGCACTCGCGCTCGCGTCCGGTGCATCGCCGGCCCGCGATCCTGCGAAGGCGAGCTGCGACCCGGTGGCGAGCGCCGCCACGAGCACGAGCACACCCGCGCCGACGACGTTGTCCCGCACCCTCCGGCGTCGCTGCCGGTCGTGCAGGCCCTGTCGGGCCTGGTACAGACGGAGCCGCTCACGCGCCTCGCGGTTGTCGCGCGCCTGGTTCTTCGGTGCCACGGTGCTGATCGGACCTCTCGTCGACTGTGCCGACGAGCGTAGCGGACCGCGGGGGACGCCCGACCTGGAGGCACGCAGCACGTCGGCGGTCCGGCCTACCATCGGAGCATGGCAGCGGATCGATCGGGCATGCGCGCGCCCACGACGGGTGGTCGCGCCGGGTTGGCTCAGGGGTCCGTCCCGCTGGCGGTGCGGATGCGTCCGACGAGCCTGGACGAGGTCGCGGGGCAGCAGCACCTGCTCGGGCGGGGCAGTCCGCTGGTGCAGCTCGCCACCGGGACGCGTGAGAACCCCGGCGGGGTGTCGGTGATCCTCTGGGGTCCGCCCGGCACCGGCAAGACGACCCTGGCACAGGCGATCGCGCGGCAGTCCGGTCGCGAGTTCGTGGAGCTCTCGGCCGTGACGGCCGGCGTGAAGGACGTGCGCGAGGTCATGGAGAAGGCCCTCACGCACCGCGACCTGTACGGCTCGACCACCGTGCTGTTCCTCGACGAGATCCACCGCTTCAGCAAGGCCCAGCAGGACGCGCTGCTGCCCGGTGTCGAGAACGGGTGGGTCATCCTCATCGCCGCGACGACCGAGAACCCCTCGTTCTCCGTGATCTCCCCGCTGCTCTCCCGTTCCCTGTTGCTCACCCTCAAGCCGCTCACGGACGAGGACCTCGGCATGCTCGTGGACCGGGCGGTCGAGGACCCGAGGGGCCTGGGCGGCTCGGTCGTCCTCGGGGACGACGCTCGTTCGGCGATCGTCCGGCTGTCATCCGGCGACGCGCGTCGGGCCCTCACCGCGCTCGAGGCCGCCGCGTCCTCCGCGATCGCGGCGCGCACCGGCGATGCGGACGACGACGAGGACGAACCGCGCGACGACGTCGCCCTCGACGTCGCCCTCGACGACGTCGAGACGGTGCCGCTGGTCGACGCCGACACGGTGGCCGCCGCGGTGGACCGTGCCCTGCTGCGGTACGACCGACAGGGCGACGAGCACTACGACGTCATCAGCGCCTTCATCAAGTCGGTCCGGGGGAGCGACGTCGACGCCGCGCTGCACTACCTCGCACGGATGATCGAGGCCGGCGAGGATCCGCGGTTCATCGCACGGCGCATCATCATCTCGGCGTCCGAGGACATCGGCATGGCGGACCCGCAGGCCCTGCCGATCGCCGTCGCGGCCGCGCAGGCGGTGCAGCTCATCGGGATGCCCGAGGGGCGCATCCCGCTGGCCGAGGCCGTGGTCTACCTGGCGACGGCCCCGAAGTCGAACGCGTCCTACAACGGCGTGAACGCGGCGGTGGCGGACGTCAAGGCCGGGCGGATGGGCGTCGTCCCGGCGCACCTGCGCGACGCGCACTACCCCGGCGCGAAGCGGCTCGGGCACGGCAAGGGCTACGTCTACTCGCACGACGCCGAGCACGGGGTCGCCCGGCAGCAGTACCTGCCCGACGCCCTCGAGGGCACGGAGTACTACACGCCGACCGGCAACGGGTACGAGCGTGAGGTCGGGCCCCGGCTCGAGCGACTCCGGAAGATCACCCGCGGCGAGTGACGCCCGGTGCTTCTCCGGGCCTCTCGATGCTGCTATCGTTGACGGGCCTACGTCCTGGTCCTCGCGTGCGGCTGCGCCGAGGACAGAGTCCCGCTCCGGCGGGACGGGGACAGAGGTTCGGACTGTAGCCGTCCGATCCCACAGGCTCATCCCTCTGGATCCCGTCGCCGGGACCGCGCGCACGAGTGCGTGCCGTGTTCGGCGAGTCATTCAGTTCAGACAGAGAAAAGGACCCTGTGTCTACCAAGTCACGCACCCGCAGCAAGACCCGCCTCTCGCGCGCGCTCGGCATCCCGCTGACGCCGAAGGCGGCCCGCTACCTCGAGAAGCGCCCCTACGGCCCCGGTGAGCACGGCCGTACCCGCCGTCGTGCGGACAGCGACTACGCCGTCCGCCTCCGTGAGAAGCAGCGTCTGCGCGCCCAGTACGGCATCCGCGAGAAGCAGCTCCGCATCGTCTTCGAAGAGGCCCGCAAGACGAAGGGCCTGACCGGTGAGAACCTGGTCGAGCTCCTCGAGCAGCGCCTCGACGCCCTCGTGCTCCGTGCCGGCTTCGCCCGCACCACCGCGCAGGCCCGTCAGCTGATCGTGCACCGTCACATCCTGGTCGACGGCAAGCTCGTCGACCGCCCCTCCTTCCGCGTGAAGGAGGGCCAGATGATCCACGTCAAGCAGCGCTCCGAGTCCCTCGAGCCCCTCCAGGTCGCCGCCGCCGGTGGTCACCTCGAGGTCCTGCCGAAGGTCCCGGGCTACCTCGAGGTCGAGATCGAGAAGCTCCAGGCCCGCCTGGTCCGTCGCCCGAAGCGCGCCGAGGTCCCCGTGACCTGTGAAGTGCAGCTCGTCGTCGAGTACTACGCAGCTCGCTGATCCACGGATCACGCCCGAACGGCGGGTCGTCCTCTCAGGAGGACGGCCCGCCGTTCGGCGTCCCGGCCGTCCCACGCCACTACACTCGTTCGGGCACGCACCGCTCGCGTGCGCGAGAGGGAGAGGGAGAGGCACCGTGAAGCAGCTGTTCTTCGTCGCCGTCGGCGTCGTCATCGGCTTCGCCGCCGCGCACCGGATCGCGAACACACCCGGCGGCGCCCGCCTCTTCGCGGACGTGAACGCCAGGACGAAGGCGTTCACCGACGCCGTCGCCGACGGGTACCGCTCCCGCGAGGCCGAACTCCGCACCGACGCCTGAGCGTCACCGCGCCCCAGCTCCCACGCACCCTCCGCCGACCTGAATCAGGAAGCACCATGCAGACCGCAGAGATCCGCCGCCGTTGGCTCCAGTTCTTCGGCGACCGCGGACACACCGTCGTCCCGTCCGCGTCGCTCGTCTCGGACGACCCGTCGCTGCTCTTCACGGTCGCCGGCATGGTCCCGTTCATCCCGTACCTGACCGGGCTGGTCCCCGCACCGTACCCGCGCGCGACGAGCGTGCAGAAGTGCATCCGGACCAACGACATCGAGGAGGTCGGCAAGACCCCTCGGCACGGCACGTTCTTCCAGATGAACGGCAACTTCTCCTTCGGGGACTACTTCAAGGAGCAGGCGATCCAGTACGCCTGGCAGTTCCTGACGACGCCGGAGTCGGACGGCGGCCTCGGGTTCTCGGCCGACGACCTGTGGGTCACGGTCTACGAGGACGACGACGAGGCGATCGCCTTCTGGAAGCAGCACTCGTCGCTGCCGGACGACCGGATCCAGCGCCTCGGCAAGGACACCAACTACTGGTCGACCGGGCAGCCCGGACCCGCCGGCCCGTGCTCCGAGATCTTCTTCGACCGCGGCCCGGAGTACGGCGTCGACGGCGGCCCGGCGACCGACGACGACCGCTACGTCGAGATCTGGAACCTGGTGTTCATGCAGTACCAGATCGCCGACGTCCGGTCGAAGTACGACTTCACGATCACCGGCGAACTGCCGAACAAGAACATCGACACGGGCATGGGGCTCGAGCGCGTCGCCTTCATCAAGCAGGGCGTCGACAACATGTACGAGATCGACCAGGTGCGTCCGGTGCTGGACCGCGCCGCAGCGATCTCGGGCCGTCAGTACGGCGCCGTGCACGAGGACGACGTCCGGATGCGGGTCATCGCCGACCACGTCCGATCGTCGCTCATGCTCATCGCGGACGGCGTCACCCCGTCGAACGAGGGCCGCGGGTACATCCTCCGCCGTCTGCTCCGCCGCACGGTGCGCGCCATGCGCCTGCTCGGCGTCGAGGGTGCGACCTTCCCGCAGCTCTTCCCGGCGTCGCGCGACGCCATGCGCGAGGCCTACCCGGAGGTCGCCGGTGACTACGACCGGATCGCCCGGATCGCCTACGCGGAGGAGGAGACGTTCCTCCGCACGCTGGCGCAGGGCACCACGATCCTCGACGTCGCGGTCGAGCGCGCGAAGCAGGACGGTGCCCCCTCGATCGGCGGCGACACCGCGTTCCTCCTCCACGACACGTTCGGCTTCCCGATCGACCTGACGATGGAGATGGCGGACGAGGCCGGCGTCCGGGTCGACCGCGGGGCGTTCGAGACCCTGATGTCGGAGCAGCGTGCCCGCGCCAAGGCCGACGCGAAGAGCAAGAAGACCGCCCTCGCCGACCTCAGTGTCTACAGCGCCTTCCGCGCGAAGGGCGAGACGGTCTTCCTGGGCTACGACGCGCTCGAGGCCGAGTCCGCCGTGCTCGGCATCATCGTGGGCGGCGTCAGCGTCGACCGCGCTGTCGCCGGAGACATCGCCGAGGTGATCCTCGGTGAGACGTCCCTGTACGCCGAGTCCGGCGGTCAGGACGCCGACCAGGGGTCGATCGTCGGCAACGGCTTCGACCTCGAGGTGCTCGACGTGCAGCGCCCGGTCGCCGGGCTCTGGAGCCACACCGTGCAGGTCCGCTCCGGCGAGGTCGGCGTCGGTGACGCCGCCACGACGGTCGTCGACGGCGAGTACCGCCGCGGCGCGACCCAGGCGCACTCGGCGACGCACCTGGTCAACGCGGCGCTGCGCGACGTGCTCGGACCGGAGGCCCTGCAGGCCGGCTCGTACAACAAGGCGGGCTACATGCGCCTCGACTTCTCCTGGTCGCAGCCGGTCTCCGGTGCCACCCGCTCGGAGATCGAGGAGGTCGTGAACGCGGCGATCCGCTCGGACCTCGCGGTGCAGACGCGCGTGCTGCCGCTCGACGAGGCCAAGGCGCTCGGTGCGCAGGCGCTGTTCGGCGAGAAGTACGGCGCCGAGGTCCGCATGGTCGACATCGGTGGTCCGTGGTCGCGCGAGCTCTGCGGTGGCACCCACGTCGCCTCCAGCGCGCAGGTCGGCCTCGTCAACCTGGTCGGCGAGTCGAGCGTCGGCTCGACCAACCGTCGCGTCGAGGCCCTCGTCGGACTCGAGGGCTTCCGCGACCTGGCCGTCGAGCGGACGATCGTGTCGCAGCTCTCGAGTGCGCTGAAGGCTCCCCGTGAGGACCTGCCGACCCGCGTGCAGGGCCTGATGGAGGACCTGCGCACCGCCCAGAAGCGGATCGCCGAGTTCGAGTCCGCCAACCTGCAGCAGCGGGTGCCGTCGATCGCACGCCGGGCCGAGACGGTCGGCGCGGTCACCGTGGTCGCCGAGACGGTCGACGGCCTGCAGTCCGGGGACGACCTGCGTGCCCTCGCGACGGGCGTGCGCGGTCAGCTCGGGGACGGTGCCGCGGTCGTGGTGCTCGGTGCCGTGATCAGCGGCAAGCCCGTGGTGATCGTCGCGACGAACGACGCGGCGCGGTCGGCCGGCATGCAGGCGGGTCCCCTCGCCAAGGAGGCAGCCGGTGTCCTCGGCGGCGGTGGCGGCGGCAAGCCCGACCTCGCCCAGGGCGGTGGCACCGATGCGGCGGCGCTGCCCGCGGCGCTGCGCGCCGTGACCGCACGACTGGCGGGCTGATCGTGTCGGTGCGTCCGGGCCGCCGGCTCGGCGTCGACGTCGGCAAGGCCCGCATCGGCGTCGCGGTCTGCGACCGCGACGGCCTGCTGGCCACCCCGGTCGAGACGGTGCCCCGGGCCCAGGCGACCGACGTGCGCCGGATCGTCGAACTGGCCGACGAGTACGACGTGCTCGAGATCGTCGTGGGGCTGCCGCTCTCGATGTCGGGTGACGACACCCCGTCGACCGCCGATGCCAGGGGCTTCGCGGAGCGGCTGGCCGAGCACCGGACCGTACGGCTGGTCGACGAACGGCTCTCGACGGTGACGGCGCAGCGCGGTCTGCACCAGGCCGGGAAGAACACCAAGAAGTCCCGCGCCGTGATCGACCAAGCGGCCGCTGTTATCATCCTGCAACACGCGCTCGACCACGAGCGTGCGTCCAGCGCCGCTCCCGGCGCAACGCTCCCCTGACCGACCGGCCCCGGGACGGGTCGGGAGACCGTCGTTCCCGGACCGACGGGGCCCAGGTGGAGCCCCCGACCCGAGAGACCGAGGATCCCTTGGCAGACGACCTGGACTGGGACGCGATCATCGCGCCCGGTGACGACGCAGGGCGGCGACGTCGCCCCACCGACCCCGACGCCGAGCCCGACCGACCGATGTCCCGTCGTGAGGCGCGTGCTGCCGAGGCAGCCGAGTCCGAGCGGGCGCGGCGGGCGCCGGCGGAGGACACCGACGGTCGTCGTCCGGCGGACCAGGACCCGGCGTCGCAGCCCTCGACGGCGGCGACGCGACCGGCATCGCCGGCGGACGCCCCGGTCGCGCGGTCGGACGACGAGCTCCACCCGGACGTCCGAGCACTCCTGACCGGGGAGCTCCGGGCGCCCGATGCGCAGGCGGTGCGTGCGGCGCGGGCCGAGGCCGGCCCGGGCCGGGCCACGCGTGACGCGGGCGTCGTCGACGGTTCCGCTGCCGCCGCGGGCGGGCCTGCCGGAGCCGACCGGGGAACCGGCGGTACCGGAGGCGGACGTGGGCGTGGTGCCGGAGGCGGGGGAGCCTCCCGGCCGCCACGCGAACCGCGGCCGAAGCGGCGACGTGGCCCGCTCGTGGCGGGCATCGTGATCGTCGCCCTCGTCCTGGGCGGCGGCGTCGGCGCGTACGCCTTCGCCGCACCCAAGGTGCAGCAGGTGCTCAGTGCGATCGGCGGGTCCAGTGAGCCCGACGACTACACCGGCGACGGGACGAGCAAGGTCACCGTGACCATCAAGCAGGGCGACATCGGCGAGGACGTCGCGAAGACCCTGCAGCGCAGCGGTGTCGTGAAGAGCTCGAAGGTGTTCTACAAGCTGCTGTTGACCTCACCGGACGTCTCGTTCCAGCCGGGCTCGTACGAGCTCAAGAAGGAGATGAGCTCGAAGGCCGCGCTCGACGCACTCAAGGACTCCGACAACCGCGTCCAGGCCTCGATCGTGATCCCCGAGGGGACCGCGCTGCAGGACATCGAGGCGGGGATGGTCTCGAAGGCGGGGCTGACCGAGGCCGAGGTCAGTGCAGCGGCGAAGGACGTGCAGGCGTACGGGCTCCCGTCCGGCGTGACGACGCTCGAGGGATGGCTCTTCCCGGCGACGTACCCGATCAACCCCGGGTGGACCGCGAAGCAGTACTTCCAGTCGATGGTCGACACGATGAAGGAGCACCTGGCCGCCGCCGGCGTGGCCGAGGGTGACCAGGAGCGGGTCGTCGTCTTCGCCTCGCTCGTGCAGAAGGAGGCCGGCCTGGCTGCCGACTACCCGAAGGTCGCGCGGGTGTTCCAGAACCGGCTCGACATCGACATGGCGCTGCAGTCGGACGCGACCGTCGCCTACGGGACGGGCAACACGCACAAGGTGACCACGACCGACGAGGAGCGAGCGGACGCGGGCAACGCGTACAACACCTACGTGCACAAGGGTCTGCCCCCGGCACCGATCTCGAACCCCGGCGACCTGGCCATCAAGGCCGTCACGAACATGGCCGACGGGAAGTGGCTCTACTTCGTGACGGTCGACCTCGACACGGGTGAGACCGTCTTCTCGGACACGTACGCGGAGCACCAGGTGGCCGTGAAGCAGTTCCAGGCCTGGCTCCGCGCACACCCCGAGTACCAGTAGGCCCGCGGCGGTCCGGTCGCGTCGCACGACCGGACCCTGTGGGAGGATGGTCGACATGCTTCGTTGGTTGACCGCTGGTGAGTCCCACGGACCCGAACTCATCGCGATGCTCGAGGGCCTGCCCGCGGGCGTCCCGGTGTCGTTCGAGTCCATCCGCGCCGACCTCGCGCGTCGGAAGCTCGGCTACGGGCGCGGGTCGCGGATGAAGTTCGAGCAGGACGAGCTCCACGTCTCGGGCGGGGTCCGCCACGGGTACTCGCTCGGCAGCCCGATCGCCATCCGCATCGGCAACACCGAGTGGCCCAAGTGGGTCGAGGTCATGAGCCCCGAGCCGGTCGAGTCGACCGAGATGTCCCGTGGTCGCAGCGCGCCCCTGACCCGACCGCGTCCCGGACACGCCGACCTGGTCGGCATGCAGAAGTACGGGTTCGACGAGGCCCGACCGATCCTCGAACGCGCGTCCGCTCGCGAGACGGCGGCGCGGGTCGCCCTCGGCGCGGTCGCGAAGTCCTTCCTGGCCGAGCTCGGCATCCGCTCGATCGCGCACACCCTGCAGGTCGGCACCGTCCGCGTGCCCGACGGCACGCCGCTGCCCCTGCCCGACGACGTCGACCGCCTGGACGAGGACCAGCTCCGCTGTGCCGACCCGGAGACCTCCGCGCGGATGGTCACCGAGGTCGAGGCGGCGAAGAAGGACGGCGACACCCTCGGCGGGGTCGTCGAGGTCCTGTTCTACGGCGTCCCGCCGGGGCTCGGCTCCCACGTGCACTGGGACCGTCGTCTCGACGCACGACTCGCCGCGGCGATCATGGGCATCCAGGCGATCAAGGGCGTCGAGGTCGGCGACGGGTTCGCCACCGCGGGACGCCGTGGGTCCGAGGCGCACGACGAGCTGTACCGCGAGGACGGCGAGATCGTCCGGACGAGCGACCGCGCCGGCGGGACCGAGGGCGGCATGTCCACCGGGACGGTGCTCCGTGTCCGCGCGGGCATGAAGCCCATCGCGACCGTGCCGCACGCCCTGCACACCATCGACGTCGCCACCGGCGAGGACGCGGCCGCCCACCACCAGCGGAGCGACGTCTGCGCGGTACCGGCATCGGGCGTCGTCGCCGAGGCCATGGTCGCGCTCGTGCTCGCCGATGCCGTGCTCGAGAAGTTCGGCGGCGACAGCCTGACCGAGACGAAGCGCAACCTCGACGCGTACCTGGCGGCCCTGCCGGAGACCCTGCGCACCCGCCGGACGGACGGCGCTGAGTCGCGCGCGGCCGAGCCCACGACCGTCCGGTGAGCGGCGCCGACGCGTCGACCACCGGCGGTCTCGCGGGCACCGGTGCGCCGGTCGTCGTGATCGGGCCGATGGGGGCCGGCAAGTCGAGCGTCGGCAAGCGCGTCGCCAAGGCCCTGGGCGTGCCGTTCACGGACACCGATCGCGTGATCGCGCGGGAGCACGGCCCGATCCCGGGGATCTTCGCCGACCGCGGTGAGCCGGCGTTCCGCGCGCTCGAGGCCGAGGCCGTGCGCGCAGCCGTCGCGACCGGCGGTGTGGTCTCCGTCGGTGGGGGAGCCGTGACGCACCCGGACACCCGTGCTGCGTTGCGTGGCGCCCGGGTCGTGCTGCTCACCGTGTCACCCGAGGCCGTCGCAGCCCGGATCGCGGGGACCGACCGGCCGCTCCTCGCGCAGGGCGGGATCGACGCGTGGCAGACCATCGCCGACGAGCGGGCGGCGACCTACGCCGAGCTCGCACACGCGACGTTCGACACGTCGCGCCGCCCGATGTCGCACGTCGTCCGGGACGTCGTCGCGTGGGTGACCGAGCAGCAGACCGGCTCCGGCGAGGAGCGCACCGGCTCCGCCGAGGAGCGCACCGACTCCGCTGAGGAGCACATCGGCTCCGACCAGGAGCACACCACCGGAGGGACACCGTGACCGCGTCGAACCTGCCCGAGGGCACCACCGAGATCCGGGTCGGCGGCGAGGGCGGGTCCCTCGTCGTGGTCGGCAACGACCTGTCCGGCTCGGTCCCGTCGCTGCTCGGACCCCGCGTTGCGAAGGTGCTCATCGTGCACGCACCGACCCTGGGAGCGCGGGCGAACGAGCTGCGTGCCGTCCTCGTCGAGGCCGGTCTCGACGCACTGATCGCCGAGGTCCCGGACGCCGAGGCCGCCAAGCGCGTCGAGGTCGCCGCGTTCTGCTGGCAGGTCATGGGGCAGGCGGACTTCACCCGGACCGACGCCGTCATCGGGCTCGGCGGGGGAGCCGTCACCGACCTCGCCGGGTTCGTCGCGGCGACGTGGCTCCGCGGGGTGCCGTTCCTGGCGATGCCGACGAGCGTGCTCGGGCTGGTCGACGCGAGCGTCGGCGGCAAGACCGGCATCAACACCAACGAGGGCAAGAACCTGGTCGGGGCGTTCCACCACCCGCGCGCGGTGGTCGCCGACCTCGACCTCGTCCGGACGCTGCCGAGGAACGACGTGCTCACCGGGTTCGCCGAGATCGTGAAGGCCGGCTTCATCGCCGTCCCCGAGATCCTGGACGTCATCGAGGCCGACGTCGCCCGCGTCACCGACCCGACGACGCCCGAGTTCCGCCGCGTGGTCGAGCTCGCGATCGCGCTGAAGGCCGAGGTGGTGTCGGAGGACTTCACCGAGCAGGGGCGTCGGGAGATCCTCAACTACGGGCACACCCTCGGGCACGCGATCGAGCACGCCGAGCGCTACCAGTGGCGACACGGCGCGGCGGTGTCCGTCGGCATGGTGTTCGCCGCGGAGCTCGCCCGGTTGACAGGCCACCTGGACGACGCCACCGTCGACCGGCACCGCTCGATCCTCGAGTCGCTGGAGCTGCCGACGACCTACGGCCTCGGACGCTGGGAGGGCCTGCTCGCGACGATGCGGCGCGACAAGAAGGCACGAGCGGGCATGCTGCGCTTCATCATCCTCGACGGCATCGGCAAGCCCGCCACCCTCGAGGGCCCGGAGGACCACCTGCTGTTCACCGCGTACCAGGAGGTCGGCGTCTAGCGGGTCCGCACGCCCGATCAGCGGAGCGTCGGACGAGTCCGACGCCACCACCACCTGAGCCGCATGGAGAGGGTGAGCACACCGGTTCGCTCCCATTCGCGGAACTCGTCGAGTGTGGCGCCGTTCTCCCACGCCCAGTACTCGTCGTCGTCGCGGTCAGGGTCGAGCGCGTCGGGGAGTGGCTTGAAGATCCGCATCATCCGAGGTCCTCTCCTGTGGGTGTGCTTGCTCGGTAGCCGCTCTGCGACTGTCGGCGCAGTGCCCGGTGCGCCAGCCGGCGGTCGGCCTTCGACCACCACGCTACGGTCGCGAGGTGCCGGAGCACAGCGATCGAGATGTCATGTGCACGGTCACCGGGACGCTGTTCGAGCGCCCATGTGAACCGTTCCCAGGCGTGGTGCCGTACCGCGGTGCGTCGCGCCTGGAACGCGCCGAACCAACTGACGACGGCTGCGGCGATCGACGCCGTCGCAGCGATCGCGGCGGTGGTGAGTGCAGTGTCCATGCCACGAGGGTCGCGCAGCGGAGCCGACCAGACGCGTCCGGTCAGCCGACCTGTGGGCGGTGAACCGTGCCTCCCGGCTGTGCAGGGACGGGGCAGGCCCGCAGGCCCGGGGAGCAGACTGGTGCGGTGCCCACCCCGCCCCGCCTGAGCGACCTCGGCCAGCAGGACGCCGCCGTCGGCAGCCTGCGTACCCGTGCCCGACGCTTCGCCGAACTCCTGTCGATCGCCCGGCGCCACGAACTGGTGCCGTTCCGACGGCTCGACTTCTCACGCGACCCGGAGACGTCGGACCTGCGGCGGCGGCAGGCCGAGCACCTGCGTCGCGCCCTCGAGGAGGCGGGCGGCGGGTTCGTGAAGATGGGACAGCTCCTGTCGACGCGCGACGACCTGCTGCCGGACGAGTGGACCGAGGGGCTCGCGCACCTGCAGCGCAGCGTCCGCCCCGCCGACGCGGTCGAGGTCGCGGCGCTCCTCGAGGAGGAGCTGGGCGCGCCCGTCGACGAGGTGTTCGCGTCCTTCGACACCGAACCGGTCGCCGCTGCGTCCATCGCGCAGGTGCACCGGGCCACCCTCCGTGACGGCACCGTCGTCGCCGTGAAGGTCCAGCGACCCGGGATCGACGCCGCGGTCCGGCGCGACGTCGACATCGCGCTGCGGGTCGTCAGGTTCCTGGCCCGGACGAGCACCGAGGCACGACAGGTCGGCGTCGCGGACGTCGCGCAGCAGTACGCCGACGACCTCGTGCGGCAGGTGGACTTCACGTCGGAGATGCGGAACCTCACCGCACTGCGTGCGGCGCAGGCGCGGAGCGCCCGACCGGACGCGGTCGCCTACCCCGAGCCGTACCGCGACCTCTCCGGGCGTCGGGTGATGGTGATGGAGTTCCTCGAGGGCGAGACGCTCAGCGCGGTCCGGGCCGCCGGGGGCGGTCAGGACCTCGACGCCCCGATGCGGGCCGTCCTCGACGCCTTCCTCCGGCAGATCGTCTTCGACGGGATCTACCACGCTGACCTGCACCCGGGCAACGTCGTGCTGCTGCCCGACGGCCGTCCGGCCCTGATCGACTTCGGGTCCGTCGGTCGGCTCGACCCGGGCCTGCGGAGCACCGTGCAGGACCTGCTCGCCGGCTACATCCAGGACGACACCGAGCGGATCGCGGACGCGGTGATGCGCATGGCCCCGGTGCGCGACGTCGAGGACGAGCCGGACTTCCGCCGGGACATCGCCGCGTTCGTCGCGGACGAGCTCGGGCCCGGTGCACGGATCGGCGTCGAGACGGTGGACGACGCCGTCGCCGTGTTCGGGCGCTACCGGCTCAAGCCGCCGCCGGACTTCGTCGCCGCGGCCCGCGCGCTGGCGATCTTCGAGGGCACCCTGCGCAGCCTCGCGCCGTCGTTCGACCTGCTCGAGGAGTCCCGCGACCTGGCCAGGCGGCAGATCCGCGACCAGCTCCGACCGCGAGCGGTCCGGGACCTCGCGGTCCGTGAGCTCTTCGGCGTGGTGTCGGCCGCGCGCAAGCTGCCCCGGCGGGTCGACCGGATCACCGAGGCGCTCGAGACCGGCAGGTTCGCGGTGAACATCCGGCTGTTCTCGGACCGGCGGGACCGCGAGGTGGTCTCCGGTCTGGTCCGGCGCGTCCTGCTCGTCCTGCTCGGAGCGGGCGCCGGCGTGCTGGCGATCGTGTACCTCGCCTCGCCGGCGCGGCCGACCGCGGTGCTCTCGACCGGCGCCGCGGGCGGGATCCTGGGCGGTACCGCCGTGGTGCTGCTGGTGTGGGCCGCGATCGACGCGTGGCGGGCTCGACGCCGGCGGTGACCCACGGGTGGCCGGCCGGGCAGCCACGCCGCCGCCCGCACTGCGCCCCGCCCCGGCCGGTCCGTGCCCGTCCGCTACACTCGACGGGGCGTCGGCGCGGGCACACCCCGCCGTCGCCGGGACCGGACGCACGTCCGGGAGACCTTCACAACACCATCGAACGGAAGACCCATGGCGAGTACCACTGACATCAAGAACGGCGCCGTTCTCATCATCGACGGGCAGCTCTGGTCGGTCGTCGAGTTCCAGCACGT
>Ga0308167_1000599_pt1 | contig 59129 bp, 47 predicted proteins | sample PhyCR1_2_FD_202138 | JGI IMG/M metagenome (GOLD analysis project Ga0308167, IMG submission 202138) | Phyllosphere microbial communities from UC Gill Tract Community Farm, Albany, California, United States - DLSLRC.R1 | ecosystem: Host-associated > Plants > Phyllosphere > Unclassified | place... | reverse complement strand
AAGCTACGCAACTGGCAACCGATTGGCTGTGTCTGGCTTAACCCGCAAACACATCATCAAACGCAACATGTGCAAGAAGTGGTAGATGCCGCATAACTCACGTTCCAACTACCTTGACAGTCACCGTACGCCTGTCAATCCTACCCACGAGCGCGTCGTGGCCGACGCCCTCAAGTCGTCTGGTTCCAAAGGACCGACGTTTTCCAGTGATGACCCGAACAGCCTCCATTCGGAGGTCGTCCCGCGAGCGCAGCGCCGCCGCTTCTCGCCAGCCGATAAGTAGCGCATCCTGGAAGCGGCGGATCGTTGCTCGATGCCCGTTGAAATCGGCGCGTTGCTGCGTAGCGAGGGCGTCTATTCATCGTCCTTGAGGACATGGCGTCGCCAACGGGAGAGCGCCGGACTCGAGGATTTGGCTCCCAAAAAGCGTGGCCCGAAACTTATACGGCGACAACTGGGGGCGCGCAGAGACATCCGAAAGCATCGTTCGAGTGGTTGGCACACGAAAAAATCCCTTCCTTGATGGCACCGCTATAACAAGGTACTTACGTTAGTCACAATACGGGACTGCACTTTGGCAATGAGAGTCATTGCGAGGAAAAGCCTGTTGGCGTTCTGTGACAAGCACCCGGCCACGCCGCAGTCTGTGCTTGCATTGTATGAAGAAGCCGTTAAAGCGGTATGGATAACCCCTCAGTACATCAAGGCCAGATACGCGAGCGCAATTTTTGTCGGTCGAAATCGTGTTGTATTCAACATCAAGGGAAACGACTACCAGCTGATCGTCGCGATCGCTTACCGCATCGGCGTCGTATACATAACATTTATTGGTACGCACGGCGAGTACGACAAGATCAATGCTGAAACCGTTTAAGTGGCGTAACGATAATGGAAATCCGCCCAATCCATAACACTCACGACTACCATGAGGCATTGCAGATTGTTTCAAGCTTGGTCGATGCCGACCCAGCACTAGGTACACCGGCCGGAGATCAACTTGAAATTCTCGCTACGCTGCTTGAAAAATACGAAGCGGAGCATTTCCCGCTCGACCTGCCCGATCCTATCGAGGCGATCAAGTTTCGTATGGAGCAGGCTGGCCTCACGGCCCGCGACATGCAACCGTATGTCGGTAACTTGAATCGCGTCTACGAGGTTCTGAATCGGAAGCGTGACCTGAGCTTAGCCATGATTCGCCGTTTGCGCCACGAATTGAAGATCCCCGCCGAGGTACTCATCGCCTAGGAAACGATTGTGAGTGACCCGAAAGTTGAATTAACGACCGGCCTGGTGTAGTCGGCTCATGTGCAAGTTGTTTGCGTTTGGCGCGGTAATTTTGGGCTTATGCGGCTTTACAATAATCGCCTTCCGACTCGGCCTTCCATTGATAGAGAAAACGCGAACTACGGGTCGGCAGCGACGTCTCCGCTTTTTTGTGCACGATTTGTTGACGGATAGTACGCACTTTACTCGTTTCTTAGGCATCAATGCTAAGGTACAAAAACCTGAACACGCACATCTGATAACTTGAGTTGCCACCAATTATGATTTTTTGAATTCCCACAACCGAAAGAATAAGCAAGAATGCAAAACCCGCTATGAAACAAGGCGAAAGCAGAATTTATGCTGAGGCTTGCACCTACGCATAGCCACTATAAACAAAGGCGCCATCGCTGGCGTCAGATTTTGCTTCATGGATTGTATCGTTCGTTCGCGACCCTCAAGACTCCGAAGTGCTTTATTACGGCAAAACACCATAACATTAATGGCTGAAATTAAAAGACTATTCATTTATGCATTTAAATAAAGATGGATAAATGAATTTTGGATAGTATTATGCCGATTGGAATTCAGACGCGTTCGGAATACGATGTTACCGATTGGCAGGCTGCTACGACTTTTCAGGGTAAAACCAATCTATGCGGAGCTTATTTATGTCGGAGCACGTTAACAACTTTGGCTGTGCCTGTTGCAGTCCCAATCTAATACCTACATTCACTGATGATGCGCGTGAATGGCCTGAACTGATCAAAATATTGGCGTTGCCGAAACCTGCCGAAACGGTCGAATCCGTAATATTTCACGGAGGAAACATCTATCCCGACCCCACGCAGACGGACTTTCAAGTAGAAGCGATCGGCATAGCTGACCACCAAGTGGTGGCAACCGGTACCCTCGAACATGTACGCGAGGAAATGCTTAAGCGAAACGGCGACTTTCGCTTGCAGATGCTCACCGACAATCAGACCTTGCTTCCTGGATTAATCGAGCCACACGCTCATTTACTGACAAGCGCAATCGTTGGCTCATGGACGAACCTTAGTCCGTTCGGCGACGATCAGAAACTGCGCAGCTCGTACGGAATGAATTTCATCTACGAACAGCTCGCCAGCGCGGTGGATTCAATAACGAAAGACGCTGGCGCGAACGACGTACCAAAATGGGTCTGCGGTTTTGGAGTCGACCCGTCGCTCATGGATGTATGGGGAGAGATCAATGCTGAATGGCTAAATAAGATAAGCCCAGATGTATGTATTTTTCTGCTTAATGCTTCCGGTCATATCAGCTATGTCAATGGGGCGGCTTTATCCGAGGCCGGCTTAGACAAAAATTATAACAATGGTGTTTTGACCGAAAGCGAGTCTACCAAGGTGACCTCAAAAATACCGCCGCCGACCAAAGAGGAAACGGTTCTGGGTCTGCTGCGCGTATTCGCCGATGCAAATCGGCGCGGTATTACGACAATATTTGACGCAGGCCTTGGCATGCTGAATAAGGAAGCTGAGGTTGATTTGATGCGGTTCTTAGCGAGGACGGCCGGTATGACCGTCCGCGTAGGCGCTGCGTTATACGTTGGCAGCGATTCATCTTTGCCCGACTGGGTCAAGCAATTCCACCCCGAACAGAACGACGATGCCAATGCTTTGTTTGGTTTGCGTGCTGTCAAATTGATGGCGGACGGTTCGAATCAGGGATTGACTGGGTTCCAGAGTCAGAATTATCTTTGCTGCCTCGATCACACGGTGCCGGGTGTTGGTCCGCAGGGCTATTCAATTTCAGCCCGCCTTGGGGATTGGCGCAAATCATGCGAACAGTGGCCGATGCAGGATGGCCGATCCTTGTTCATGCAAACGGGGACGAAGGAATCGCCAATGTGCTGGCCGCCTTCCAGTTGGCACTGGATAAGGCGGGGCCATTGCTGCCCAATCCTGTAGATTCTGAATTACATTCTGGGACGCTCGACTTGCGTCATCGGATAGAGCATGCATCACTGCTCCATGATGATGCGATTGTTACAATGAAACGGCTCGGTGTATCGCCGAGCTTCCTTATCGGTCATGTGGGCTATTGGGGTAGGACGCTTCAGAGAACCATTCTCGGTCCGGAGCGGGCCCAGTTGCTTGATCGGTGTGCATCGGCATTGGCGGCGGGCCTGAAAATTTGCTTGCATAGCGATCACTTTGTCTCACCGCTTGGTCCATTACGCTGTATGGAGCAAGCGATTGGACGCGTAATGGAGGGGCCAAGAAGCATATTCGGCGCATCTGAGAAAGCTGGTCGAACCTCTGCGATAGTGATGCCAGAAGACAGCGCCGAGATAGCCGGAACGGAAGATGTGTTAAACCCGGCAGAACGTTTAACTGCTTCGCAAGCGCTACGAGCCGTTACGATTGACGCGGCTTGGCAATGTCATCTCGATGAACACATCGGGTCGCTGCGACCGGGGAAGCAGGCCGACCTCGTTATTCTTGAGGATGATCCGTTGCAGTGGACGGCAGAGAATGCCGAAGGTATGCGAGATATCACCGTGAGTGAGACCTGGGTTAGCGGCCGTTGTGTTTATTCACCCGGTTCATGAATTCCCTGAGCATGACGCACGGACCATCCACTCATCGTTCAATATGGGGTCCAAAGAGCAACGGAACAGCCAACTCACACATGACCGCATTAGTGCGTTGGCTGTTCCGTTGCTACCCTGACCCCAACATCAATCGTGCAGTCGTCGGCTGCGCCCCGATGCAAATACGGGCAGGCCCTGTCTCAGACCGATCTCTGACCACGCGCGCCGCTTCCTCGAGACTTTGCGCCATCGCCACGGCATAGCCCAGCACCAGCTCGTCGCGTTTCGTCAGGGCCACGCCACGACCGCTACGGCGAAACAAGCGCCCGCCTAAAGACGCTTCCAAGGTCGCGATGCGACGGCTAACCGTCGATTGGCTGGTCTCCGTTTCCAGGGCTGCACATGAAATACCGTTCAGACAGGCCACACGGGCAAATAAATTGAGATCGTCAGAGTTCATTCACAGGTCGGCGTGATGCGTCTCGCGCATGCACAGCACTGCCAGCAGACTGACCACCGCCGCGGCGCTCAAATACCCGCCGACCCAGTGCAAGCCACCACGCGCTGCCAATACCTGCGCGATATACGGTGCGAGTGACCCACCTAAAATGCCGCCCAGATTATAGGCGACACCCGCACCAGTGTAACGGACATGCGTAGGAAACAACTCCGGCAGCAATGCGCCCATCGGGGCAAAGGTCGCACCCATGATGAAAAGTGCCATCACCAGGAACAACTGGATCGAAAGCAACTGCCCGCTGCCCAGCATGGGTGCCATCGCGAAACCTGCCAGGAACGCTACGAGAGTACACACCACCAGCACCGGCTTGCGCCCATATTTATCGCTTGCCCAACCCGAGATTGGCGTGGCGATGGCCATGAAGACCACAGCGATACACAACATCCCTAAAAAGGTCCGCCGCGACAAGTGCAAGGTGCCCACGCCATACGACAAGGCGAACACGGTCGACAGATAAAACAGCGTATAGCACACCACCATTGTCAGGGAGCCAAGCACCACCGGACCAAGGTGACGCCCAAGCAGCGTGAACAACGGCAGACGCACGCGCTCCTGACGTTCGAGGGCTGCCGCAAATGCTGGCGTTTCAGCAATTTTAAGACGTACATACAGCCCGAGCCCTACCAATGCCGCACTGACGATAAACGGGATACGCCAACCCCAACTCTTGAATTGCGCATCCGAGAGCAATAGCGCGAGTATGAAAAACAGTCCATTGGAAGCGAGAAAGCCAATCGACGGCCCCAGTTGCGGGAACATGCCGAACCACCCGCGTTTGCCCGCAGGGGCGTTTTCCGTGGCAAGCAATGCTGCGCCGCCCCATTCGCCGCCCAAACCCAGGCCCTGCGCGAAGCGCAGCAGACATAAGAGAATGGGTGCCAAAGTGCCCAATGCGTCGTATCCGGGTAAGAAGCCGATCAAGGTCGTGGACAGCCCCATGAGCAGCAGCGATGCCACCAGCGTCGATTTCCGCCCGATCCGGTCACCGAAGTGACCGAAGAAAAAAGCGCCGATGGGGCGTGCGATGAACGCGATGCCGAGCGTCACGAACGACGACAAGGCCTGCGCCGTAGTGGATCCATGCGGGAAAAAGACCGGCCCGATGACGAGCGCGGCCGCTGTTGCATAGACGTAGAAGTCGTAAAATTCGATGGCCGTGCCGATAAAACTCGCGAAAATAACCCGCGCGGCGCTGTTTTTCTTGGTAGCGGCGTGCGTGACGCCGGCCGATAGAATCGGCTGTTGCATAAATGTCTCCAATAGGTTCTGGTGTAAATAGGTAAGAGTGTTGAGAATGTTCTTACCTATTTACACCAGAACTCCGCTATTCACGTGCTATCGTCCATTGCCCTGTCCTCGTCGGCCGGGGGGGTGGCCAATTCGCGCAGCTTGTCGCGCACGTCGGGACTCATCTCGTCGCCACGGTATGCGGCGCGGCGTGTGTTCTTCAGCGAAATCTGCGCCATGCCTTGCAGTACCGGCGAGAACACCGATACGCCGATGCCTTTGGCAAGTACGTTCGCCTGCGTACGATGAAAATCAAGCTTCTTGCGGAGAGTGGCATGGTCGTAACGCCATTTGTGATAATCAGTCGTGCCGTTCAGCTTGCCGGTAAAGGCCTTGGCGCCGTCAATCGACACATCGATTTCATCGGGCATATCCCTCTGCGTTTCCATCTGCTGGATCAACTTGTCCAGTGCGCTGTCAAACTGTGGGTCGTCGAGCGCAAACTTTCCTTCCTGTGCGGGCCCGAGTTCGAGCTTCAGTTTGACGGGGTCGCCGCTACGCTTGAGCGTGGCTAGCAGTCGGGCCATGTCGTTCTTCTGGAACCGCGCGCGTTCGCCCGACGAATAGTGCGCCGTAAAGGGCGCACTACCTTGCGTGAGCAACTGCCCATCCCGCTGATCGCCATAGTGGGTGGTAAGGTGCGCGCCGTGGCTAGTGGCTGCGGTCTTCGCGATGTTCACGCCGAGGCCGTAGGCACCCCCAGCCGTATTGGCGACGGTGCTCAAAATAGCCGAGCCGCCCCCCGTCACCGTATATCGCTCCTCTTCGCCGGCGGTCAGTTTCTTCGCCAGCCGGGTCGCCTCGACCTGCGCGCGTCCGTCGCCGACAAAGAGCGCCTGCGCGTCAGGATCGTTCACGGCGGCGAGCGCTTGCGTGGCCTCGCGCAGCGTAGTCGGCAGGCGTACCGCGTCGTCGGCCGACAAAGCGGCAAACGCATGCAACCGCGACTGCGCGAATTCGAAGTTGATCCAGTTCGTCAGGGTCGCCTTCAGATCCTGGCGTTGACCTTTAAGTCGAGCGTCTTGCGCCAACGTTCCGGGGTGCGACCGCACGGATGATCCTGCCTGCCGCTCGCGGCTCGCCTGGACCTTCACGCGCTTCGCGTCTAGATCCAGCACCGTACGGCTCGATTGGGATACCTTGCCGAGCAGCAAGCGGCCCATGCTGTCGAAACGTATCCGATATGGGGTCTTCCATGCATCGACGATGGTGGATGTCTTGAACTTGTGCTGATGCGTAGCCGTGAAAGCGAGTTCGAGTTCGCTCACGGCTTCCGCCACCGCCGCCTTGACGGCATGCTCGTTCCCTTCGGCAACCTGTAGTGCTTCCGGGCTCGCTACTACAGCCTTAATCAAGGCCACGCGTTGCTGGAAGTGTGTGTAATCGGTCCAGTTCTGCAGCGGATTCAAGTCGTCCTGCGTGCTGTCTTCGCGTGCAATCTGACGCAATTCGTCGAGCAGCTTAGTCTTGGCCTCGGCGCGCGCACCGGGCTCCTTCGTCTTTGCTCTTTCGTCAACGTAGCCACGATAGGCTTGTGCGCGACGCATCTGCTGCTTGCGAGCGTTGCCTCCCAGCAGGTCGAGGGACTTGCTGAGCGCGACGATAGCCCGCTTCGCTTTCGCTTCGCCGTCCCTGCTCGGTCCAGAGCTTAGCTGGTAGCCCACGTACAGCAGGGCCGTGAGACCCAGCGTGGCAGCGCTGGCGCCGAGCGTCGCGTGGGCCGATATGAGGGCCGGCGTGACAATGCTCATGATCGTCGTCACCAGGCCGGCCGTGCCGCTGACGTAGTTCGCGTAAAGATTCAGCTCATTGCCGAAGAATTCGATCTTGGCGCTCTCCGAGGCCGTCTTGTAGTCGAGCTTCATTTCGCTTCGCACGCAGAATCGCGCGAACGCAATCGACAGCGCGTCTGCAGCGACACGCTTTTCGTCGGGAGTTCCGGCCCGTTCGAGCGCCGCCAGCGCAATGTTCATCCGCTTAACGTCTTTCTCGATTTTGCCGAGGTGCCGCATGACGGCGAGCGACGCGCCCGCGACGCTCGCTCCGCTTTTCGCGCTGGGCGTGGCGTCCGCCTTGCCGAGCGGCATGATCTCCTCGGTGCCGGCATTGCGAAAGCGCAGCTTGGCCGATGTGAAAGCGAGCCGGGACGAAGCAACCGTGAGCAGCATCTGCGCGGTCGACATCGCTGTCTTCGCTGCCACATGCGAGGAGGCAGCGAGTTGCGCTATGCTTATGCCGCTGTTGAGGAGCGACGCAGTCATCACACGCTGACGGTGCAGCCCCCCCGTCCCCGTCTGCTTAAAGCTGTCAAGCACCTTGTCGATATCGTCAGGATCCTTACATCCCACCGCGTTTAGGAAAGTCCTCACCATCTCGTCGTAATAGGCCTGTCCGCCCGCTCCTTCCGGCAACAGACACTGATCTCTCAAATCCGCAGGGATCGCTGCGGCATGAACACGTTCGAAGTTCAGAGCCACAAGGCGCGACATTGACGGAATCGATACTGTCTCTACCAAGCTTTCGCGCCATCCTTCGCAGATTTCCAGGGCCGAGCGGTCGGACCAGTCATCGACCCGCACAGCCGGGGCCTGTGGCACGCGCCGGATGTCGATCAGTTGCGCAAGACGGCTCTTCACCGTGCCGCGTCTGGCGGACGCGGCATCCGCTGTCGCCGGCGGCAGCATGCCTCCCGACCTATGCGCCGACGTACTCCGCCGACCCGACTCTTGTGAGGCAGACCAGCTCCGGATCGGGCCGCCGGTATCATCCGGAAGGATTTCGGAGGTTGCGCCGCCGTTATCAGGCATGACGGCCGGTTCATCTTCGTGGACCTCCGCTGCCGACTGAGTGACCCCTTCCCTGAGATGACCCTTATTTTTGAGGAACGTGACGCCCCACCCGCCGCTTTGTTCCGGAGTCAGCTCGAAAAGCGATGTTTCGTGCACGGGCGCTTCCTGCTTCGCCTGCGCAGAGGACGGCATCGCAGCGCCGGACGATGCGGACAGCGGCACCGAGTCCGTGCCGTATTGGCTTTGCAGAGAGTCGATCGTATCGCCGTGATACTCAGGCGGAAAAGTTTGACGTTGAGCAGGCAATAGTGGTGCCGCTTGCCGCGGCGCAACTGATACGGGCGAAGCGCGTCCCACGCCGGCTTCCGATCGCTGCGGCAGCTGGGAACGAATTTCCCCCGGCAAGCGGCGGCTATGAGTGGAGGGTGTCTTGCCGGTCGTACGGTCGGGCTCGCCAGCGGTTTCGATGCCCCCGGTCGCCGACTTGCTGGACCCGGGCGATCCCAACCGGAATCGATTGAACATGATCGATATATCGGTGATTAAGTGCAATGCAACGCATATCCCGTCTGCCTCGCCCTACATGACCGGCGACCTGACGGCGCTTTGTGATCCGGCCGTGCTACTGACGATGATTGTTCAAGACCGCTGCAACTTGCCAAGAGATTCCATAGTATGTTCAATGCATTGACAATACCGGCGAGGTTGCGTAACGATAGGTCGTAAAACGAAACAAACCCCGAAAAAAAGGAACTAAGAGGTAAGGAAATCCACCCGTCGCGTGAAGCGATGGGCACGCGCCGCCTGTTCAGGTGAGCGCAAATTCGATACGCGCGTGCGGGGTTACGGACGGTGGCGTCTGCGTGCTACCGTGGTGCCTGAAATCGACCTCGAACACGCCCACGGTAGACGTGGTAGCGGAGTAGCCAGAAAACACGGGCAGCAATGGATCGTTTTCCGCCAGGGCAGCGAGCGCATAGAGCCATCGCCCGCCGCAGAGCGCGTTGTAGACGTGGCGCAGCAGCGCAGCGCACAGCGTCAGATCGTCGTTCTCGATCGCGATGAATGAGAGGTAGAGATAAGACAGCTCATTCCCGCACGCGGGCAACATCGGCAATCCGCGCAACGCCGCGAAAGCATTATACGCGGGCCGCATCCATGCGATTTGACGCGCATAGCGCTCGACATGGACCTGCCGCAGTGTCGATTGATCCCACGCAGCCATGACCGCACACAACTGCCCTGCCCTCGCGGCCACAAAGAAATCTTCCGCGCGAAGCGTGTCGCAACGGCCGCCCGGCAGAAAATCATCGACGGCGAGTACCGGTGCCCATCGATAGCCGACGCGATGGCGATTCAAAAACTGAACCAGTGCCGGCAGTTCGGCGGCGCGAGCACGCCGTAGTTCTGCGGTAGACGGAAGCGCAGGTCGCCGCCGGCGCACATGTATTGCCGACGCGATCTGGCGACCGCACGGGCGAAACAGCGGTAGTCCAGCACGTGCGCCGGTAAGGCTCGCGAGCGCTCTTTCGTTGTCGTCGTATATCAGCGCGAAGCTAGGCAGCGGCTCATTTTGATCGAGCACACGCAGCAAATGGAATATGCGTGCTAGTAGCAGCCCATTGCGATGTTCGCGGTGAATCCGCAGATCCGAGAGAAACCCGACGCGGCGCGGTTGCCCATCGAGAAAGACGGTCGTGATGCTACGGCTTATCGCCGCAACGATCCGGCCGGTCGCCGTGTCCCGGCCGACCACGACCTGGGCCTCGCTGCCTTGCAGGCGGCTTGCCGCGAAGTACGACGGTTCGCGGCGCAGGCTGATCGCGATGTCTCCCTCGATCCAGTCGGCGGCCATGCGCTCACGCAACTGGGCATCGTCCTCGGTACATGCGAGCGAGAATGTGTAGCGGCTCATCGGCTATCGGGCAACTTCCTGCATTTCACCCATTCCAGAAATTGTTCCAGTGCCGCCCGACCATTGCCTGGGACGATCACCGGCTCGGCCTGCAGGTACTCGTCGTGCTGCCATAGCCGCGGTCCGGCAATTAGCCAGCGGCGCGCAAAGGCCCAATAGGTGGTCGGGGCCGCTGTCGGATCAGCGCGCAGGATGCGGGGCGCGTCGTACCAGCGAAGTGCCGGATAACGATGGTGAACGCTGTGAAGCGAGCGGTTCAGCATCAGCCAGCCGAGCCCAAACGGCAGCACGATATCCATCGTGATCGACTGTGGGTCGCGACGCACCTTTCCGGGCGATGCAGGAACAATCGCCACGCCGTAATGCTCAGCCTGGGTCAACAGGAAGTCAAACCAAGCGAGCAGTGCAAGCGGAATGGCATAAGCCCAGATGATGACGTGCCTGGCGGTGCCGCCGTGCCATACACCCGCTCCGATCAGTGCACCACATACGACCATCCAAAAAAGCGCGGCGTTGCGCCCGTTCCGTCGATCTTCCGGCACCATTGGCCATCCAACCCGGTTCTGATGCCACGCGACCCATGGCAGCTCGAGGGGTGCCAAAGCCCAGATCCAGCGTGTCCGCCAGCTCAGTGAGTAAAGGCGTCCCTCGGGATCTATGTCGGTGCAGGTGGCGCGGTGATGTTGCAGATGAAAATAGCGGTAGGCGACGAAGTTCACGCCGAACAACGCTGCGCATATTACACCAACGATGTCGTTCGCACGACGAAGCGACAGGAAAGTGCCGTGAACCGCCATGTGCTTGGCCTCCTGGCAGCCGGCCAGAAGCAGCGCCTGCGGTAGCGCCAACAGCATATACAGCCGCCACGCATGCGGCGTCAAAGCAATCAGGAAGGTGTTAGCTGCGATGACGAAGAGGAACAGCACGCTTGGCAAATCGCCACACCGCGCCGCATATCGGTTATCTTTCTGCGCGCTTTTCGAAGGCATGAGCACATTCACAGCAAGGCGGCGAGCGGCCGCGTGACGCGCTTGACTCCTGGAAGCGGCAACGCTGTCCAGAGCGGCGCTAAATGCGAAAGAAGGATCGTGCTGCGCAATAGCACACCATAGTCGAGCGAGCGTTCGTGCGGGAAATAGCCCGGCTTTACAGCAATGATCCGCGTGAAGCCTCGCTTGCTGTAATAGCGCAGCTGTGGGTCGAGCGGCATCCCGGAACGGCGTGCGAGCACGTAATCCTCGACACGGCCTTCAGGATGGTGTCTGCGCCAGTCGCGCAACCCGGGTACCGGCGAGCCCAGATAGACGTGGCGCCAGCCGCTCTTAAGTGCATGCGGCAAGAAAAATCGGATAAGCGCATCGACGCCTTTCTGATGACGGCTGCTGAGGCTGATGCCGAACAGGGAGCGGCTTTGCTGCGCCGCACTCAGGCGCGTGCAATCTTCCCAGGTGTGCATGTGCCGATGGAAATCGTCGGCAACCGGTTTTAAAAAGAGCGACGAGAGAAGATACCCAGTACGCGAGCAAAATGCGCCCATCGCCAGTTTAGGATGCGCCTCGATACGCTCGATTAGCGCCGACTGCGACGCAGCCTGCGTAGCGTCCCACTTCTCGTGTTCCAATTCGCGCAGCGACGACAGATCGCGCAGTGTGAGAAACCGAACAACGACGCTTTCATCGTTGGGGCGGGATAACGTGGGAAAGTGCGAATGAAGGCGCATGGAAATAGCAGCGGGAAGTAGCAAAATCTGTGATTCGCTTGAAAATCGATGCACAGATTCCATCAGGACTTCATGTCATGCGCATGACAAAGTGCTCGGCGGGGCTCTGGCGCAAATAGGCGTAGCGAATCTGTTACATTATTCGTCTCAAAAATGAAGTGATCAGGGACGAGCAAGCAAAAAGTCCGGAATGGGCTTTTTGATGGTGGACATTTTGATCAAGAAATCATCGTTCTGTGCGTGCGCTGCTACCTTCGCTACAAGCTCAGCCTGCGCGATCTGGTGGAAATGATGGCTGAGCGCGGTTTATCGCTGGCTCACACCACCATCATGCGCTGGGTAAAACGCTTTGCCCCTAAGTTCGTTAAACGCTGGAACCGCACCGCGATCCATGCGAGCGGCTCATGGCGGGTCGATGAGACCTATAAGGATTCGTGGCAGATGGGTCTACCTGTACCGGGCGGTCGATCGAGACGACCAGGCAGTGGACTTCTTACTCAGGGCCAAACGCAATGTAGCAGCAGCCAAAGCCTTTTTTCCCAAGGCGATCATGCACCAGGGCCAGCCACCAGAGACTATCACGTTCGATGGTTACGCCGCATCGCACCGTGCGGTGCGGGAGATGAAGGCCGATGGCCTGCTGCTTGAAGTCCAGAAATGCCGCGGTAATGATCTTGGGCCTCGAATTGATGCATCGCATTCGCAAGGGCCAGTTCGATCTGACTAAACTTGGTCTCGAGGATGCCGCTCTGCCTGCCGTATGGAATGCTGGTCTGGACTACCCTCTGTCTGCTTGATAAGATATCCTGCATATTAAAACATTCACAACAATCTTACCTATTTTCACCAGAACCCTTTCCGAAAAGGAGAGTATTGGTCACGGGTGAACGCCGCCATTTGGACCGAAGAAAATCACCCACGTCCTAAAATCGTTGCTGAAACGTTCAAAACGATGTTCCATATGCGCAGGAACGAATAATAAATCACCCACATGAAATTCACATACTTCGTCGGCTCGCCGGAAAGTTCCGGTTCCCGACGCGATGATGTAAAGCTCGTCCCTGTCATGGGGTGATTGTGCATCTAGACCTCGCGGCGCATAAAGCTCAATCGAAATATCCCCGCGTTCGAACATAACGTTGAAAGGTAACGGGAGTTTAGACAGCGAGGCTGCCGCCCCTTTTTCTGAAATGTGAAAAACGTCGTTCGGAACGGGTTTCATGATCGTGTTTTCTTGCATGGCAAATGCGCCTTGAGCTGATTGTCTTGTCGGCCGCGATCTGCCCTGTCTTGGCATGCATACGACTGCAATGGTCAATCTTTTTTCTTAGAAACAGCCTATGCTGGATAGTGATAACAGGTAGCGCAACAGCGGCCGCTCGGCGACATCATTCTACTGAGTGTAACCAAGCGAGCCTCATGGTCAGCACTAGAAGCCGGTGTCGTCCTGATTACAACAAGCACCAGCAAACTCTGCTTTCAAGCCAACCTATGTTGCCAGTCAAACTTGGTCACGCACCGGCCGCGTATGACCAGCAACACCATCATAGACCCAGGCCAACGCCCAGACCGTAAGTCCCGGCAGCAACCAACCGAGTCCCGCTTGTGCAAAAGGCAAGGACCGCGCCCAGTGGCTCAATACGGGCATCGTCAGGTTGGCGCTGTGTAAGCCATCCAGACACCCCATCACGGTGGTGACAAACATCACGGGCCATAGCACGCGACTGGGCGTACGGGTGCGATGTAGCGTAAAACTCATCACCACCAGAATGATGCACGGTGGATAGATTGCCGTCAGGGCAGGAATGGAAAACGCAATCAGATGATCCAGGCCGAGGTTCGATACCAATAGCGCGAAGAGCGACAAGCCAATGGCCATCGTTCGATATCCAATCTGCAACCACTCACTGAAATAAGCTGCGCAGGCGCAGGTCAAACCGACGGCGGTCACCAGGCAAGCAACGGTGATCAGGACAGTCAGCAACACCACCCCGCCGTTTCCAAACGCATGCGCAACGTATGCGTCCAGAATCTGTGCCCCATTCGTGGCGCTCGGCGCCAACGTGCGGCTCTCCGCACCAAGCTTGAACAAGCCCAGATACAGCAACGCCAGCCCCACGCCCGCGATGATGCCCGCGATCATCGCATAGCGCGTCTGAGCGTAGGCCGAGGTAACACCGCGTGAACGCATTGCGTTGACCACGACAATGCCAAAGACCATGGCACCCAGCGTATCCATTGTCAGATAGCCATTGGTGAAGCCGGACGACAGCGCATGGGTGGCGTACTCGGGTGTAGGCACGCCTGGGTAGCCTGCGGCGATAAACATGGCCGAGGCGGCGAGAATGGTCAGCATCCCGATCTTCACCGGCGCCAATATCCTACCGACAATGTCGAGTAACTTTCCGGGGTACAGTGACAACAACAAAACCGCGACAAAATAAAGCACGCTATAAATGAACAGAGCGGATGCGCTGTTTCCGGTCCAGGGCACAATACCCAGAGCAAACGAAACGGTTGCCGTGCGTGGTGTGGCAAACAACGGACCCACCGCCAGATAGCACACCACGGCCAGCGCACGCGCCGCGACAGTGCCGAGCGGGCCGCTCAACTTGTCCAGTGTTCCTCCAACGCGCGCCATCGCGACGATTGTCAGAATCGGCAATCCGACCCCGGTCAAGAGGAAACCGATCGCAGCGGTGCCATACCGCGTACCCGCTTGGAGCCCGATGAGGGGCGGAAAAATGATATTGCCTGCCCCAACAAACAGTGCAAATGTCATAAAACCCAGCGCAATAATATCGCGCCGACGTAAAACTTGATTTGAATCCAACATAACCCGCTATCACCATACCTAACTTACCACGCATGCGGCCACTGCCTCCCTCGTTCCCCCAACTGCTTGGCGAAGAGTGAAACCATGCAAAACGCAAAGGAAAAGCTGCATATTCTAGCGCCAGTGCGTTTTCAAGACTTTCAAATAAAAGGATGGCCCTATCGAAAACACTGTTTCATCAACATCACTTCGCTCCATACCGTCCCGATGTCATGCTGCAACGCGTCAAGCGGCGCAACGCGGGGACGCGCATCCAGCCCCGCCATGATCGACCCCATCGCATGTCGAAATACGTCGTTTTCGCCCGACACCGCCAGTCAAGGCTCGAATTAAAACAAACGATCGAAATACTTTCAGGGTATCTTTATTATCCCGGTCCATTGCAAACTGCGATTAAAGGATAAGTACGGTGATAGAAATCGAAAATAAAGCCGACCTTCTGACCCGATTATTCACGGCAATGGCGGAACGTGGTGAATTACCATCACTACAAAGCTCATCGGACCGCATTATCGCCTCATTAAAAGACGAGGAAGCCTATCTTGCGGATTTAACTAATCTGGTACTGTCCGATATCTCGCTTTCCCAAAAGGTTATCCGGCAGGCAAATTCCGCAATGCGGCATTCATTTGGCGACGAGATTATCTCTATTTCTCGTGCCATCCGGGTTCTTGGCGTCAATACCGTAGAGCAATTTAGCGCGGAATTGCCCGATATCGCAGATTTTCAGGCCAACTCGCCGCACCTCGATACCGGTCGCGACGCGCTGAAACGCGCGATGGTCGCATCGGAGTTTGCGCGCAATATGACCCACCGTCATGCCAGCCAAGCCAGCGAAGAGGCGGTCCTGTCCACGCTGATGTACTTGCTGGCTCCCACAGTGCTTGCGTTGTACCTGGAAAAAGACTGGCAGCAGGTTCTGGACTACACGCGCTTGTATCCGGACGTGACGATCCGGGACGCATGCCGGGAGGTACTCGGGGTAAGCCTGACAGATATCGCGGCAGCCCTGGCGCGGCATTTCAACGTCCCGGAGACATTGGCGGACTGCATGGCGGGCGCCCTGCCAGACGCAGGCGTGCGAAACGATTCGCACACGCAGTGGCTGATAATGATCTCGACCGTCGCTGCGGAAGTGGCGACGATGATCGAGAAAAAAACAGCGCCCCGCGATATCGAACAATTCGTCAAACCTTACCTCAATGCCTTGGGCATGGATGCGCCCACATTGAATAACGCGTTGGAGCACGCACAGAGCGCCGCTGTTCGCGTGGATCGGGGGGGACGGGGGAGATCGGATGACGCAGAGGCTTTCGAGATGCCAGCCAATCCGATGGAACGATTTGGCGAAGCGCTGACACATGTGCGGTCGCTCGCACCGACATTGAACACCGCCGGCGTCATTCCGCTGGTGGTCGAGAATATCGGCCAGTGCCTGAACTTAAGAAATGGCTTTCTGCTCCTGCTGAATACGAAGGAAAATGTTTATGCGGCCAAGGTGACGTACGGCGAAGGGGTACGCGATCATCTTGTCGATCTGCGCTTTAACGCTGGCTTCGAAGACAACATCTTTCACCAAGCACTAAGTAGTCGCAACCCCACGTTTTTCCAGGACATACGCGCTGACAGCTTCGTCCATCGCGTGCCGGAATGGTACAAGACCGCTTTCCCGACCGCACGATCGATCGTATTCGTGCCGGTGCATCTCAATGATCGGTGCATCGCTTTATTTTGTGGCACATGGGGCGCAATAGCGGCATCGCGCCACCTGCTCCACGGCGAATCACAAAGTGTCAAAGCCCTTGCAGACGAAATCTCGCGCAGTCTGGAGCGGTCGATTCGTCGGTAGGCATTTAACCGATCGTACGCCTGTAGAACGCGAACAAGGCCTTCCAGCCGCGTTCGGCGGCTGGCGCATCAAACACCGGCATGTCCGGCTTCATCCAGCCGTGCAGCTTGCCTTCGTAGGTTTCACTCTCGTGCTTGATGCCCGCTTCAGTCAAGGCAGCGTTAAAACGCTGGGCCATTTCGGGCGGATAGCTATTGTCCTTATCCGCGGCAGCCACCAGCAGTTCAGCCTTGATCTTTGACACCAGCAAGTGCGGGCTGGTCGGGAGATCCGTTGCCAGATTGCCGCCGTGGAAGCTGGCGGCGGCCGCGATACGATCCGGGTAGTAAGCAGCCGCACTGATTGCCATTCCGCCCCCCATGCAGAACCCGACGGTACCAACCTTGCCCTTCTTCACGTCGCCGCGCGTATCCAGATATGCGAGCAGTGCAGCGGTGTCTTCCGCAGCCTTGTGATTATCGGTACTGGCCATCCGCGGGCCGACGATCGCCCGGAAATCGCCCTTGAAGACCTCTTTTGGGTCAAGCGTTTCGTACTCGCCGAAGCGGTAGAACAGATCGGCTAGCAGTACAACGTAGCCCTGCTTGGCTACATGGCTCGCCATTTCGATCATTGCGGGGCGGATGCCGAATGCGTCCATGTAAAAGATGACGCCCGGCCAATTGCCCTCCCCCGCAGGCGTCAACACCCAGACCCTGCATGGGCCGTCTTTGGCTTGGACGGTAATCTGCGTCTGGCTGGCACCATACGCGTTCACGGCGGCGGCTTGATTCGTGTTTGACATCGAAAGGATCCTCGTCATGAAAATGAAAGAAAAGATCCACTATGCAGCGGCTTTTCCTGCTTGGCGACAAGTGTAAAGCAGAGTGCGAATCAGTGCTTCGCGCGCCATAAGATGCGGGAGTGCCTGACTGGATCGGCGGACGTTTTCGACATCCCGTCGATCTCGCAGTCGCAGGCAACACCAAGCAGGAACCGCAACCGTCCCAGCGCCGCGGCATGCATTCACATTACGTTACCGATGCATCAGCGAGGGCATGGCCGCACGTAACAGCGATGCCGCCGTCGACTGCTTGCGCTCCGCTTCGCCGCTAGGAAGCCCGTTTCCGTCCCCATCGATTCCGGCGCCCGGACATTGCGATGCGATATTTGGTCCGCCGATCATGCCCGGCAGCCACTTGCCCGCCTCGGCCGCCACCGCGCGTTGCAGGGCGACACAGACCGCCTCCACGCAACGCGAATCGGTCAGGCACTCCGCGGGAATGAGATTCCCTGCGATATCGATGGATACATGGCTCTGGTGCGGCACGCGTTCCACCGGAATCCGCGGATCGGCAAGCAATTCGAGATCGTGCTCGATCGGCATGGACAATGTGAACTGGATCCGGCCCGGAGCGTCTTCGCAGACAATCACCGCATCGTCACCTCCCACACCATTTCGGTCGAGGACCCGTACAGATCCTACTGGGGCGCCTAGCCGACGCTCTACCGCATACGCAAGCGCGTTCACCTCTTGGCGGCAACGCCGTTTAAAGACGCGCTGAGCCTCCCGGCCTTCATGCAGCGCGGCGATCATTTGATCATACGGTGTAGTGGGAATATTATCGGCAGGCATGGCGTTTCTCGGTATTCAGGGTTTGCTCGCCGCCCGTCAGCAGCTGAATACGCAGGCAGCAAATACGTCGCCTCATCGGCGACGATGCATTGCACAGTACGATCATGCACGGCAACGGGCAACATTGACTGCCGGAGGAAGACGCAAATGCCATGCCCGTCCTTACCCGCGTCTACAACCAACCCGCCCGCCGAAATCGCCAGTACATGACGGCACAGCCAATTACCGTCCCGCATAGCGTGACGGGATAGCCCATCGACCAATCCAATTCGGGCATGGATTTGAAATTCATACCATAGAGACTGAATACGATTGTCGGCACGGCCAGCACGGCGCCCCACCCCGCGAGTCGTTTGACAATCTCGTTTTGCGATACCTGTACCAGTGCCAGATTCACCTGGATGGCCGTGGTCAGCATTTCCCTCACGACATCGACCGTATCCACTACACGGGCAATATGATCCTGAACGTCTCGAAAATATGCACGCAATTCTTTCGAGACAAGATCCTCATGCAGCCGGATCAGCTCGCTGCAGATGCCCTCCACCGGCATGGCAGCGCCCCGAAGATCCACCATCCGTGCCTTGATTTCATACAGTTTTTGAATGGCGCGATTATCGAATTGGTCAGTGAAAATTTCCCGTTCCAGCGCATCGAATCGCAATTCCAGTTCCGTTGCTACTTCACTGTACTGATCGACGACAAAATCGAGAATGGCGTATAAAACATACGCGGCGCCTTTATCAAGCAAATGCTTTGCCGACTCCGCACGCTCCCGCACCGGCGCGAACGATCGTACCTTTCCATGGCGGATCGTGATCACGCATTGCGGACTGGCGAAAATATGCACCTCGCCTTCCTCGATATCGCCATTTACCATTTGCATCGTGCGCAGTGCGATAAAGAGCGAATTGCCATACGTTTCGATCTTCGGCCTTTGCTCAGCCGTCAACGCATCCTCGATCGCCAGGTCGTGCAGGCCAAACTCCTCCTGGACCTTGCGTAGCTCATCGATTGTCGGATCGGCGATACCGAGCCATACAAACGTTTCCTTGTCGCATAAAGCGTCGCTGATACCGTCCATCGTCACCGGGCGTGGTGGACGATGCGGCGCATAGGCCAGACAATTGACAATCATGAGTTGCACACCGCGAAATCACGTAAACGAATGTTTTACGGGAAATTTCTAATCAATGCAATCACGGTGTAAGTCATTATAGAGAATGGCGCGAAAGGTTCGCATTTTTCCGCCTTTCAGCGCCTCCCAATTTTGCTCGGTCACCGGAAATGCATGCATCATGGTAGGAACATTCAATCCGACGCTCGTTGTATTGTCTCTGATCATCGCAACGCTGGCGTCCTATACGGTTCTCGACCTGACGGCGTTCATCTCGTTTCTCGAGCGTCCTCGTGTCAAGCATGCATGGCTCGCCGCTGGTGCCACCGCGATGGGTATCGGCATCTGGTCGATGCACTTCGTGGGCATGTTGGCATTCTCCCTCCCTATTCCGCTAGGTTATGACCTGAAAATCACGGTGGCGTCACTGGCACTCGCCATCGTGGTCTCGTATTTCGCACTGAACGTCGTCATTCGTCCCGTGTTGTCGTTGCCACATATCGCCGTCGGCGGCGTCCTCATGGGTTGCGGCATCGCCGGCATGCACTATGCCGGGATGGCCGCCATGCGCATGCAGCCTGGCATCGACTACGATCCAGTGCGGGTCGCACAATCGGTGGCCATTGCCATCGTGGCCTCGGCTGCCGCACTCTGGCTGGCCAACACGCTCAGCGGTACGACGCGCCGCCATCTTCTCGCGAAGCGAGTCGGTGCGGCGTTGATCATGGGCTTGGCTATCACCGGTATGCACTACGTGGGCATGAGTGCCGCGCATTTCCTGCCGGGCTCGGTCTGCGGGGCCGCGCGTGGCATGAATATGCCGTGGCTGGCCACCACCATCATCGTGCTGACCCTGATGATCCTGATGGTGACACTCGTCGTGTCGCGTTTTGACGCCCGAGCGGCGTTCCTGCGGCGAATGACCAGCACCCTCGAAGGCCAGTTGCAAAGTCGAACCGGAGAATTGGAGCGGGCGGTTCACCAGCATGCCCTGGCGACCCAGGCCTTGGATAATGCCCGCTTGAAAATTGAACAGGAGCTGATCGTGCAGCGCGAGACAGCCGCTGCGTTGACCGAGCAAAACGAGCGGCAGTTGCAGGAAATCGACGCGTTGAAGCGGACCGTGGAAAGCCTCCTGCAATCGATGGAAGCCTCGGTGCATGGCGCACCGATCTGCGCGCTGCCCGACGTGTCGAGCCTTCCGGCGACACTGGCATCCCGCGCGACCGAAGGATCATCCACTCATGGCGCTGCCGTCGCACGAAAGGTCGGAGTGTCCGACAACGACGTCTCTTCCGTTGATCCGGATGCCTCCGCGGATGCGTCGATGCAGCGACTCGGCGCAAATCTGATCGCATTGAAAGCCCGACTCCACCGCATGTTCCGCCTGCCGGCCATCGACGCCGGAGAAGGAGAATTGTGGGAGGCGCCAACACCGGCACCGAATCACCCGTTACGGCGCGCCAGCGACAGACCTGCCACGCAGCCTGATCCGGCGCAACAACAAGTATTGACGCTGGTCGACGAAACGATCGACCTGGCGTTGCAGCGTTGACGCGCCGCCGCTGCGCATGGCTCACCGAATCGGCAACGCCGCCGACGTCTGCCGTATGAACGCCACTACATCGCGCCGCACGGGCGCGATGAAGCGCAACGGCGCACCCACGACCCCCACCGTGAGGGCATGGTTGACTCGCGGATAATATCGGACGGTCACCCGGTCGCCCGCTTCCGTCAAACGCGCCGCAAATCGAGTCGTATTGCCGGGATCGACAGTCTTGTCGGCGTTACCGACACCCAGGAACATCGGCGGCTCGGTGCCATCGATGTAATGGATCGGCTGGCTTTCCTCGCGGCGAGCCAGCGGAAAGATGCGCTTCAACGTGTCATCCCGCAAAGGCAGGAAATCGTACGGACCGGCCAACCCGACTACGCCCGCGAGCATCGATTTGTCCAATCCCTGCGCCCGCAGGTAACGATCATCGGTTGCCAGCAGGCCGATGATCTGCGCCCCTGCCGAATGCCCCATCAGGAACAAGCGGCGCGGATCGGCACCATAGGCGCCGGCGTGATCACGCGCCCATGCGACTGCTGCGGCCGCATCGTCGACAAAGCCCGGAAAGATCGTTTCAGGATAGACGCGATAGTCCGGAATAACCACGACGAAGCCGGCCGACGCCAGGGCCTCTCCCACAAATCGATAATCTGTCCGCGACCCGCTTTGCCAACTGCCGCCATAGACAAACACGATGATCGGCACGGGCCCCGCGTCGGCCGCTAAAGCGCCCTGCGCCGGCGCGCCGTTACCCGATGTCTTCGTGCCCGTGAACGTCGGCAATGCCGTCGCCATGCCCTTTGGCACATAGACGTCAAGTTGCTCTCGATCCGACGTGCCATAGCGAATGCCGCGCTGTGCCACGTAAGTATCGCCGGGTGTCAGCGCATTGAGCGTCTCAACCGGGGAACATGCGGCCAATCCTGCCATCCACAGCGCCATCATGACGCTTGCCATCTGCCTCATCGTGCAAACCTGTTCGTCGTATCCACCTCTTTATCGTGCCATGGATCAACCGGGGAAGCAGATGCGCGTCCAGGAACGACGTCACCGCGCAACAGACACGTCCACAGTGACGCTCCCATATCACCCGCATCCGTTTGAGCCGCTCACATTGGCGTTTGGCAGATGCCAGCCTTGCGATGTCTCGGTTCGCGATTCGTCGCGATGACAATGCGCCAGCCGTCGCACCACTGGCCTCGAAAATGCCCCGTTTTTGCGCTTGCCTTACGCGGAAGAGCAAAAGATCAAGTTTGCGCGCGTGCGCGGACAACTTCGCCCGAATATGGTCGGGTACGTTTTGTACTGCGCCGCGCACGTCACCACAAGCGTGTTTCAGCGCAATGTCCAAGGTTGATGCAATCCCCATTCCGCCACACACGGCCCAGCGACAGGAAACACCATGAACCAGGCACACCCGGCCCGCAACCCGCAAGAAGCACCGCACCCCATCGCGGTTGCTTGCGCGCGGGTCCAAGACGTTCACACAACGCCCCGCCGCCTTGCCACCCGCCTCTTGCCATTATCCAGTTTCGCCCGAGGCGCTTGCGCGGCGCTGTTCGCCATGGGTGCGACAAGCAATGTCCATGCACAAAGTAGCGTCACGCTATACGGCATCATCGACGCTGGTATCACCTATGTCAGCAATCAGGCAGGCAAGCACCAGTTCAAGTTTGAAGATGGTGCCAACTTCGGCAATCGGTGGGGCTTGAAAGGGAGTGAAGACTTAGGCGACGGCATGAAGGCCATCTTCGATCTGGAGAATGGTTTCTCGCTCGGCACGGGCGCATTCCGCCAGAACGGCGCGGAATTTGGGCGCCAGGCCTATGTCGGCCTCGCCACACCGTATGGCACGGTGACGTTCGGCAATCAATACGATTTCATCTTCGATACGATCACACCGTTCAACGTCAACGGCTATGCCAGCGTGTACTCGGGCCATATGGGCAATTTTGATCGGATATCCGGCGTCCAGGTAGCGAATTCGGTCAAATACATGAGCAATGCCTATAACGGCCTCTCCTTCGGCTTGATGTATGGCTTCGGCAACGTAGCCGGAAACTTTCATCAGAACAGCTCATACAGCGGCACCGTGGCGTACACACATGGCGGATTCAGCACCGCAGCCGCCTATACACGGCTCTATAACGTCGCCATCTATCCTTACGCTCAGATTGGTGTCACCCAGTTCCTGGGACAGACCGTTGCCACCCGTAATGCAGACGGCAGCGTGACGGACCTGTATTACACCTCACCGTTCACGGTCGATCGCGATGCCACTGCCGCTGTCGGCGCGAGCTACCAGTTGGGAAAAGTCACGCTGGTAGGCAACTTCACATCGACGAACTTGCGCTATGGCAGCAACAGCGCCACGATGAACGTCTACGAGGCTGGCGCCATGTACGCGCCGCGACCTGATGTTCTGCTCATCGGCGGTTGGGAATACACCACGTTCGAAGGTGCACACTGGCATCAACCAACGCTCGGCGCACAGTATTACCTGTCCAAGCGTACGTCGTTCTACGCGAACGTCTCTTATCTACGCGCATCATCAGGTGTCGATGCCAACCAGGGCGCCGGTTTCTATTCCCTGCCGTCCAATACACAAACCCAGGTCGTCTCACGGATCGCCATGATTCATCGTTTCTGAGATGGTCACGCCGCACCGGATGCAACGGCGGTACGCCGTGCGCATGACGACAAGACGGCGGAAATTTAGCTGCTTATGCTTGGTTCAATCACGTTGTCGACGTCGTCCATGCCTATAGCGGCGCGGCGACGGTTCATCGATAGACAAAGCCTCGGAAAAGGGCCCCAATGATAAGCCGTAGACATTTTCTTCAAGCGCTGAGCGGCGGCATTGCCTCCGGCATGCCGCTCGCCGAGACCCTCATCGCAGGTCAGCGCCTCCTCGGCGGCGCCGCTGCCGGCACGCTCGCCACGGGACTCGGCATCAGTACGACAGCGCATGCCGCCGCACCCCTTGCAATCGCGTTCCCGGTTGATGTGCCATCGTGGGACCCCTTGGTCCGCGTTGCACCAAATCCGATTTCGATCTATCGCTGCGTATTCGACACCGCACTGGATATCGACGCGAAAGGCGCACTGTCGCCCGCCATCGTGACGGCGTGGCGATGGAAGGACACCGCAGGGACGGTCCTGGAACTGGATCTGCGCGACGACGTCTATTTTCATAACGGCGACAAAGCCAGCAGCGACGACTTCAAATTCACCTACTTCGACCGCCTGCATGCCGACAAAACGTTGCAAGTGGGCGGCATCTGGTGGGCACTCGATCGAATCGAGACCCCTACGCCGACCCGGGCAGTGATGCATTTCAAGGCCCCAATGGTGTCGGCACCGGCCTACCTTGCCTATCTCGGCGGCTATCTGTTGCCGCGCAAGTATTTCGAGAAAGTAGGCAAGGAAGGCTTCATCGCCAAGCCGGTAGGATCAGGACCCTATCGCCTGACGGACTACCAAGCGGACTCACGCGTGACGCTCACCGCATTCGACAAGCATTGGCGCGGAACGGCAAAGGTTCGCGATGTGGTGTTTCAAGTGGTCAAGGACGCTACCGCGCGCATCGCGGCGGTGCAAGCAGGGCAAAGCAGCTTTGCTTCAGGACTGCCGGTGAAACAAACAGCCCGTCTGGGCGGCACGCAGGGACTAGCCGGCACGATCACCGCGACCAGCGACACCTATCTGATTCACATGATCAATGCGGGCCCGACCGCCGACAAGAACGTCCGGCTGGCTATGCATCACGCCATCGACAAGCAGGCATTGGCACGCGCGTTCTTCAATAACGTACCGAAACCCCAGTCCACGCCGGCCGCTCCTGGAACTCCGGCCTACGATCCGGATTACACGTTCGCCTATGACCCTGCGCTATCGACGAAACTGCTCGCCGCCTCCGGTTTCAGCCCGGCCAAACCCGTCAAGCTACCATTCCTCGCCACCAATGGCGTGTATCCGGGCGACCTCGACATGGCCCGTGCCATTGTCCAGATGTGGAAGCAAGTGGGAATCGATGCCCAACTGACCATCATCGAGCCGGCGCAGTTCTTCACCCAGGCGGCAAATGGCACGCTGGCTGGACCGGTGCTATGGATGTGGCAGAACGGCAGCGGCGACCCGGAATTGTCGGCAGGCAGCTACCTGAATCCGAAAGGCTCGTTCGCGGTCTGGCGCAGCCCGGACATCTCCGCCTATCTCGACCCATTGACGGCGCAGACCGATGAAGCCAAACGTATTGCCGGCTACAAGGCGTTCCATCGATGGGCGATCGAGCACGGATATGCATTGCCCTTGCTGCAAGGGATCGCCACCGCGGCCTACAAGCACGACCTTGCTTATACGCCGTTCCTGAGCGGTTGGATGCTGCCAAGCTACTGGTCCGCTTGAGCGTGATGCGCGCCAACGCGCCATACGTGAATCGACATACCGATTTTCACGCCTTGCCCGATGCGCTCGCATATGCAACGCGATTACGTTACGTATTAAGAGATATTGTCATGAAGCCGAATATCGCCCTCCCACGGATGCCGCAAGCATTCGACGACGCATTCTTCGCAGGACTGGAAACGAGCACGCTACCAGTGGGCCAGGCCGAGACCCTGCCGCCCCAGTGCTACACGGATCCCGCCTTCTATGAATTCGAGAAGGAAGCGGTCTTCAATCACGAATGGCTCTGCGTCGGACGTACCGACTGGATTGCCAAACCAGGCGATTTCTTCACCACGTCGATCGTCAACGAACCGCTGCTGATCGCGCGCAATGCGCGTAATGAAATCAAGGCGATGTCCGCCGTGTGTCAACATCGCGCGATGCTGGTCGCGGAAGGCAACGGCAATACCCGCGCATTCCTCTGCCCCTATCACCATTGGGCCTACTCGCTCGACGGCGAATTGATTGCCGCTCCGGCAATGGACGCCACGGAAGGTTTCGACAAAAAAGCATTTTGCTTGCCGACGTTGCTCGTGGAAACGTGGCAAGGCTTTATCTTTGTCAACTTCGACAAGGAAGCCGCGCCGCTTGCGCCGCGACTCACGGCGCTCGATCCGGTACTGGCGAATTTCGAACTCGATCGCGCGGAAGGACCACGGCCGAGTGACGCTGCACACTTTCCGTGGAACTGGAAAGTCATGTTCGAAAACAACAACGACGGGTATCACGCAAACCGGCTGCATCACGGTCCGCTGCACGATTTCGTGCCAAGCGCGTTGGCGTCCTTCCCGGACAGTCTTCCCGAAGACACGGCCGGCTATTACCGTTTCAACGGCACGATTCACGCGGACGCCGCCTTCAACCCGACGCAAAAAGCGCTGTTTCCGATCTTCCCCAAACTGACGGACGAAGAGCGCAACCGGATGCTGTTCGCCAATGTCCCGCCCACGCTGTCCTTGGTGGTTACGGTCGACAGCGTGATCTACATGATCCTGCGCGCCGACGCGGCCGGTACGCATCATATGGATCAGGGCGTGCTCTATGCACCCGGCGCGATGCAGGACCCGCTGTTTCAAAAACGGGTCGAGCTGTCGTTCAGCGCCGTGTCCGATATCGTCGCGCAGGACCTGCACGTGGACGAGCTCGTGCAAAAAGGCCTGCAATCACGGTTCGCCATTCGCGGCCGGTATTCCTGGCAAGAACGCGCACAGCAAGAGCTGAACGCCTGGCTCGTCCCACGCTACCAGGCCGCACGTCAACGTATCGGCAAGGCGGCCGCTGCCCGCACGACGCTAGAGGGCGCGCACGCCCGGCTCGCCGCCATTGACGTGGTCACGGCAAGCTGAACGCAGTACATGGTCCGCACAGTGGTTTGCAAGTCCCTTATGCAGGTCTACGTCGACGAGGCGCCGTATGTTGACGCATCCCAATAAAACGCACGGCAGACGAGTTCGTGCTGCCGACGCCACGCTGCCGGCATCTCCCTCCCCCACCGCCGATGCGACAGTGCGGGCTGCCGTACGGCGCCATAACGCGCGGCGCTTCGGCCTGCGGCTGCTAAGGCGCGTGGCGCCGATGCTCACGGTTTCGGTGGTTGTCTTCGTCGTGCTACGGATGCTCCCGGCAGATCCGGTCGCCATGCTGCTGCCGCCCAACGCAAGCCAAGCCGATGTACTGGCGATGCGTCATCAGCTTGGTCTCGATCGCCCCCTCCCGGTACAGTACCTGCAATGGCTTGCGGATATCGTGCGCGGCCAGTTTGGCTATTCGCTGCAAACCGGTCAACCGGTAGGCGCGTTGATTTTGAATGCGCTGCCAACCACACTGCAATTGCTGGCAGGCGGCCTGTTGCTTGGCGTCGTGGTCGGCGTGGGCACAGGCATCATCGCGTTTCTTCAACGTGACACCCGGGCCGAGAAGATCGCGGAAGTCGCCAATGGTCTGGCGATGTCGATTCCCGATTTCCTCTGGGGCATTCTGCTGATGCTGGCGTTCGGTATCGGCCTCCGGTGGCTGCCTTTCGTCGGACCGCTTGACGGCCGCTATACCATCGTACGTCATACCGGCTTTTTATTACTGGACGCATTGCTGGATGGTCAGTTCGCAGCCTTCGGCAACGCGTTATGGCACCTGGTGCTGCCTTGCGTCGCATTGGCGATGGGTATCGCACCGCCGCTGATGCGGCTATTGCGCTCGTCGTTGCTGGAAGTCTATGCGGACGACTACGTGACGGCCGCGCGCCTGCGCGGCCTCTCCGACCGCGAGATTTTATGGCGACATGCGTTGCGCAATGCCGCCTTGCCTACGATCAACGTGCTAGGCATCCAGGTCAGCCTGATGATCGGCGGCACGCTGTTGGTCGAGAAGGTTTTTGGCATGCCGGGCATCGGCAACGTGATGATTTCAGCCATCGGCGCGCATGATCTTCCCACTATTCAGGCGCTGGCCTTGCTGTACGCGCTGGTCGTGCAAATGGTCAATGCGATTGTCGACGCGTTGGAGTTGATGTGGAATCCCCGTCTGCGGAGTGCATCATGATCGCTACCCTGTTGCACGTCCTGCGCGAACCCCGGGTTGTCCTGGGCGGCCTGATATTGCTCGCCGTCGCCGCGATGGCCCTGTTCGCACCCTGGCTTGCGCCTGTCGCACCGGACCAGCAGGACCTCATCAACACGCTGTTGCCGCCCGCATGGGCAGCCGGCGGCATGGCGAGCCATTTTCTCGGCACGGACTCGCTTGGCCGCGACATCCTTAGCCTGACGATTTACGGTGCCCGCGTCGCCATGTTCGTCGGTTGCGTCGCCCCGATCGGCGCGGCGCTGGTCGGCGGCACGCTCGCATTGCTGGCCGGTTGGCGCGGTGGGCGAACGGATTGGGTAGTGATGCGAATCGTCGAGACCTGGATGTCGTTTCCGGCCGTGGTCCTTGCCTTGATCCTGATGGTCGCGCTGTCGCCCAGCATCATCAATGTCGTGATCGCACTCGTGTTCGTCGATTGGACGCGCTTCTGCCGCGTACTGCGCGCGGAAGTCGCCGTGATCCGTCGTCGCGAGTATGTTGCCGCCGCGCGCATCGCCGGTGCGGGAACGTTCCGCACAATCGCGCACGACGTCCTGCCCAACATGATGCCGACGTTGATCACGTTGATGAGCCTGGAAATTGGGATAGCCGTCGTGGCCGAATGCAGCCTGTCTTTCGTCGGGCTCTCGGCGCAGCCCGGCACACCAACCTGGGGCAGCATGATCGCCGATGGACTGGCCAATGTTTTTACCACCCCTTGGGGCTTAATTGCCCCCATCACCTGCATTGTCGTCACGGTGCTGGCTACCACGTTGCTCGGCGAAGGACTGCGGCGTGCAACGGATGCCCGCTTGTTGGTGCGCGGGACGAATCGCGGAAACGGGCGCGGCGGCAAGACCGATGGCACGCGTCCGGTATACGCAGTCGCGGAATCGACATCGCATGAGGCCCGCCCGTCGAGGAAAGCGCGTGCGCCTACACCGGCGCGCGAGGAGGCGGCACGATGACCGCATTACTACACATCTCGCGCTTGAACCTCCGCCGCGACGGCGTCGCGTTATTGCGAGACATTTCGCTGACCCTGGAAAAAGGCAGTACGCTCGGCCTCGTAGGAGAATCCGGCGCGGGAAAGAGCATGCTGGGCCGCGTGCTGGGTCGGTTGATTCCCGCGCATTTTGCCACCGATGCCGCGTTCCTGTCTTTCTCCGGCGAAAACCTGCTGTCGATGTCACCTTCGGCGCATCGTGCCTTGCTCGGCCGTCGGATTGCGTATATTCCACAGGAGCCGACCACGGCACTCGATCCGACGTTGTCGATCGGCAAGCAATTCGCATTACATCTCGCGCGGCTCGGCATCCCGTCGGGCGCACGGCGGCAACGCACGCTGGATGCCCTGACGGAAGTGCTGTTGCCAGCCCCTGTTGCCTTGTTGACGCGCTATCCGTTCGAATTATCTGGCGGCATGTGCCAACGGGTGGCCATCGCGATGGCATTTGCAAGCAATCCCGAACTCGTCATCTCAGACGAAGCCACCACCGCGCTGGATGTCAGCACGCAACGCCATGTCGTCGATCTGATGCGCACAATGCAGGCAAAACGCGGCACGGGGATTTTGTTCGTCACGCACGATCTAGGCCTCGCGCGATTTGCCTGCGACGACATTGCCGTTCTGTATGCGGGAGATATCGTCGAGCACGGTACCGCGCAGCAGGTGGTGACCCGTCCAGCGCATCCCTACACACAGGCGCTGCTACGCGCGAATCCGCCTCTGAAGGGGCCTTTGGTCCGCGTGGTGCCATTGGCCGGCCACATGCCCGGCTTCGAATCGTTCGGCGACATCGGCGGCTGCCGTTTCGCATCGCGCTGCATGCTGGCCGTCGAGGCTTGCAACAAAGCCCCCGTGCCGATGATCGATACAGGTGGCACGCTATCGCGCTGCCTGCTGCCGATGGGCAGCCCTGATCATGCTCGCGGCACGTTGTCGGACGCACGCCCTTCGAAGACGCTGACGCCGCCATAATCCGCCGCTGAGACCGTGGTTGATGCATTCGCGGTTGCCGCATCTTCAATGGCAGCCCAAAGCGCACGCGCTCCACGCCGCGAACCTGGCCCCTTCCTTCGTTTGCAAGGTGTGTCGAAACGCTATACGGCGGTGGGTGACACCGCCGGCGGTGGTGCGAACAATATTGCGCCCTCGGCGCTCGCGCCCCTGGATCTCGATATCGCGCCCGGTGAATTCGTCGGTATTGTCGGCGAAAGTGGCAGCGGTAAAAGCACGCTTGGCCGACTCGTCATGGGCCTAGACACCCCCACAAGCGGCACGATCACGCTTGACGAGCGTGCGTTGGGAGCAAGCCGTGCTGAATGGCAACGCCGCATTGGCGCGATCCAGATGATCTTTCAAGATGCGCGCGCCGCGCTGAACCCGCGCCGACGCCTCGGCGACATCGTCACGCAAGCTTTGTCACAGCGCGCGCATTTGCACGTCGATCGCGAACGCCGCGCGCTGTCTCTGCTCGAAGAAGTAGGTCTTGCGCCGGAACTGGTCGGACGGTACCCCGCACAACTGTCCGGCGGTCAACGGCAACGCGTCAATATCGCCCGCGCCTTATGCGACGTACCACGCCTGATCGTCGCCGATGAAATCGTCTCCGGCCTGGATGTCTCTGTGCAAGCCCAGATCATGGCACTGCTGCTGTCGCTGCGCGACTCGCACAATGTTGCGCTGCTATTGATCTCTCACGACCTTGCCGTCGTGCGCTATCTCTGCTCGCGTGTCCTGGTATTGCAACGCGGCGTTGTTGTCGAACAGGGTCCGACCGAAACGGTCCTCCACAATCCAAGGCACCCCTATACCCGCAGCCTGCTGGCCGCCGCACCGCATGTCGAGCGCCATGACGATCCGGCGGCGGTTCCCGTATCCTCTTTTGCCTGACTGACCACCGTACCATGCCCGACATTCCATACCGCCAGCCGGTTCTCTTTTTTGGACATGGCAGTCCGATGAACGCATTGGAAGACAATGCCAACACCCGCGCCTGGGCCGAGATGGGTCGGCACGTGCTCTCACGTCGGCGGCCGCGCGCGATCGTCATGGTATCGGCACACTGGATGACCCGTGAAACGGCGGTCACCGCGATGGCACAACCACAGACTATTCATGATTTCGGCGCCTTCCCACAAGCGCTATTCGACGTACAGTACCCGGCACCAGGCGCACCGGACGTCGCACGGGAACTGATCGAATGCGCTGCGGCCGCGGGCATCGCGGTCACGCCGGACGAGCGCTGGGGTTTCGATCACGGCACATGGTCGGTACTCGTCAAGGCAATGCCCGAAGCCGATATCCCGGTCTTGCAACTCAGCCTGAACCGGGCGTTCTCGCCACGCGATCACTTCGCGCTGGGCCGTGCATTACGTCCGTTACGAGATGCGAACGTCCTGCTGGCCGGCAGCGGTAACATCGTGCATAACCTGCCCGCCATGAACTGGTCGCGGCCAGACTCGGGGTATGACTGGGCGCAACGTTTTCATACCGTCATTCGCAATGCCATTGCCGCGAACCAGTCGGATGACGTCATCGATTTCGCCAGGCACGGCCGCGACGCCGCCATGTCGATCCCCACAGCCGAGCATTATCTGCCGGTCCTCTACGCGCTGGGCGCCCGACACGATGACGATATGCTGCGCTTCGAATCCGAGCGCGTCGAATACGGCTCGCTGAGCATGCTGAGCTTCTCCTTGCAAAGCATATCGCCCTTGACACAAGCCACGAATGGTGCGTTTGCGTCTACCGGGGCAATGCAATGAATGCGCACCTTCTGCTCCCTGGTAATCCGGACACACACATGGAATCGATGCGCACGCCGGTTGCCACGACGTCCTCCCGTCCGCCAGTACTGCGCTTGCGCGTCATCGCGCGGTACGCGCTCAGCGAGCGCATTATCGCGCTCGAACTCGAAGCGGCCGACGGTATGCCCTTGCCGGCCTACGAGGCCGGCGCGCATCTGGCAATCGACTGTCGCCCCGCATCGGATTACGCGAACGATCCGGCGCAAGATGAGCCGCGTTTGCGGCACTATTCGTTGTGCGGTGATCCGTCGAACCCCATGGTCTACCTGATCGCAATACAACGGGAATCCGATGGTCGTGGCGGCTCGCGCTTTCTTTGCGATGACGTACGGCCCGGTGACCTGCTGCACGCATCGACGCCCTCGAATCTCTTTCCCGTGCGGTGGCCCGCCGTTGGGCCGAATAGCACGCCGCCCCAGTTGCTGATCGCCGGCGGCGTGGGGATCACACCACTGATCGCCATGGCCTGGGCCCTGGACAATGCAGGGATCGCCTTCACGCTACATGATTTTGGGCGAAGTGCCGATGCACATGTTTCCGCCCAACTGTCGACCGGCACGCGCTGGCGGCATGCGGTGCGGCGTCACGTCGGACGCGGTCAGGATCTGGTCGCCTTGATCGGCCCGCCCGAACCGCATCGCCATTTATACGTATGTGGACCGGCCTCGATGATCGATGCCGTTTTCGAGACAGCCGCGACGCTAGGCTGGCCGCACGATCATATTCATACCGAACGCTTCACCGCGCCGACAACTGGCGCGGAACGACCAGGCGGCAAAGCGAACGCGGAAGGCGGGCATCATGCCGATGGTCCCTTTGTCGTAGAAATCGCCAGTACCGGCCAGCGTATTCCGGTAACGGCCGGTGAAAGCGTCTGCACCGCACTGTCGCGCGCTGGTGTGCGCATCACGGTGTCGTGTGAACAAGGCGTCTGCGGTGCCTGCACGACGCGCGTGCTGTCCGGTACGCCCGACCATCGCGACTGGGTCCTGAGTGCCGACGAACAGGAAACAGGCACGGTCTTCACGCCTTGCTGTTCGCGATCCCGGTCACCGCTACTCGTACTCGATCTGTAATGCCGTGTCGCGTGATGCAGCGTGCCGCGGCTCGTCACCGCCTAGGCCCATGAAGTTTGCGGGTGTTGCCCTATTTTTTCTACCGATCCCGTTACCTGTCAGGAAATTGCAATGGCTCTGATTCCCTCCCCTGCGCACGTCCGCGCGGACACGCCTCCCAAGCAACTACACACGCTGCGCGCCACTCCGGAGAATGTGCACTGGGGTTACTTTGATGCATCGTTGCGTCCATCCCTGACAGTCGCGAGCGGTGACATCGTCCATGCGGAAACGGTCACGCATCATGCCGGCGACGCGCCGGACTTGATGATGGATGAGGCGCTGCATACGCTCTGGCGCGCTATCCCGGAAAAAGATCGCAATCCCGGCGTGCACATCATGACTGGCCCGATCCATGTCACGGGTGCGCAACCAGGCGACATGCTCGAAGTCCGCTACCTGTCGATGACGCCGCGCTGCCGCTACGGCTCGAACCTGGCGGCAAACTGGGGCTATCTATACAAGGAAATGGGCGAAAGGGAACGCGTGACAATCTATGAACTGGATGCCGCCGCGCAGTACGCTAGCGCACGCTATGCCTACGATTTCAAGGGAAAATACCTAACGCCCGGCACGATCACCGATTGCCCGGTCTGTGACCGACAGACCGCATTATCCGGCGTGCGCATTCCCGCCCGCCCACACCTCGGCACCGCGGGCGTCGCGCCAGCGCTGAATGGCCGTGTCAGCACGATTCCCCCGGGCCGGCACGGCGGTAACATCGATAACTGGCGGATTGGCGCGGGCGCGACGATGTACTACCCGGTGCAGGTAGAAGGCGGTCTATTCTCGGTTGGGGATCCGCACGTCTCGCAGGGCGATGGCGAAGTCAGCGGTACGGCTATTGAATCATCGCTGAATGTGACGATGCAGATCATCTTGCGCAAGGACTTTCACTTTCCCGCGCCGTTGCTGGAAACGCCCGACTGCTGGATCGTTCACGGGTTTGGTGATCAACTGGACGACGCCTTGCGCGGCGCCACGCTGGACACCATGACCTTGCTGGAGGAGCACCTTGGACTCAGTCGCAACGATGCCTACTCGCTGATTAGCGTGGCGGGTGACGTTGGCATCACGCAGGTGGTGGATACCACGCTGGGCGCACACGTACGCATCCCACGCGGCATCTTTCCGCCGCGCCACGACTGACCGCCCCTCTCAACACGCACTTTTTTGAATTGTTTGACTTGCATCACATTGGCGCGAAAATAGGGCTAGACAAAAGCATCAATATCCCCTGTCTTGATTTATTCCGCGATATCGCCACGATCGAGACGAACCGTGCCGAGAGGACCGATGCGATGATGACCGTCAAGAACTGGCATTATTCGACCCAGGGCAGTGCCGAAACGGCGCGTCCGTATGTGTGGCGCGAGGCCATGGATACGATGTGCCTGCCCATGCCGGAAATAGCGTTAGGCGACGATTTCCACGCCGAAGTCGTTGGCATGGTGTCGCCGACAGGCATTGAATTTTCCCGCCTCAGCGCCTCGCCGCTCACCATCTCAGGTAGCTATCAGAACCAACAGGCCGGCCTCTGGCTTGCGGTATTGCTCGACGGGAGGTCGGTGTTTTCCGAAGCAGGCGATCGCATCGCATTGTCTCGCGGCGACATTCTCTATGGACCGAGCCGACGCGATTCGACGCTCGAATTGCATGCCGATTTCCGGATGCTGTATGTGCGGATGCCGATCAACGCGTTGCACCCCGGTCTTGTCGATCCGGGGACATTGCGCAGCGGCATCCTGCCGGGAGATAGCCGGCTGACACGGATGCTGACCGGCATGTTGCTGTCCGTCGGTGATGAGCTGGAAGCGTTTGCTTCGCACGAGATCCACCCGGTGGAAGTCGCGCTGTCGGAATTCCTGGTTGCCAGCCTCGCCGATGCGCAGCCAGGAAAGCGTTTCGGCGATCGTATCCGGGCGGCGCATTTCCATCGAATCTGCCAATCCATCGATCAGCAATTAGGTGATGCCGAGTTGTCGTTGTCAAAACTGACCGAACAGCAAGGCGTCTCACCGCGCTATCTGCAAAAATTATTCGAAGAAGCCGGTCTGACGTTCAGTATTTATCTTCGCGATCGTCGACTGGCACGTTGCCACGCAGACCTGTGCAGCAGCGCGCATGGCGCATTGTCTGTGTCTGAAATCTGCTTCCGATGGGGTTTTAACGACGCCGCGCATTTCAGCCGTAGCTTCCGCGCGAAATATGGCATCACGCCCCGTGAATGCCGAACCAGGCAAATGCGCGTCACCATAGCCAGCACGCGCGCGGTCGTTTAAAGGAAAAGACCTGGCAAGGACGGGGTCCAGACCCGTTGCTGTTGCCACCGCGATGCGGCAGCGGCATTACCCGCCCATGCGGGGGACGGCAGCAATCGCAATCTTGAAATTACCGGCGACATCGGCCATTGCATCGGGCAGATCTTGCTGCCGCCGACCTTCGTGTCGATCCTGCACGACCGCGTTCTTCCCGAACCCGGGGACAATCGGCCGCCCGCCCGCGCGCCGCAACCACAAACGCAACAGGTGGCGTCGTCTCTGCGGCTCCGGGAAGTCGACAAATCGCGTGCGCGAATGCAGCGCCGCGTAGTTCGAAAGCCACTGGATGTCGCCCGGACGGAAATCCATTTCGAGCGACATGCCCGGTTCATAAGCAATGTCGTCGAATAGCTTGAGCACTTCCGTCTGCGCCGACGTCAAGCGCGGCACTTCCGGGTAGTCTTGCGCGGAGAACACGTAGAGCGAGCCCGCATACATGCTGAAGACTCCCTCGGCCAAGCTGACGATCGGCGAGGTATAAGTATTCGCCGGAGCGCGTGGGTCCTGTCGACGCCAATCCCAATGGAATGGCTCGAGCAACAACGGCGCCAGGTCCGGACGCCGCCGCAAAATCTCGTTATAGATTTCCGCGCCCGAAACGAGGCACGATGCGCCACCTTCTTTCGCGGGCCGCAGACACATCAGCGCGACGATATCGGAGCTATCGGAATGAAATGGCAGCAGATCGCGGATCTTCGAGGACAAGGCGCTCGGATCGTCAAGCAGCTTGTCCGACGTGGCGTAGACGTGATCGAGCAGATCACCCAACTCGTTCTGTCGCATCGGATCGCCCATATGCAAGCCAAGAATGTAGTAGATGGCCGCCGACAACGCATCCGAATAGAGATGCGTGCGCAAACCACGCGCGAGCACGAAACCGCGGCCCGTGTCGACATCCTTTCCCCACGCCGCAATCGCCGATGCGCAGTGGTCCAGCGGATAATCGGCTGCGGTAACACAACGCAAGTCCGGATCCGCCTCGACAAAGCGGCGCCCGAGTCGCTCCAGTTCCGCGACCTGTTCTTCGCTGAGTTGATAGATCCAGCTGTCCTTGCCACTGAGCGCGTCGCCGCGCCAGGCCGGCGCGCCGCTGACCGGCGTCAATGCCACTGAAGAAGTCATGATGTCGTGATCCGCGAATGAAGGAAACGTGCCGCCGAAGGATTGCGCGCCAACCGGTATGCACCTTTTCGGGCCCCCGTTGCACCCGCGCTCCGTCGCACGACACGATCCGTCATCTTCGCCGCCTCGGGCGGGACTGTCTTGTCTGCATGCGCATCACGACCGGCCCTTGGCGCGCAAGGCGTCACGCCCGTCCCCACCGGGCATGTGCGGTGAGGTGTCGGGCGACGCCAACGCCGCTTCCGCGACATCGACCAGGCGTTTGTTCTGATCCATCGCCCCTTTTTGCAGCATCCTGAACGCCGCTTCCTCACGCAAGCCATGCCGCGCCATCAATGCCGCCTTCGCACGCTCGATCAGCTTGCGATCATGCAGCGCGCGCCGTGCCGCGTCGAGCTCGACCTCCACCCGCGCCAAGCGCGCCGCCTGCGCTTGCAATACCGATTGCAGGCTCGCCACGGTCGAGCGGTCCGCGGAGGAAAAGCGGTCGGGCAATGCATACGCGGCAAACTCGTCGCCGGACGCTCCGGCAAAAAAATGTTCGAGCGCATGGGTGTGAGGAGGCGGATTCTCGCGCCACTGCCGGAACAAATGTTCCGAATCCCGCAAGGCCTGCCGTGCCACACCAATCTGCGTGTCGCACGCCTGCCGTACATGCATCGTCAACGCGATTTGCAAATGCCAAAGGTCGGTAATCCGCGCGCTGGTGGCATCAAACCAGGACTCGGTCAACGCCGCGTCCAAGGTGTCGCCGGCCTTGGCGGCAGTGATGATCTGGCGCAACGTTTCAACACGGCTCACATGCGGCGTCGCCGTGCGCGTTTGCCACCATTCGCAATGTGTTGCACCCGCGAACTGCAGGAACACGTCCAGGCTGCGCTGCTGCGCACCGATCAGATGCGCGAAGCGCTGCTGCTGGTCCGCGGAAAACGTCCCCGCGGCAAACATATGCCCGCCCACGGCCCGTTCCTGCCCAGCCGCCTCCTTGCCTTGCACCACGTGAACCAGCGCGACCAGCGTACGCGAAATGCCGGGGTCCGGCGATACATCCGCCAGTTGGAAGATCAACTCCATCAGACCACCGATGACCTTGCTGAAGGCCATTACAGAGTCAGGCGCGGACACCGTACGCCGATCGATTCGCGCACGCAGCGCGTCAAGGGAGTCCAGATCGAGCAGCACCCAGGCGATCATCGACAACATGCGCGCCGTGGCGTGCTGGGTCGGCCCCAGCTCCAGATCGAGCCGGTCACGCAGCGCCAGCAGAATCGGCGAGGACGCGTCACGCACGGCACCGCGCTCGGTCACGAAACGTTTGCCATCGGATGCAAGGTAGATGCTCGAAATGCCCCGCTCACGCTGCAATGCGTGAATCAGCCGGCCGAGCAGATCAGTGAGTTCGATCCGGTCGGCCAGCAAACGCAACGCGTCGATTTCCCGTTGCTTCGCGTGCAACGTGAACTGCATGGCTGGGGAGGACATCGTCGAGAAAGAGGCGTGTATCGTGAAGGAGGATTTTTTCCATTGCTATTGTAAGCGTGACAATATCAGCGCGACCGTGCTCGTGCGCGGCGTCGCACAAGATACGACACATCCGCCGCCTTTCTCTATCGCGCGCAATGGAATAATCGCCTGTCCCGTCAACAATGCGCGTAGGCGATCCGCATTTCGACACACAGTCGCTGTCCCGGGGGTAGTGCTTGCATGCTGGCCTGCCCCGGCAACGCGCGATTGATCACGTCCACGCCATGGGTGACCGGCTCGATGCAGAAGAACGATTGTCCAGCCGGACGATACAGAATCAGCGAGCGCAAGGGTTCGGATGCGATCAGTTGCAAGACCTCATGCCCATCGATATTCCCGGCATCGGGTTCGGAAACTTGCCGTGACAGCGTGACCGTGCCGGCCCAACCATGAAAACAGTGGTCGATCTCGATATCCGCCATTTGGACGCCGGTGTGAAAGGACCAGGCTTTCGGCGGGGGTACGACGGCCGTCGGCAGGCCATCGTCTCCCTTTATCTCGATGGTGCCTACCGATGTGACCAGCCGCGTCCCGGCTTCCAATGGAAAATAAGGGTGCCATCCCAAACCGGCGGGCGCCGGCACGCCGGAATCATTGACCAATTCGAGCCGGCATGTCATGCCCGAGTCGTCGAGCCGGATTGTCTGCAGTGCAGCGAAGTCGAATGGCCAATACGCGTCGGCGCGATGCCGCAGCACCATCGTCACGGCCTGTATATCGCGCGACGTCACCTGCCAGGCGCGACGCAAGCCAATGCCATGCAATGCATGCGGGGCGGCGCGATCGTCTGGTGGCAATCGATAGCGAGCGCCTTGCCAATAAAAGCTACCGTGATCGATGCGATTGGAAAACGGCACCAACGGAAAACACGCCAGTGCCCGAATATTGCCGGTCATTACATCCGTCTCGCCGCCCCCACGCAAGACCTCGCGACCGCTACGCCATAGTCCGACAATCGCGCCACCGAGTGACGGACAAACCGACGCGGTCCATGTGCCAGCCGAAAGCGTCAGGATTGCCGCGGACGAAGGAACCGATAAAACGTTTTGCATATGCACGCTCCATAGCGCATGCTGACAGCAGCGCGATGTGGACATTACACATCATTATTGAAAGCATCGTCAGATTCGAATTGTCCGTCGAAATGCTCTGAGCGACAATCAGCGCCAATAGGCAGGCACATCTCCTGGTCATTTGCCCAGTTTGCCGTTAAACCGGAAAGCCGTCCCGAACCACGCTGATTCATGTCCCCTTTCCGCGTTCACCTCGCCTCGATACTGGGCACGATCCTCATGTTCATCGCGGCGCTATGGCTCAATGAGATGCTATTTGCGCGCACGGAGTTCGTTCAAGGCATCAACTGGATCTACCTGCCCGCTGGCGTTCGGCTGCTGAGCACATTACTGTTGGCGGAAGGAGGGGCCATCGGCTTGCTGCTGGCCGGCTGGATCGTCAAATTCACTTATGTCTTTCCCCACGATCCGCAGCGCGCCTTCATCGGGGGCATCATCTCGTCCCTGGTTCCCTACCTGATCTATAAAGCCGCACAGCACAGATATGGACTGGAAGCGTCGCTGTCCAATCTGACAAGCTCCCGGTTGTTCGTGCTGATTCTTGCGTTCTCCTTTCTGGACCCACTGGCGCAGCATGTCTGGTTACTGCTGCAAGGACGCACGCATCTGCTTTTCGAAGGCCTTACCGTAATGGTCATTGGTAATCTGGTCGGCACAATGCTGGTAATCTACACGCTGAAAGCCGGGCTCGCCTTGTCGGCCCGACTGTTGCCGCACCCGCCGGCCCGCGCAAAGGCGCATCAACGTATTCCTCCATGACCATCTCATCCGCACAAGGCACCCGACCTGACGTCTCCGGCGACGTCGATACGATCACCATCCGTGCGGCAACGCCGGCGGATATGACCGACGTAGCACGGATCTAGGCGCCGTATGTGTTGTCTACAACGATCTCGTTCGAAACAGAGCCGCCTAGCGTCGACGCGATGCGCCAGCGCTACCACGATATCGTCGCTGCAAATGCACCCTACCTGGTCGCCGTGCAGGATGATCGCGTTGTTGGTTACGCCTACGCCGGCACCTACAAAGCGCGCGCGGCGTATCGCTTTACCGTCGAACACTCGGTCTACCTCGATGCATCCGTCACCGGGCGCGGGCTCGGTCGCCGGCTACTCGAAAACCTGATCACGGCATGCCGCAGGGCCGGCTTCAAGGAAATGATCGCGACGGTTGCTGGCGACGACAACGCCGCATCGCTGGGCTTGCATGCACGCTGCGGGTTCGTGCCGATCGGGCGCTTGAAGAACGTCGGATTCAAGTACGATCGGTGGATAGACGTCACGCTGATGCAGTTGTCATTGCGTGACGCCAATGCTTGATCAACCAGCCAGCGGCGCGGCGACCGTAATCCAATTCGCGCCTTTACCCGATGCACATCGGTCAGATAGCGTCAACGCACCGGTTGCCGAATCGATGCGGTAAGCCGACAGGAAATCGGAGCGCTCGCCGCTGGCAAACAAGTATTGTCCATTGGCATCGATTGCGATGCCTCGCGGCTGCGCTTCCGTGTCGATCCATGACACAGGTTGCCAGCCGTGCGTTTCATCCGCAGCATGCACGATGATGCGGCTCGATGCCCGCTCGCTGATATAGAGGAAACGATTGTCGGGGGTCAGTTGCAGATCCGCGGCCCAGATCCAACGGGCCATCTCGGTGGGATCGGGCTGATCCGGATCGGAGAAGTTCGGTCGCGCTCGCCCTTGTATCAACGCTGACAAACCGTCGCTGCGGGGTGATATCGAGATAAGCGTCAAATGCCCGGTCTCCGGCGCACGCGCATAGGTCGCCACCACGCCCTGGAACTCGCTAAGGACATGCAGATAGTCTTCGGCGAGGCTCAGGCGCATGTGACGGGGGCCGAAGCCAGCACCCACGTCCACCACGTCGTTGACCGTGAGTTGGCCATCCTGCAGAGTAAAACACCACACGGCGTTGCCGCCCAAGGCAGACACATACACGTGGCGTCCATCACGGCTTACGACAACGGCATGCGCATGCGCGACGCCATCGATCACCTGCCGTGGCGGTACTTCCCGCGACATGTCGATGTCGGTATCGCGCTTCTTCCCGTCGCCTTCCTGCGCGGAATGCCCACCGGCAGCGGAAAGGAGCGTGTCGACGTCATACACGCTCACGCGGTTCTCACCATACGACGCACCAATCGCCGTGCGGCCTGATGGATCGATTTCAACATACGCCAGACTGGACGCGATGGAAGCCCGGCCCAACCGTTGCAGTCTCGGCCACGTCTTCTCGAAAACGGCTGGCGAAATCGAGGCGTTCCCACTGATCGACGAGGAGGCCGTATCGACCACGCGGTAGATGACGATGTGACGATTTTCCGCACGTGTCGCCGCCAGCAGCAATGCCCCGTCCGGACGTGCGGATACCCTCGCGGCGTGAGGCGACGCGAGGGTTACGCGCCGCGCCCACGACAGCGCCATCGGCATGACGACCGGCTCAGCCGGATGGCGCGCCGATCCTACAAAACGGCCGATATCGCAATCAAAATCATAGCCGCCGATATCGCCGTCCTGCGCATGCGAGACCCATACCGCCAGGCGGGTCATAGCACACCGTCCCACAAGGCCAACTCGTCACCCGATGGATTCGATGCCAGCGCGGGCTTGTCACGCAGCAACATCGTTTCACGCGGGGCCGGGCCGCTGTCGTCCTGATCTTTCTGGCGCGTGCGCGCATGTGCGGTTGGATCGTCATCGACCAGCAAGGCCGGGCGCAGCTTCTGCGGATCGGGCGAATAGGGCAACCAGCGCGGCAGCATCCGCGATGCGGGCGCATCACCCTTGATGAAAGCAACCCATGCCTCCTGCATGGCCTTGCCAATGGGCGGCATCGGCGCACTGCCCTTGTAGTACATCTGTGTGAATGGATCGTCCAGATTGCCCCAGACAAACGGCAATTCCGAGCCGTGCACGGTATATCCCTCGAAGGCGCCAAAAGCCAGTGGCCGTTCGAAGCGATAGGACCACGTATCGCCCCCCGCTAGCGCATGCGCATCCGCCAGTCGAACCGTAGGCACCCAATATTCCTCGGCGGTCAGCAAGCGGATGCGCCGGTCGAATGCGGACAGCGATGAAAACGTCTGCTGGTACCGCGCCGATGCCTTTTCCATGTCCGCTACACGCAACTGCGCCAGTTCGCGCGGCAAGAACGGGGCCGCGACGCTCGGGTCCTTGCGCCCCGCCGCAACCGACTCCGGTGAGAAAAAGACCAGACTTTCATCCCGGTTGGAACCGATCAGCAAACGCACTTGATTCGACGCGCCTTTTGCAATGGCATCCTGCGGCCTGGCCATCAACATCGCGCCATCGACGACCGATCGGAATGCGAAGGCGCGTTGGTAGTTGGCGATGGTCGCGGCTTGCGCCTGAAGGATCTGAGCCGTCGAAGCACTCAGCAGGTCTTCCTTCTTCAACCCTTGCTTGTCGAGCGCCTGGAGAAAAATGCCCGTAACGCGGTCCGCCTCCGGGAGATCGTGGACGGTCTGCCCCCCACCACTTTCGATGATCGCCGACTGGAACAGTCCCGCGGAGGCCGGCATCGCCATCAATGCCGCAACCGCCTTGCCGCCAGCGGATTCACCAGCCAGCGTAACACGCGCCGGATCACCGCCGAAGGCCGCAATGTTCTGGCGTACCCACTGCAATGCCATCAACTGATCGCGGTTTGCGTTGTTGCCGCTACCCCGATACGCATCGCCGAGAACACTGCCCAGTTCCAGGAAACCCAATGCGCCGACGCGATAGTTCAGTGTCACGCAGACGATGCCCTGCTCGGCGAAGTGCGTGCCGTCATACAGCGGTTGGCTGGCTGCTCCAGCGATATTGCTGCCACCGTAGATCCAGACGAATACCGGGTGAGGCCCGGGGTCGACAGGTGCCCAGACATTCAGGCGCAAACAATCCTCATCGAGCGGCACGTCGCCGAGCAGCGATTGATCCGATCCCGGTAGCTTGCGAACCGCCTGAATCGGGGCAGGCCCGAATGCAAACGCGTTCCACGTATCGTCCCATCCCGGAGAGGGCAGTGGCAGCGGCGGCTTGAAGCGCAGTTCGCCCACGGGCGGCTGCGCATAAGGAATGCCCTTGTACACGTCGACGCCATCCTGACGCATGCCGCGCAACGGTCCCGCCGGTGTCTTCAACGACACCGCCTCACGTGGCGACGGTGCGCGGCGTGGCGCGGCATGCGCCAGGAACGGCCACGAAGCCACGGCGGTCAGCGCGGCGGAATGCTGCAGGAAGGCACGGCGTCCTTTCACGGGTTCCCCTTTGGATGTGAATGTCACTATGGTAATAGGTCCAGATGCGCCCGGCTCCACGAACGCGTCTTTCTCGTACATATTGCCTAATTGCGCACGATTATGCAGACAGCGAGGGGCAGCCGTCCAGTTACCCCATGCGATAATCGACGATGTAGATCATGGGCATTGACGATTTAATAATCATTCAACGGAGCGTGAAGCGATGAAAGCTGCCGTCCTGACTGCCTTTGGCGCACCGCTATCCATCCAGACGTTGCCTGCGCCCGTCGCCGGTCCCGGCGAAATCGTCGTCGATGTCAAGGCGGCGCCGATCCTGCCCTACACGAAGGAAATCCTGGCAGGCGCCCGCGTCTATTCGTTGACACCCCCCATGGTGCCCGGATGCGGTGCAGTCGCGTGCGTGTCCGCGGTCGGACCCGACGCGACCACGCTACGCCCAGGCGATTGGGTTTTCTGCGATCCGACATTGCGTTCGCGGGACGATCCGCATACCCGTGACGCCGCGCTGCAAGGCTGGGACGCCCGCGGCGAAACAGGCGCCATCCTGCAACAGCGCTATCGAGACGGTCCGTTCGCGCAGCAAATGCGACTACCCCTCGAAAACGCCTTGCCAATCCCGATTGATCGTTCACCCGCTGCCCAGGACGACGACACCCTCCTCCAATGGAGTGCGCTGAACACGTTGCTCGTCCCCTACGGAGGATTGGCATCCATTGGCTTCTCCCCCGGCGAGACACTGCTCGTCAGCGGCGCCACCGGGCATTTCGGCAGTGCCACCGTGGCGGTGGCATTGGCCATGGGTGCCGCACGCGTCGTGGTGGCAGGTCGCAATACCAAGCGTCTTGCGGCGCTGGTAGACCGCTTCGGTTCGCGAGTGGTACCTGTCGCGCTAAGCGGGATCGAGCCGGACGATAAAAGGCGCATGCGCGCCGCCGGTCGCGACATCATCGATTGCGTACTTGACTTCCTTCCCCCCACCGCCACCTCTCGCACCGCGCGGGCGGCAATGATGAGCGTAAGACAGGGTGGTCGCGTGGTATTGATGGGGGGCATCGGGCTACAGGGCGAAGAAGATCTGGTGCTGCCCTACCCTTGGTTCATGCTGAACAACATCACCGTGCGTGGGCAGTGGATGTATTCGCGTGCCAGCGCCCCGCGCCTGGTCGCGCTCGTGGAAGCCGGGCTGCTGCGACTGGACGACTTCGCGATCATGCGGTTCGCACTCGACGACGTGAATGCCGCGATCGAAGACGCGGCCGCGCATCCGGTGCCATTTCGACTCACGGTCGTCTGCCCCTGACAATGGGAGAACGCGGGCACGCAGTTTGGCATAATAGGTCAGCTTGCCGACTCCACCGCGCGGCGCCGCATCGGCACCGCAACCACGCCCAGCGCCCGCCATGACCCTCCCCCGCACCGCTGCTCCGTCAAACGCTTCCGACCTCGCTTCCGTGTTGCCCTCCGGCCATGGTGCCATCCCGGTCCCTGCCGCCGAAGTGCCGGACAAGGATCGCCCGTTGTTCGAGGACATTCGTTTTCTAGGTCGATTGCTGGGCGAAGTGGTCCGTGATCAGGAAGGCGAGACGATATATGCATTGGTCGAGTCGATCAGGCAGACCGCCGTGCGCTTTCGACGGGATGGCGACATTGCGGCAGGCCAGGCGCTCGACAAGGTGTTGAACGGTCTCAGCGACCCGGAAATGGTCTGCGTCGTCCGCGCCTTCAGCTATTTCTCACACTTGGCGAATATCGCGGAAGATCGGCATCACAACCGGCGGCATCGGCACCATGAACTCGCGGGCACGGCACCGAGAGCGGGCTCGTTGCCGTATGCCTTATCCCGCCTGCGCGAAGCGGGCATTGACGATGAGGCAACGCGCAATGCGCTGCGGCACATGCTGATCGTCCCGGTACTGACGGCGCATCCGACGGAAGTACAACGCAAGAGCATCCTCGATGCGCAAAAGGCCATTGCGGACCTGCTGGCCCAGCGCGACGCACCACTGAGCGCGCGAGAACGGGCACGTATCGATGCGCTGATTCAAGCCCATATCACCACCCTCTGGCAGACACGCATGCTGCGGCCGGCGCAACTCAGCGTCGAAGACGAAATTGTCAACGCGCTGTCGTATTACGGCACGACGTTCCTTGACCAGTTGCCGGCGTTGTATGGCGATCTGGCGGAAGCGATCAAGGCGCCAGGGCCGCTACCCGCTTTCTTGCGGATGGGGAGCTGGATTGGTGGTGATCGTGACGGTAATCCAAACGTCGATGCCGGCACGTTGGCCCTTGCCGCGCGGCGACAAGCACGAATCGCATTGACTTACTACCTCGATCAAATCGCCGCGCTGCGCACCGAGCTTTCCATGTCGTCGACGCTCGTCTCGGTCAGTCCGGCGCTGGATGACCTAGCAACACGCGCAGATGCCTGGCTGCCACCGTCGACACACCGCGAAGACGAGCCCTATCGGCGCGCCTTGGGAGGGATGGCACTCCGGTTACGCGCAACGGCATTGCAGCGCGACGTCGACCTTCCAGGCCGCCCCGCGCTACCGCACGATGCGTTGGCCAGCGCGACGCCTTACGCGAACGCCGCGGCATTCGCCGACGACTTGAAAATCGTCTATGACTCACTGCATGCACACCACGGCAGCGCTCTGACGGCCGCACGATTGACACCGCTACGACAGGCACTCGCCATTTTCGGTTTCCATTTGGCCAGCGTGGATCTACGGCAAAGTTCCGATATCCACGAACAGGTGATCACCGAGCTGTGCGCCGTTGCAGGCGATGCCGATTATCAACGGATGGACGAAGCAAGCCGGGTGGCCTGGTTGCAGCAGGAACTCGCGCATGTGCGGCCTTTACGCAGCCGCTACGCACGATACAGTGCACTGGTGCAAGGCGAACTTGCCATCTTCGAACAAGCTGCCACGCTGCGCGCGCAATTCGGCGTCGAAGCCGTGCCGCATTATATCGTCTCGCATACGGAGACCGTCAGCGACCTGCTAGAAGTTCTGCTGCTGCAGAAGGAAACGGGGTTGCTTGCCGACGCGGACAACCCAGGCATCATGGTCATCCCGTTGTTCGAGACAATCGAGGATTTGCAAAACGCACCGGCGATCATGGCAGCCTGGCTCGCCCTGCCGCACACACAAGCCCGGATGCGCGCGCTGGGACGAGAACAAGAAGTGATGCTGGGATATTCGGACAGCAATAAGGATGGAGGCTTCCTGACATCGAACTGGGCGCTGTATCGGGCGGAAGAAGCATTGGTCGCGGTGTTTGCCGAACATAACGTGCAATTGCGGCTGTTTCATGGTCGCGGCGGCACCGTGGGCCGTGGCGGCGGCCCAACCTATCAGGCCATCCTGTCGCAACCGACCGGCACTGTGCAAGGACAGATTCGGCTGACCGAACAAGGCGAACAGATCGCGGCAAAGTTCGGTAATCCATCGATCGGTCGGCGCAATCTCGAGTCCTTGGTGGCGGCAACGCTGGAAGCCACGCTGCTCGACGACATCAAGGCGGGTGCGGGTGCGGGTGCGGGTGCGGGTGCGGGTGCGGGTGCGCAGGATGCCCGTTTCGCGCGATATGGGCAGATCATGGATCGGTTGTCGACGTTGGCGCAGCAAGCGTATCGCGCCTTGGTGCACGAAACGCCAGGTTTCGTCGATTATTTCTTCGCGGCAACCCCGATAGCCGAAATCGCTGATCTGAATTTGGGCAGCCGTCCCGCGTCGCGAAAACTGCAGGACCCCGCATCGCGCTCCCTCTCTCATCTTCGCGCGATTCCGTGGGGATTCTCCTGGGGACAATGCCGTCTATTGCTGCCGGGATGGTATGGCTTCGGCAGCGCCGTCAAGGAATGGCTTGCACAAGGGGAGGATACCGAAGCAGCGCGGCTCGCGGAATTGCAGCAGATGGTACGGCAGTGGCCATTTTTTACAACATTGCTGTCGAACATGGACATGGTATTGGCGAAAGCCGATTTGCCAATGGCGTCACGCTACGCGAGCCTGGTTGACAATGCCGCACTGCGGCAGGCGATCTTCGGCGCAATTCAACGTGAATGGCAAGCCACCGTGGAGGTTCTCGAAGCCATCACGGGTCAATCGGTGCGACTTGCCGACAATCCCCTGCTCGCGCGGTCGATTCGCAATCGCTTCCCGTATCTCGACCCGTTGAATCATCTTCAAGTCGAATTGCTACATCGCTATCGCAGTGGTGAATCGAGTGACAAACTTCGTCGCGGCATCAAGTTATGCATCAACGGTGTCGCGTCCGGCCTGCGCAATACAGGGTGATCCACTAACCTCTCAAGCATATGGGGCGTCATCGTAAAATCAGCGCACGCCCGCTATTACAGAACTCAGAAAAATCGCAAAAGTACTTGCCTATACTGGTTTGTAAACGTTTCCAATCTATTTATTTAGCCCTAGTATCATTCTAGCGTGGTAACGTCAAGCCGTTGACACGGCGGGTCGAGGTCAGATATGTCTAATTTACATGGATAATTATTGATCATTGAACAGTAAAATAAGAGAGAATTCGCACGGCGGCAACGCCATTGCATTCGCGATGTCTCAGGAGAAACAAAATGTCCCATCGTGTCAACAGTGCGACAGTGATTCCGTCAGAAACCCTGCCGGGTACGACGACGTTGATCGACACTGTCACGCAATTGCTGAACAGCCAACAGATTCACTACCGTTTGGCTGATCGCATTTCCAAGTCCATTGTCGTCGCTTTACCGACGGACGCGTCCACCGATACACACGTCGCTCTGGCCGCATATCAAGAGGCACTGGAAAAACTCAGGTACTCGGTCAAAGCGGCAAAAGCGGGCAATATGATGGACGCCCTCATCCGTCTGCGCGAAGCCGACCAGCCGTCGGCCTGATCTCGGCTGCGCTACAGCGCGGGGTTATCGAGGACGTAGAATAGAACGCCCGCGATCAGCATCGTGACCGGCAGGGTCACGATCCAAGTCAGTACGATGCGGATCAACATGCCAGGCTGGAGGCCTTGCCCTCCAGCCGCCATCGTTCCGGCGATACCCGATGTCACGATATGGGTCGTGCTGACGGGAAGGCCCGTAAAACCAGCGGTTCCGATCAGAACCGAACCGACCAGTTCGGCGCTGGCACCCTGCCCTGGCGTCATATGCTGCTTGCCCAGGCGCTCACCTAACGTGCGGACCACGCGCTGATAGCCGAACATCGTGCCCACGCCGAGGCAAAGCGCACTCAGCAGCCGGACCCAGAGCGGCGCATATTCCACGGAGTCACGCATTGCTTTGCGGATTTCGGTCGCTTCATGGCGTTCCTCCGCCGACGCATCGACCGATCCGGCAACGTGCTTCATCTGCGAGACAATCTGATAAACATCGCCGCGCAGTTGTGCCCGTGTGGCGGCGAATTGCCCGCCATTGGCATCTAGCGGACTACTTTGTCCCTGCTGCTGCGCCTGGATGGCCTGTGCCTGTTGCGCAAGTACGTGGCTTGACCCGTGCAAGCGACTCGCCGATGTCAAAGCCTGGGCCTTCATATCGTCGCCGTAAAGCGCGATCAATGGAATGGCTCGACCCGCATAGTCGCTGAGTGTGCGGATCTGGTTATCCGCCGACGGATTCAAGGCGTAGGTTGCCGGCAGCATCCCGATAATCGTCAACATGATCAAACCAATGCTCTTTTGCCCGTCGTTGGTTCCGTGAGAAAAACTTACCGACGTACACGTCAGAATCAGCAAGACGCGCATCCACCAGACCGGCGGCTGATGCGGTGCCGGCGGCACGAACAAATGGCCGCGGCTCTTCAGAAAAATACGTAGCAGGCCATACAATGCGCCCGCCAGGACAAACCCTAACACGGGAGAAATCGCGAGCCCTTTTAGAACGACCAGAATCTGCTTCCAATCCACTCCTTGCGCCACACTGCGGGATTGCAGTAACGCATCAGCCGCTGCGACACCGATCAGCGAGCCGATAATGCAGTGCGAACTGCTGTTCGGCACGCCAAACGCCCAGGTCAGGACGTTCCAGAATAGTGCCGACGCAAAGATGGCAACCAACATCGGTACCGCAGGGGCGCCGTTTGGCGGCGTCAACACGTCAGGAGGCAGAATTTCGACGAGGGCATACGCCACCGTAATGCCTCCCACCAGTACGCCAACGAAATTGCAAATGCCGGACCAAACCACCGCTGGCGTGGCCTTCAGGGAGTTCGTGTAAATCACGGTGGCAACGGCGTTCGACGCATCATGGAAGCCATTGGTTGCTTCGAAAGCCAATACCATCAAGAAACACACGGCGAGCATCGCAATCACGATCCCCGACGACGGTACAAAATGTGACAGCATCAGCGTTTTCCCGAAAAGACGCGTTGGCAGGATGCCAAGCGATGGCTGGAAATGAAATCAACGGACGCATGGAGCACGTAGGTGGACTTTCGCAGAGTGGGCTTGGGTTCGACGACAATCCGTTGAGCGCAACCCCCCTGCTTATCGTAGGCGATTAGCATGACAGGCATGAGGCAGAAAATTTCGATTGACTAACAGGCATATTTTTTTATTTTATGTTGTACTGCTTATTAGTTTTTTAGTGCGGCATGATTTTATGACGACATCGCCAACAGCATATTTTGTATTCTAGATGCCGCACCGACGGCCGGGAATCACATGCGCTGGCGCGCAAGCATGATGCGCATGGCCGCTGATGGTGCCGATCCTCAGTGGTAACGACTCCCCCCCAATCCGACGACACAAACATAACAACAAAGGAAAGGACGTTATTGCCTGTTAGTTGCATTATAGGAAGTTGACGACCAAGTTGGTATTTTTACTATTCCCCTGTAGGAATGGCAAAACATGCCGTTTACCAATTAGAAGCCCGATTGGCGATACGCCTCTTGGCAACTCTTCTTAAAGCGAAGTACTGGAGCACCATGGGCAACATGTCTATTCGATGGCGCTTACGCGTCTCAGTGTTTTTCCTGGCGATTTTGGTTGTGATCGTCGGGGTGTTAGGTCTCGTCGGCATGAACAAAGCCGTCAGCGGCTTGCGCGAGATCTACAGCAACGACCTGAACGCCACGCGCTTTCTCGGCGATATGGAAATTCAGATCGGCCGTGCACGCGCGGTCGTCCTGCGAGCACCTTTGGCCACGACACCTGAACTCGGCAAAGAGGATTTGGACAAGGGACTGGTATATTGGACTGAATCAGACAAAGCGTGGTCGCAGTTCACCGCACTGCCGATGGACGACACCGAAAAGGAATTGTCGCGGGTGGTCTCCGACAAGCGTGAAGCGCTACGCAGCATCTTCATGAACTTTTCCAATGCAGTGCGCGGCGGCAATAGCGCGCAGTACTACAGCACGGCCAATGCCGTTGGCAAGGCGTACACAGCGCTTGTCGTTGCGAATGATGCACTGAAAGCGCAACAATCCACTGCCGGGAAAATATCGTATGAAGATGCGGAATCGACGTACTCGCGGTTGACGTTCCTGGTATTGCTGCTCATCGTCTTTGCGCTCGCGGCGGCTATTGCCACCGCATGGTCGTTGGCGAAAGCGATCAACGCGCCACTGGATTCGGCCCTGGCACACTTTGCCGCCATGGCGAACGGCGACCTGACGCGCCCGGTGCATATCGGTAGTAAAAATGAGATGGGCCGCCTGATGGAGGCGTTGATGAGCATGCGCGACAGCTTGTCCGCCACGGTTGGACGCGTGCGCCGCAGTGGCGAATCGATCGCCAGCGCAAGCAAGGAAATTGCCGCCGGTAACAACGACCTCTCATCGCGCACGGAAGAGCAAGCGGCATCGCTGGGCGAGACGGCCGCCAGCATGGAAGAGTTGACCGCCACCGTAAAGCAAAACGCGGACAATGCACGCGTTGCCAGCGCGCTTGCTGGCGAGGCGCAATCCGTCGCCACGGAAGGCGGTGCGATCGTCGGACAGGTCGTGCAAACAATGGCTGATATTCAAGATAGTTCCGGCAAGATCGCGGACATCATCGGGATCATCGAGGCCATCGCCTTCCAGACCAATATTCTGGCGCTGAATGCCGCCGTGGAAGCGGCGCGCGCCGGCGAACAAGGGCGCGGCTTCGCCGTGGTTGCCACCGAGGTGAGATCGTTGGCGCAACGCTCGGCCAGCGCCGCCAAGGAAATCAAGACATTGATCGATACGTCGGGAAACCGCGTGGACGCAGGCTCGAATCTCGTCTCGCAGGCCGGCGAGACCATGGAAAAAATGGGCAAGGCCATCCAGCGCGTCAACGACGTCATGGCGGAAATTGCCGCGGCATCCGAGGAACAAACCCGGGGGATCGAGCAGGTCAATCAAGCCATTTCGCAGATGGACGAAGTGACGCAGCAAAATGCCGCGTTGGTCGAGCAGGCCGCGGCGGCGGCCAGTTCGCTCGAAGATCAGGCCGAGCACTTACGCGTCGCGGTGGAGGTATTCAAGATACGGGATGCGGTGGAGTCTGGTGATCAGTCGATGATGACCGCGCACCGTTCCCGTTCAGGCGCGCATTTTTCTACAGCGCCTGCCGTTGCGCATTGAGTGATCGCGGCAGAACGACATGGACGGCGTTCTCGCCGGTTCTATCGCGTTGATGGTTGGAAAGCGAATTTTTCGCGACATGGCGCTACGTCCCGCAAACTGAACGGACCATTCGTGCCGGTGCAAAAACTTGTTCGGCGAACGATATTGCATTCGCTCCGATTGCGAATTGCCCCTTGCTGATCATGTGCATGCGTTCCACGCCAGCAAGCACCACGCTAGCGGCCCGGAACGATTTGAAGTTGCGCATCGGCCTAGTCACCCGCTTGATGGCGCGATGGTCCTGTTCGACGATGTTGTTGAGGTACTTGACTTTGCGCACCACGACGGATACGTCGCGGTCGGCGTTGATCTCATCACCAGCAGCCCTGTTAGCGCCGCTATTGTCCATCGCGATCTTCAGGGATTGCCGTTTGGCCTTATAGCTTTGCAAGAGAAGCGCATCGCCGAAGATATGTCGCACTTCGCAGTGAGCAGGAAGTCGAAGGTCTTGCCACGTTTGTCAACCGCGCGGTAGACATATTTCCAGACGCCCTTGACCTTGACGTACGTCTCGTTGATGCGCCAACTGACACCGACCAGCCACGCCGGAGTACGTAGCCAGCCGTATTAGTAAGACCGGCCGCCAATCTATCATTCAGCCGTCGACATCCGTATGAGCAGTGCATTTGTAGTGCTCATGATGTGAGCCTCCATAGATGCTACCGCTGCATCCGCGTCTCGCTTTAGGGCGGCATCCATTAACGCGCGATGTTCGCTTTCGAGGTCCCGCTTATCCCCAGTTATCGAAACCGAAAGCGCACGGTATCGTGCGTTTTGCTCGAAAAGCATGATGCGGAAACGCCTTAGCCATGTGTTCTCACAAGCACTGACAAGGGCTTCATGAAATGCGGTATGCGCATAGCTCCAATCGACCGGAACATGGCCGCCCCGAAGCGGGGACTCAGTTTTCGACAGTCGATGGAATGCAGCAACCACGGCAACCTCCCACGCGACATCACCATTTGCAATCGATCGTCGCAGACAAGTCCCCTCTATCTCGATACGGGCTGCCGTCAAATCCTGTAGGTCCTGGACGGATATTGCCGCGACCCGAAAACCTTTCTGCGGCTCTGCCACGATCAACTCTTCGGCCGTAAGCCGTGAGAGCGCCTCACGTAGTGCACCGACATTGGTATCAAGCGATTCGGCAAGCTCCTTCACATTGATACGCGCTCCAGGACGAAGCTCACATGTCAAAACAAGCTTTCTGACCGTTTCGTATGTCGATAGGGTCAAGCTTCGAGCAATGGCTGTAGCGGACATAGCATTCCTCTATTGATAAACTGATTTTATCCTATAAAATAGTTTTTGCTTAGATAAAATGTTTTTGCATTGATCATCGACTCAACACCATGCCTTCGCTTCGGAATGCTCCGTCGTGATGTCAGTCGCATATAAAGTCCGCCAATTGAAAGGAATATGAAATGAAACTGTGCCGCTTTGGCGCACCGGGCGAAGAGCGCCCCGGCCTCGTCGATCCCCAAGGACGAATTCGCGATCTTTCCGCCCACGTGGCCGACATCGATGGGAGCCAACTGTCACCGAAACGTCTCGCTGCGATTGCCGCGCTGTCGCTCGACATGCTGCCGATCGTCGAAGGGGCTGTGCGCTATGGGCCTCCTGTGAAGAGCGCTTCAAAATTTATCGCCATCGGCACTAACTACCGCGATCACGCAGAGGAAGCAAACCTGCCGATACCCGATGAACCATTGGTATTTTTCAAAGCGATCAGTTGCTTATCCGGACCGAACGACGACATCGTGCAACCTCCGCACTCCACCAAACTTGATTGGGAGCTGGAGCTGGGCGTCGTCATCGGCACACGCGCTCGCTATGTCAGTGAGGCGGACGCGCTGGATCACGTCGCTGGCTACACGATTGTGAATGACGTGACAGATCGCGGCTTTCAGTTTCAGAGCTCGCAATGGGACAAAGGCAAGGGCTGCGACACTTTTGGCCCGGTCGGCCCCTGGTTGGTCACGCGGGACGACATCCCCGATCCGCACAATCTCGATATGTGGCTGGAAGTCGATGGCGTGCGCAGACAGGCAGGCAACAGCAAAACGATGATTTTTAGCGTACCCCAGATCGTCTCGTATCTTAGCCACTACATGACCCTGGAACCAGGCGACATCATTTGCACCGGAACGCCACCGGGCGTTGGTCTAGGCATCAAGCCCACACCGATTTTCTTGAACCAGGGTGAAACGGTCCATCTTTGGATTGATGGCCTCGGCGAACAACGCCAGAAGGTGATCGCCGCGCGATAGCTGTCGCGGAGCCGGTGGTAACGAGAGGGGAGAAGGTATGTGATCCTCTCGTCGCCAGCAATGCATCTCTTATCCCAACCAGGGACATCACAAATGACCTGCAAACGCGATGGCGTCTGCTTCGCGATCGTGGGCACGTATGCTCTTATCCGTTCGAACCCGGCACCGCATTGGATCGCCGGGCGCTTACTCAAATTCGGCCTGAGCGGTCGCTCTGCACGAGGTCTATCGATGCCCGTTGTCGGCAAGAAAACGGTCGTTAACCATCCGGTCGGAAAATTTGTGGCGCGGGGTCCGATACCGACCCGTTTGAGTCACTCAGCTAGCATGGGCGCCGGTCCACTACCGCACCGATATAAGACATTCGCATGCAGCGCTGCAGTCACTAGCATCAGTAGCTGCCGAGACGACATCCATCCGTTCAGCCGCGCCACTGCACCGCAGTCTGACAATGGACCTTCGTGCCGACGACCTTGCTGATAAGTTCGTTTGCAGTGTTGATCGCGCGAGCCGCGTCGTCCCACATTACGGGACGGAGGCTATGTGCAAAATTGTTACGCGTCCGTCTTGCATCATCCAAACGCGCGAGCATGTCGTCTTCAATTTTTTTATGAAAAGAGAGCATCTGCGTCACGATCGAAGCAGTGTAGTCGTGCCCTTCAAGCAGCATCCTGCGGCGATCGCGGTTCATCTCGGTGTGCCCGCCATTCCTTGCGTCTAGTTCATGTACAAGGCTCGCCCACACTTTATTGAGTGATTTTTCGATAACCGACCAGGCAATAAGGTGGGCGGATTCGTATTGATGAAGTGTCAACTGATTGCCCGCAGTCAGGCAGAGTGCCAAGATTTTTAGGCCCTCGTCCTCAAACACTTCGCCACAGCGCGCCATCACATGCAATGCATGATCTAGCGGCTAGCTTTATATCCTGCGCCAAGAAGTTTGATCCCTTCACTTGGCTGATTGAAATGTCTGTGATAAGCCAGAGACCTTGCTGCTCAAAAGCCTTGCAGTAGCTAGTTGGATTCAGCGGCGATTGTACGGGTGTTCCGGTTTGCATCGTCTCAGCGATACCCGAATGCAGCGCCATCAAGAATGCGTTCATGTATTGAAAGCGCTGATGGGCTAGTTCCTGGCGCTCTCGCATAATCTTCTCGTCAAACGTCGTACTTGGTACTTGCCGGAAGTTTGGAGACTTGTCAAAGTCAAAGATCAGAAAACCATCGCGGCGAGCTGATATGGGCACATTTGAGGGGCCCGTTTCTTGCCATACGATTTCCGCCAGCTTACGGTTGACCTCATCCATAGACGTCATATCCCTAGGCGCGCTTTCGAAGCAATACTGGATTCCTCCGTAGAAGTAGACCGCCAGAGCATAGGGTGAGATTGCGAGCGAGTTTTCCATGCGCTTGAGGGGGCGTTTTTTGTCGAAAGTGTTCGAGATAATCTCATAGGCGACATCAAATGGGGCGCATGACCGAAACGGAGCTCCGTTGAGCCATAAGTCAGCGCCACGCGAGCGTCGCTTAATGGCCGATTACCGCCTCACAATGCTAGCGCGGAAATAATCAGGAAGATTGTCCCCGATAGACCAGTTTGAGACTTTCGACTGAAAGGTCAAGATCGGCGACAATCGACACCGGTGTGTGTGGCGATTCTCGAGAAATAGATGAAACTAAATGAAGGGCATCGACACGTCCAACAAAGGAAACTCGTGCCAGGGTCTCGACTGCATCGGAGTGCGCACCAGGCCCGACTCGAACGGCAGGATATTTTTCAAGGCGCTCCGGTTGGGGTTCCCGCCCGGGCCGCTTGATTGACGATCTCACTGAGCGCGTTTGCCTGTCGCGCATTGTCGGTAAGTCCGGTGAATGTTTTCGTGATGAACGCGCTAGGCAAGCCGTCCATGCAAGCCTGGACTACGCGCATACCTGTCATCATCGTTTGGTGATGTTCGGCCCCGGTGCCGTTTATCGCAATCTGATATGCCTCGATCCCTTTGTCCTTTACCGCCTCGACAAAAGCAGTCTGCGTGCTGAAAGGGACATTGCTGTCGGAAATCGAACTTACGGCAAACAAGCGAAAACCGGGCATCGGATGAATGGCATTCACGTGATCAATCGGATCCCAGACATTGCCGAATGACGTCCCGGTGGCATCGACACTTTGCCCTTTCAATTCGGCGCGGGCTTTTACGCTCAACACGCCCGAAGTGGGTACCGCGCACAACACGTCGTTTCTTTCCGCGATCAGCGCACCCACTAGCCCGCCACCCCCACTTTGGCCGATCAGGCCGAATTCTCGAATCTCGTACCGTTGTTTCAGTTTGTCGATTGCCGCATTGATGACCGCGGTTTCATATCGCTGGCGACGTCTTTTCTGATCGCCGCTGGAACCGTCGGTTCCCGGTCGCCCCAGTAAAACCCATGCCATGTGGTCATGCGCCTGTTCTCTCTCGGCTTCATCGTAGAGATCCCGAGGCGTGCGCTTCGCGTATCGCGGCCCTACCGCTCGCCCCGAAATCCAGTCGCCCTCCATCGCGACAATGGCGCGATGCGTCTTTCCCGCGACAAAGTCACTCGACGGATAGTATTTGATACATTCCGCAAAATCGGCGCCGTCTACCCATACGGTATCTGGCTTTAGCGAACAGGCTTCCCGAGTAGTGGTTGCACCGGACAGCACTTCAGACGCGCTGAAATGATCATTCAAGCCATAGTGCGTCACTTGTGAAGCGCATCCTCCCAGCAGTACAACTGCCAACGCACCGCCATGGACAATCCACCTCGATAAAACATCCCGTTTATTTTTCCTATGCGCTCGCATCGTGGCGTTCTTATAAAAATAAAATGGCAGACAAATTAACCCTATGTCGAGGCGGGTGCATATGCCTCGTGCTGGCATTGCCACGTTACTGAGGCTGGGGCGAGAAAACGGTATGTTGCCGACCCAGTTCAAAACAAGAATGGATTTTAGCCGACAAGCGTAAACTGTCACCACGTGTCAAGGCGGGCAACGCATGGATGCCAATGCGTCATCTCGCCAAGCCTGCCACTGGAGCGTGAAATGCCGTCGAATCACTCGAAAACATGACAGAAAGTCCCGGGCACGCAGCTGCGCTGAAAACTTCACATGCGCGATGCACGTTCTCGCGTTAAACCATCTCATGGCGCTTACCGCGACCATCACTAATACACCAGATCCGTCCGGGCGCCGGATATCGACGCCGCATAACAACCTCGCTTACGTGAAGATGCCGGGATGACCTGCCGCACAGTCAGGCGACATGAAAAGCGCCGATGGCGGACCGCAGTTCGTCGGTCTGGTCTTCCAGCGCACCAGCCGAAGCGGCGGCCTCTTCGACAAGCGCCGCGTTCTGCTGCGTGACCCCATCCATTTGCGCAACCGCGAGGCCGACCTGCTCGATGCCGCGGCTCTGTTCGTTCGACGCGGACGCGATCTCGGTCATGATCGCTGAAACCTGCTTGATCGCGGCCTCGATCCGCTCCATCGTCGCACCAGCCCGCATGACGAGTTCGGAGCCGGTCTGGACACGCGCGCCGGAGGTGTCGATCAATGCCTTGATCTCCTTCGCGGCAGAGGCGGAGCGCTGCGCAAGTGATCGCACCTCGCTCGCCACCACTGCAAAGCCGCGCCCGTGCTCGCCTGCACGCGCGGCTTCCACTGCGGCGTTGAGCGCGAGAATATTGGTCTGGAATGCAATACCTTCGATTATCGAGATGATCTCGGCCATGCGAGCAGCACTTTCGTTGATAGCCGCCATCGTTTTCACGACATCACCAACAATCGCATTGCCCTCGTTCGCCACCGAACGTGCCTCGGAGGCAACGCCGCTCGCGTGCTGCGCGCTCTCCGAATTCTGCCGTACCGCCGCGGTCAGTTGCTCCATGCTCGCGGCGGTTTCCTGCAGTGACGCCGCCTGCTGCTCGGTCCGCGACGACAGGTCCATGTTGCCCGCCGCGATCTGCCGGGTCGCGTCGGCGATAGCCGACACCGAGCCCTTGATCGTGCCGATCGTCTGTGACAGTTGCGCTTGCATCTGCCCGATCGAGAACATCAGACTGGTCTCGTCGGCATGGCCGACGTCGAACCGCATGTTGAGATTGCCCCGCGCGATCTCGAACGCGGCATCGCGCGCACGTGCCGGGTCACCACCGATCTCGCGCGACAGGCTGCGAATGATCCAAGCCGCCAGTAGCGATGCAAGACCGCCAGCGAGCAATACCTCGACAGTCTGCACAAACAGCGCGCGGTAAAACACGGCGTCAATGTCGTCGATATATGCGCCGGTGCCGACTACCCAGTTCCACTCACTGACCGCGCGCACCGCCGACAGTTTCACTGAGTCTGTCTTCTCGCCCGGCTTCGGCGTGTTGGTATGCAGGTAGCCGTGGCCCGGGCGCGCCGCGGCCAAAATATTGGCGTAGATTCGATTACCCTTTGCATCCTTCAGATCGCCCACATACTTGCCAACCATCTGCGGCCGGGCGGGGTTGAGCAGAATAACCGGCTCGGTGGTCGCGACGAAGAGGTATCCATCACTGCCATAGCGCATCAAGTCCAATTGCGCGAGTACGGACCTCTGCGCGTCCGCGAGTGACATCTGATTTGCATCGACCCTTTTCTTGTAGCTATCGATCACATGGCTTGCGGCATCGAGCAAGGTATCCAACATGGCCTTGCGATCATCGAGCATGGTCTGGCGGTGTTGCCATACGCTTAATGTGCCAATGATCGCAAGCGCAAGCCAGACCACGGCTACGAGGGACCACAACTTCCGATGGAATGAGAGGCGATTCATTAGTCGGACCTGAACAATTCGTTTCCTGACGGAATTCGACTGGCGATGCTCAAGCCGATAGTGTTGTGACGTGCTCCGGCCCCCACCCCATCGCCAACAGCAAGGCGCAAAAAAACCGCAGC
>Ga0308167_1000596_pt1 | contig 59273 bp, 60 predicted proteins | sample PhyCR1_2_FD_202138 | JGI IMG/M metagenome (GOLD analysis project Ga0308167, IMG submission 202138) | Phyllosphere microbial communities from UC Gill Tract Community Farm, Albany, California, United States - DLSLRC.R1 | ecosystem: Host-associated > Plants > Phyllosphere > Unclassified | place... | reverse complement strand
CCGCCGCCAGTTGCAGCCAGTGGCTGTAGAGCGTTTCAGGATGCAGCAGCGGCAGATGTTGCAGATGAGTGTGCAGGCCAAGCTGACGATTCAGCAGCGCCAGCAGCATAAAATCGACCATATCCGCACTGTTAAAACGACCGGTGCCCGGCGCGCGCTGACTCAGCTGCTGGCTACGTTGCTGAATCAGCCCGTGCAGATCGTTAAACATGTTTTGCAGCGGACGGCTACTGTTCAGCGTCAGCATCGGCGGAATGTAGTCGCTGTCGAGCCGGATGTGGTTATCGCTGCGTTTTTCAATCACCTGCGCCACGCCCATGGCGGTCCACTCGGCGGTCAGATCCTGTTCCAGCATCAACCGCAGCCGCAGTTTGCCGAACTGCACCGTGGCGCTGCCCACGGCCTGGGCATTGTCATCTTCCACTTCCGCTTCCCAGGCGAGGTAGCGCGCGAGAGAATCCTGCGATTCCTGAAAAGCCACCGCTTCACGGCCATTGCGGCGTGCCGGAATGGCCAGCACCACTTTGCTGCGGTCAACGGAGGCAGGCAGATCAAGCGGGGCCGGACCGTGCTGTGGCTGGCTGAAGGCAAAAAACGTGCCGTCAGGCAGACAGCCGCTGGCGGCGCTCAGCGCCAGTTTCCCCTGGCGCAGCAGCGCTTCATCGAACTCAAGATCGTAAAAACCCCAGGTATAGGCGCGCTGCGACTGGCCCCACTCACGCAGGGTGCTGAGAAGATAATTTTCTGACTGCTGGAAATGATGAGGACGCAGAAACATCCCCTCGGTCCAGACCACCTTTTCGGCTCTGTTCATAGGCATCACTGTTTTTCCACGCGAAGGCCGTTAGTCCCCGCCACAATGCGCGCATTCAGCTCGGCATCGTTACGTTTCCAGAACGCCCAGAATGAGGGGGATTCGCCTTCAGGAACCGGCAGCGACAGTCGCCAGACCTTGCCATCCAGCGCCTGATATTCCGCCATGATGCCGATGAAGCGCGCCTCGGGCAGACTCTTAATCCGCAACGTTTTATGGGGTTGACCGGAGGTCAGGAAGAACTGTTGCGTATTGAGTTGCGCATTACCCAGCGCGGTTGCGGACTGGTTTTGCAGGGAGTAAAAGTCAGCCGACATAAACTCTGCATCCGAGGTCAGTAATACCACCCGGACTTTCAGCGGCGCGCCGCCATTAACCTGGTTCTGCGCCTGAACGTCCAGGTTGTACCAGGCAACGGGCGGCGGACTGCTGCTGCACGCCGTCAGCAGGCACGTCAGCATAACTATCAGCGCCCCACGCCATTGCGTTGTTGTCATCATCCCGCCCTCCCTGCTTAGTGCGATTAGTTAATGATCCAGGTTCCGTTTGTGCTGTTCTGGCAGGCGGTGCTGTCACCGTTTACCGCAACACAGGTTTTCTTCTTACTGCTGCGCACCCGGCGTTTCGGCTGGTCAGCTTTGACCGTCTGATCGTAAAGCTCGCTTTTCACCACGGCGCGAAATGGCACGTAGCCGGTCAGTTGAACGGTTGCCTGCGGCGCGGCAGAGGTCGCTGCATCTTTGACGGCGCTGCTGGCGTTACCCGGTTCAGGTTCTGCTGACGCCTGAGCAGATTCACCCAGCGCCAGCCAGTTGTTTTCCACCTGACCAATCACGGTGTAGCTTTCACCGCTTTTCAGGGTCTCCACAACCTTGCCGCTAAAATCTGGTCGGGTCATTACCGAGGCGGGATAGAGCGCCCGATAAGTCTCATTGACCGGGCTGAACTGCGCGGGTGCCTGAACCGCATAGCGGCGGCTTAAAACCACACCGTCTACGGTGCTGCTGACCAGAGTGTCATCAGTCATTTTCGGTGGCGTCTTACAGCCGGCGACAGAAAAAACAAACATCAGGCCTAACGCAATGCGGAGATTCACCATTTTCTTCATCTTTTGTTCCATAAATGCCTAAAAAGAGGCCAGAGGCCGGTTGTGAGGAGCAAGAATCGGGGGTTGCCGTGTCTTCAGGCTGCTATTTAGTACCATCGTAAAAGCCAAATCTTAAGGGCATGACGCGAAAGCAGAGCCTGCCCGCGCCTTAACTGATCAGCTAAAATTAAGTATAAAAAAACAGCACGTGCGGCTGAGATGGAGATCGGCAGGCAACTGACCCGCCGATAATAGATCAGAAACATGATCGTTTTTTGCTAAGTGGAAATCCTGAGTCGGATAAAACCCAAGCTTTACTTATGCCATCCCTGATTAAAAAACCATCACCCTGAAGTGAACTGACAGGTTTGTTAGTGCTTAACAGATAACAGCGATCGTTAACATGCACCACTTAAATACATGAATTAATTAAACTATAAATAGATTAATTAACAAAATAAGCCTCATAGCTACCGCACGAGCCAGGTAAAACCTGCCCGCACGCATGAGTAAACGCTTCGCTTGTAATGAGTAGGATTGAAGTTTACAGAAGACTGACAAAAATTCAACGCATCGCTAGCAGAAGATTTTACTTAAGTAAAGTTTAACTAAATACGTTAATGCAAATATGTATTACTTTTAATCTGAAAGATAAGATTTATCCTGGATCACCACGAAACAGTGAAATACTTTTATACATTTAACGATTTTCTTAGAGCGCTATCATTAACAGGCATCATGATTTTAGTGGCACTAATTTGACTTAAGTCAGGGGTGCGCGGGGAGGTTTTGGTTGGGTGGTAACGCACATGGCGTTACAGATTCGACATAAAACCAATAATTTCATAAAGTTAAAAACAAATATGTTACAAGGCTAGCGCGCCGGGTGTGGCAGGGCTGTCCTGATTAATTGATGTAAATATTAATTTTGAGACAGTGAGTTGCTCTGGCCGGTGTTTCTGATTGATTCAGCCTCACCGCCCTCAGAATCCTGCTTTCACTACAGCGCCGCTTAAAAGTCACTGGCAACAGGACAAAAAAAACCACGCTGTCTGGCGTGGTTTTAGGATTTTGTTACCGATTAAGCAGCCGTGTTAAACAGGTCTGACGGGTTCAGGCGCTCAGAAGAAACCCAGTGGCTCAATGCTGTAACTGATCAGCAGGTTTTTGGTTTGCTGATAGTGATCGAGCATCATCTTGTGGGTTTCACGTCCGATACCCGATTTTTTATAGCCGCCAAAAGCGGCATGCGCCGGATAGAGGTGATAGCAGTTGGTCCAGACTCGCCCGGCTTTGATCGCCCGGCCCACGCGGTAAGCGCGGTTGATATCGCGCGTCCAGACGCCAGCACCCAGGCCGTAAATCGAATCATTGGCGATGCTGACCGCTTCGGCTTCATCTTTGAAGGTGGTAATGCCAATCACCGGGCCAAAAATCTCTTCCTGGAACACCCGCATGCTGTTGTTACCTTTCAGTAAGGTCGGCTGGATGTAGTAACCACTGGCGAGCGCGTCGTCCAGCTTCTCAACCCCCCCGCCCACCAGCACTTCTGCGCCTTCCTGCTGGGCAATCTCCAGATAAGAGAGAATCTTATCGAACTGCTGCTGTGATGCCTGCGCCCCGACCATCGTCTCGGTGTCGAGCGGATCGCCCCGCTTGATGGTTTTGACGCGTTTCATCACCGCCGCCATGAACGGCTCGTAAATGGACTCCTGCACCAGCGCCCGCGAGGGGCAGGTACAGACTTCGCCCTGGTTAAGGAAGCCCAGCACCACGCCTTCAGCCGCTTTCTCAATAAAACTCTCTTCCGCCTGCATGATGTCTTCAAAGAAGATGTTGGGGGATTTGCCGCCCAGTTCGACCGTTGAAGGGATCAGGCTTTTCGCTGCCAGCTCCAGAATATGGCCGCCGGTGGCGGTTGATCCGGTAAAGGCGACCTTGGCGATGCCCGGATGGGACGCCAGCGCTTCGCCCGCCTCTTTGCCGAAACCGTGCACCACATTCAGTACACCGGGCGGCAGTAAATCTTTAATCAGATCGACAAACAGGGTGATCGATAACGGCGTCTGCTCCGCCGGTTTCAGCACCACGCAGTTTCCGGCACCTAACGCCGGTGCCAGCTTCCATGCGGCCATCAGCAGCGGGAAGTTCCACGGAATAATTTGCGCCACCACCCCCAGCGGCTCATGGAAATGGTAGGCCGCGGTAAATTCATCAATCTCTGCTGCGCTGCCCTCCTGCGCCCGCACGCAGCCGGCAAAATAACGGAAATGATCGACCGCCAGTGGCATATCGGCGGCCAGGGTTTCCCGCACCGGCTTGCCGTTATCCCAGGTCTCGTTTACCGCCATGTATTCCAGGTTCTGCTCCAGCCGGTCAGCGATTTTCAGTAGCAGCAATGAACGCTGTTGCGGTGACGTTTTACCCCAGGCATCGGCCGCTGCCGCTGCGGCGGCGACCGCATTATCCACATCCGCGCGGTCAGAACGCGGAAACTCACCTGCCGCTGAACCGTTTACCGGTGAAGTGTTGGTGAAGTAGTTGCCATTCACCGGCGCGACGAATTCACCATTAATAAAGTTGCCATAATTCTTTTGTAGCGTGATCAGAGAACCCTGTTCTCCGGGGGCGGCGTAACGCATGGTCATTCTCCTTACAGGTGACGAGATGCAACAATGATGAAACTTATTATTAACATGAAGGATCATTGCCAGCCTGTCAGATCTGTTGCCCGGAAACTGTGACCGCCCCGAAGGAAAAGCCGCATCGACTGCCGCTACAGATAATTCCGACTTTTCCCGGTTGCGCTTATAAATAAGAAACTTGTCAGCAGGATGGGGTCAATATGAGGAAGAATTCATACTGGAGGTAAGCATGCTGGCTTCGGCTTTCACCTTAATGCGCGCAAAGGCAAACTTCGTGCATCAGTTCATCCGCAATCCGCGCAAGATGGGCAGTATTACGCCCTCATCCGATGCGCTGTGCCGCACCATGATCGAGTCGGTGGAATGGAATAATCAGCTGCGTATCGCCGAGCTTGGCGGAGGAGACGGTGTGTTGACCCGTCGGTTACTGGAACGAATGGCACCGGAAGCCACGCTGGATGTGTTCGAAATCAGCAGTATGCTGGCGGAGAAGCTTAATGCGTTAAACGATCACCGTATGACGGTACGCACCTGCTCCGCGGAGTATCTCAACGGCCAATATGATGCGATCTTCTCCGGCCTGCCGTTGTTGTCGCTGCCGCCTGCACTGCGTGAGGCGATTCTGCGCGCGGTCTACGCTGCGCTGGGCCCGAACGGAGTGTTTGTGCAATTTCAGTACACTTCGCTGACCCAGCCTGACCTGTCACGCTATTTTACCTGGGAGCGGCAACGGGTACTGAAAAACGTGCCGCCTGCCTGGGTTTATCGCTGTACCCGCCACTACGCTCCCTGAGCCTGCTCAATTGACGGGCGCGTCTGTTGCCAGAAGGTGGTTAACAGTTCACGCGCCCAGTCTTTTCCTTCCATCACACCAGCCACCTCACCACTGCCGTCCGGCAGACAGGCGCGCATTATGGTTGACGAGAATTCGGGATGAAACTGCACTGACAGCGCCTGCGGTGAATAACGAATAATCTGGCAACCATCGCGCTCAGAGGCGGCTAATACCTGTGCCTGCGACGGCGGCATCAGCACCGACTGTCGGTGCGACAGCCAGGCGCTGAAGGTCGGCGGCAGTTTCCGTAACAGCGGGTCGCGCTGCGCCTGGGCACCACAGGTGACCGGCAGCAGACCGCGTTCCCAGCCATTCGGGTTATCTGCCACCTCGCCACCCAGCGCATACGCCATCAGCTGATGGCCGTAGCAGACGCCCAGTAACGGCAACGACGCGTCGATGGCCGCTCTGATCCACGCGGCGCTGCGTTCGCTCCAGTCGGCATGGTCAGTGACCATCGCCCACGATCCGCTGAGGATCGCCGCAGAAATCTGGTCGAAGGCCGGCAACGCCTCGCCCAGATGCGGACGGACGATCAGATACTCATCAGGTTGTAACTCTAACGCGTCAATGAACCAGCGTGGTTGTTCACCAATCTGCGCGACGACGTTAGCGGGCGGGACTTCAAGCTGAATCAATGCAATGGGCAAGGCGGGCGTGTGGGTCATACCGAATCGGGTCCTGTTCAAGAGGCGTTTCGGAAAATCAGTCTGACAGCAACGCGCAAAAAAGTCTTATGATTTTATTTTTCTCAGCGCGACAGAAAATTTCTAACCGCTGCTGCCTGAAATGCCCTGGTTCGTGCCATCATTAGCCAGCTAAGCAAAAAAAGTTAAGGATATTATTGTGGCGGTGCGGCATTTTTTTCTGGTTCTGATGGTGGTGTGTATCTGGGCCTTCAACAACGTGGCGGTGAAATGGGGCTTACTTGAGCTTCCGCCGCTGTTTCTGACTTTTATGCGTTTTGTGGTGGTCGCCATTGTGCTGGTGCCGTTCTGCCGCATCACCCGACAGCAGCTACCCTGGCTGTTGCTGCTGGCCTTTACCTTCGGCTTTATGCACTTCTCGCTGCTGTTTGTCGGTATGCGGTACACCGATGCCGGGACCGGCGCAATCGTGGTTCAGCTCGGTACGCCGATTGCCATGCTGCTGGCGATGGTGGTGTTAAAAGAGAAGCTGAAGCTGGTGCAGCTGGCCGGCATTATGATCTCGCTGAGCGGCGTGGTAGTGCTCTCCGGCAGCCCGACCATTCCTACGTGGTGGGTGCTGTGCCTGCTGTTGTGCAGCGCAACTGGCTGGGCGGTCAGCAACCTGATTGTCAAAAAATCACCGTCAATTAAACCGCTGACCATGACCGGCTGGATCGCCTTCCTCGCCATCCCGATTGTCGGTGTTGCCAGCCTGGTGATGGAGTCGCATCAGCTCTACGCCCTGCGTCATGCGGGCTGGCACGGCTGGTTTGCCATCCTCTACAGTGCCATCGCCTCATCGATTGTCGCCTATACGCTGTGGTATATGCTGCTGAAGAAATACAACGTTAACCTGATCATGCCCTACTCGCTGCTGACGCCGGTGCTGTCAGTGCTGATGGGGATTGTGGTGCTGGGTGACAGCCTTAACAGCTTCAAAATTATTGGTGCCTCGCTGGTGATTCTCGGCACGGCGATTGCGGTGATCAATCTGCGTAATCTGCGAATGCATGCCCGCTTCCCGCGTCTGCGGCGACGTTAATCACGCGTGCTATGCTTGAGTGATTGTCACTCGTCAGGAGCACAGCACATGGACCATCAGCTCGCCACGTCCCTCTGGCAGCAGATGTGGCAGGGATTGCGTGGCAACGCCGCAGCGCATCCGTTACCCACCTTTGTCGATAACGCCAGTTTCCCCGCCGCCTTTGCCGTCAGTGAACTGGCGGCCACCAGCATCGGCCTCGCCACGCAGGCCACAGCCGCCCTGATCAATACCAGCCGCCCGGTTGAGGTGAATGTCCGGCTGGCGTCGCGCTGGTTTCAGCACAGTTTTATGCCGCTTAATCGCCCTGCACCCGCGATGTGGGATGCCTTTGCCGGCGATTACGCCAGCCGCGATGACTGGATCCGCCTGCATACCAACGCCGCCCATCATCGGCAGGCGATGGAGCGGGTGCTGGGCCAGCACGCTGACCGTCGCTCGCTGGCGCGTGAGGTGCAGCGCTGGTCCGCCGGTGAGCTGGAGCAGGCGATCGTTGATGCGGGCGGCTGCGCCGCGGAGATGCGCAGCACTGCCGCCTGGCAGCAGCATCCGCAGGGCCAGGCCGTGGCTCAGGAGCCGCTGTTCGCCTGGCAGACCACCGGTCAGGCCGCCGCGCCGCAGTGGCAACTGCCCGAGGCACGTCCACTGCTCGGCATTCGGGTGCTGGACCTGACGCGAATTATTGCCGGCCCGGTCGCCACCCGCTTTCTGGCCAGCCTCGGTGCCGATGTGTTGCGTATCGATCCGCCAGGCTGGCAGGAACCGTCGCTGGATGAGGAGATCACCTGTGGCAAGCGCCGGGCGGTGCTCGATCTGACGCGCCCTGCCGATCGCGAGCAGTTTAGCCACCTGCTGCGTGAGGCCGATGTGCTGGTACACGGTTATCGGGCGGATGCGCTGGAACGGCTCGGCTTTGATGCCGCTACCCGACAGGCGCTGGCACCAGGGCTGGTTGACGTCAGCCTGAATGCCTGGGGCTGGCAGGGTCCGTGGCGCAACCGGCGCGGCTTTGACAGCCTGGTGCAGATGGGCTGTGGCATTGCCGAACAGGGAATGCAGTGGCAGCAGAGTGATAAGCCGACGCCCTTGCCGGTGCAGGCGCTGGATCATGCCACCGGTTATCTGCTGGCAGCGGCAGTACTGGAGGGATTACGTCAGCGGCTGGCTAACGGATATGGCAGCCAGGTGCGGCTATCGCTGGCGCGCACCGCCTGGCTGTTGCAGCAGCATCCTGCGGCACCGGGCAGCGATCAATCAGCTATCCTGGCGAAGACAGAGGATAATCTGCCATTTTATGAGTTAACGCAGTGGGGGCTGGGCGTGAGGCTGCGGGCGCCATCCTGGCTGCCCGGCACCGCACAACTCTGCGCGACGCCGGGCTGTCTGCCGGGTACGCACCCGGCATCATGGTAAATCAGGCATCCTGCTGGGAGTCGGTGCTGTCGAGCAGTTCATTGTACATCGCCTGAATCGCCTCACGGCTGAGGGCGGCCAGCGTGCGGTAAAACGCGGTGGTAGCGTGCGCTTCAACCTTACCGAGGAAAGTGCCGCACCACGGCAGCAGATACCCTTCAAACAGCGCCAGCTGGGCGCTGCTCTCATCTTCCGCTGACTGATCTTCCAGCCATGACGCCGCCAGCAGCAGTACGCCAAAATGATCGGCAGGCGCATCGCTCAGCGGCATGCCGCGTGAGGTCAGAAAGGCGCGCACCTCCGGTTCGGTTTTTCCTTCCGGCCACTGTGACGCATACGGCGACACCTTACAGTCGCTGCCAACAAACAGCGCATTGTAATCGGCGGCCAGCGCCTGCGGATCGCTGTTCTGTTGCAGACGGGTCAGCAGTTCGTCCTGCTCCAGCGGCCACTGCGCCTGCAGTTTTCCCTCACGCAGCAGGGTAAACAGCGGCACCAGCAGCGGGTCCTGCGGCTGACGATTGAACAGTGAGCCGATCACGCGGCACAGAATGGAAAACTCATTCATGAGTCAGTTTCCTTGAGGCAAAGTAAATTAAAAGTCAGCCAGTTCAGCAATATGTTTGCCGGTACGCTGCTCGAGAAAGTCGAGCAGACGCCGCGGCGTGACATTTAACACCCGATCCTCTGGAAAATCCACTTCGCGGGTGATGCGCAGGCAGTGTTCAAAATGGCCGAGCGTAAAGGCGGTGTGTGAATCTGAGCCAAACGCCAGCCGTCCGCCCGCGTCACGCACCGCTTCAGCGATCGCCCGGCAGTTAGGTTCACTGCCCGGACGCGAATGAGTAAAGGAAGAATTATTTAGTTCCAGCACCACGTCTTATTACGCTGTTGCCTCGGCAATAGCAGGCATAGTGACCAGGAAGATTGTAATAGCCATGCTGGATGTACGCTATGAGAACTGTGTCGGATCGTGAGTAATTATAGCCGATCGGTATGCCGTCTATGATTGTGGTAGTGTCATCGGGAATGTGATGGTAGATCTGCATAAACCCTATAGTTGCTATCTGGACGGTAACTATGGGGGATAGGTCAATCTACTGTAACCGTCATTCCTTATGCTCACCTCTGGCTTTACCAAGGAAATAAGCGGCCCCATATCCCATCAGGGCAGATCCAAAGAAGCCACCAAGTTTCAATGCCAGACTATCGAACACAAATAGTGAAGCGAGAGCAACGAAACTCATAACTGCTGTAACCGTTCCTTCGATTAGGTGTGCCGAAAGTTTACCCAGCCATTTTACAAATTTCATTATTGATCCTTCGACAGGTCTGAGAGTGACTACTGATATAATCCAGATAGGGTTTAAGCTGCTCTTCAACGACAAAATAGATCATGTCAAGCCCTTGCGGCTGTACCTTCCAGTACATGACATTGTAGTGGTTCTCTAACCTGCGGCTTCCCAGTGCGGCTTCCTCAATGAGTCCTTGCCATAAAGCAGTTGAGATAGTGAAGCTAGCACCGAAACGGTACAGGGTTTTATAGGCGTAACGACTACGGGAGTTCTTGATAATTGCCATCGCTATTGTTTGTGACACAAAAACCTGACCGCCCAGTCGCCCCCCTATCCGTCCGGCACCATAGGCCAGTTGATTGTGGATAGCTTCCTTACCTTGAGCGTCAAGTTTCCTGTAAAACTCGGTAATTACAACCGTAACTAATCTGCGTAAGGGTTCTTCATTGCTAATAAGTAATTTGACCACCTGATAAAAACGTTCGTTTTCACGGTCGTTACGCAACTTACGGTCATACCCCACTGCACCGGTACTTATATATGTACGTTTAGCACCATAGTACAGGCTCTGTGGAAGGCCTGTTATATTATCCCAGATGCCTTGAGCGATATTTGAAGCGTCCATTCCCTGACTCTATTTTGTTAAGGTATGTTTGATAGTATCTGAACAAGTCCATGCTATTCAAATCAGATATTGCTGGCACTAAAAAGCCCCTTTTCGGGGCTGTATTGAGTTATTTTCTTGTATGCATCCTTTCACGACTTCTCTGAAGTTGCTTATAGAGGCTTCCTGATGCGTCTTTAAATACTCATTATAGAATTAATCTGCTCCCTGTTGATTAATACATCCCGATGTTAATCATGTCTTCATTAGCAATGTGAGGACATCTCCATCAGGAAGCAATTTTGCGACGAACAGATCATCAGTTTCCTCCGCAAAGCTAAAGGCGGAGTTTCAATTCGGGAACTCAGCCGCAAATAAGATATTTCAGACCCACCGCTTACACCAGGTGCAGGAAGTCTGGCGGCATGTAAGTCCCCGTCGTTATAAATTAAAAGTCAGCCAGTTCAGCAATATGTTTGCCGGTACGCTGTTCGAGAAAGTCGAGCAGACGCCGCGGCGTGACATTTAACACCCGATCCTCTGGAAAATCCACTTCGCGGGTGATGCGCAGGCAGTGTTCAAAATGGCCGAGCGTAAAGGCGGTGTGTGAATCTGAGCCAAACGCCAGCCGTCCGCCCGCGTCACGCACCGCTTCAGCGATCGCCCGGCAGTTAGGTTCACTGCCCGGACGCGAATGGGTAAAGGAAGAATTATTGATCTCCAGCGCCACATCGTAGTGGGCTGCAGCCTCGGCGATCGCCGGGATATCCACCGGGAATTTCGGGTTACCCGGATGGCTGATGATATGCACCAGTCCCCCCGCCATCGCCGCAATCATCGCGTCAGTATGGTGTTTTCGGTCACGCGGCGCGTAGACCGGCTCATGAAAGCCCGCCACGATCAGGTCCAGCGCATCCAGCATCGGACCGGAGCAGTCAATCTCGCCCTGCTGGTTTTTAATATTGGCTTCAATACCGCGCAGAATCCCGACGCCATCAATCACCCGCGGCCAGATGCGCATATTGATGAAGTGCCAGTAATGCGGTGCATCGGCCATATCAGGCCCGTGATCGGTAATGGCAAACAGTTTCAGTCCCGTTTGTCTGGCCTGAGTGACGTAATCGTGCAGCGTACTGTAGGCATGCGTACTGGCGATGGTGTGCATATGCAGATCTACCGGATACATCATCTTCTCCTGCTGATAGCCCCTGATTGGGCAGGGTAATTAGTAGCCACGCTGACGATCGACCCGCCCCTGCGGTGTTTCTCCCGCCTGATGCTGGTGAATCGCCCGGGCGATATAGTCAATAGCTTCGTCGATTAAGGTTACCGCAGCATTATGCGGTGTCAGCGTAACGCGCGGGTGAGACCAGAGCGGATGCGATTCCGGCAACGGCTCGACCTGGAACACATCCAGCGCGGCGGCTTTCAGCTGGCCGCTGTTGAGCGCCGCCAGTAAATCCGCTTCCACCACCTGCGCACCGCGTGCGATGTTGAGGAAGAAAGCGCCGTGCGGCAGCTGCTGGAAAAAGTCGTGATTGATTAGGTTGATGGTTTCCGCTGTGCTGGGCAGCAGGTTGATTAATACCCGGGTCTCTTGCAGAAAATCGTGCAGCGCCTCACGGCCGGCAAAGCTGGTTACGCCCGCGATCTGCTTCGGCGACCGGCTCCAGACCCGCACCGGGAATCCCCAGGGTTTAAGCGCTTCCGCCACGCTCTGCCCCAATACCCCGGCACCGAGAATACCGATGGTGAAGCTGTCGCGCGGGTAAGCGGGCAGCGGCTGCCAGCAGCGCTGCTGTTGCTGTAACCGGTAATCGTCAAAGCGGCGGAACCAGCTCAGCACGCTGTGGACCGCATATTCCTGCATCTGCCGCGCCATACCGGTATCTTCCAGCCGGAACAGCGGCACCGTCTCCGGCAACATATCCGGATACTGCTGTAGCTGGCGGAGAATTTCATCAACCCCGGCACCCAGCGCAAACACCCCGCGCAGCCCGGCGCGCCCTCGCAGCATCTCTGCTGGCGGAGAACGCACCAGCGCATAATCGGCCGGCCCCTCATCGCCCGGTTGCCAGGCGCGTACCCGCGCCTGCGGCAGACGCTGTTGTAAACCGTTAATCCATGTCGCGGCGGGTTGCGACGGGTGATACCAGATGATCTCCATCCTGCTCTCCTTTTTTTCTTTCAGCGTCAGGGAAAACCGGCATCAGGGCAAGCAAAAACCGGCTGGAAAAAACGCTTTTTTCAGTAAAAATTATTCACGTGGCTTCACATTTCCGGTTGGCTTCAGGGTGAAGCGGGCAGATAAGGTCTAAAGTTGGTCGTGTGGTCAATGCGTTACACGCGGCCGCGTTTCGGACAAGGAGAAAAACCGATGACAAAAATTGAGGTAAACGCCACTGAACGGCGTCAGCGTTATGCACCCCTTCTGCTCACGCTGCTGCTGAGCGTACCTGCCTTCACCGTTCACGCCGACGACACGTCGCGTATGCTGAATAATCAGCCGCAGCCGCCGGATGTCCGTTTAGGGCCACTGTTTAATGCCGTACAGCAAGCAAAGTTCTTCCCCGATCAAAAAACCTTTGCTGATGCAGTGCCAAAATACGATCCGGCATCAATTCTGGCCGACTGGCAGATGCAGAAGAAACAGCGCAACTTTGATCTGAAACGCTTTGTTGCCGCCAACTTCACGCTGCCCACTCAGGGCGATAAATATGTGCCGCCTGCCGGGCAGAATCTGCGTGACCATATCGACGGCTTATGGCCGGTGCTGACCCGCACCGCCAGCAGTGCCGGTCAGTATGACTCGCTGCTGCCGTTGCCGAAACCGTATGTGGTGCCGGGCGGTCGTTTCCGCGAGGTCTATTACTGGGACAGCTACTTTACGATGCTCGGCCTGGCGGAAAGTGGCCACTGGGATCGGGTGCAGGATATGGTGGATAACTTCGCCTCGCTGCTTGACCGTTACGGCCACATTCCGAACGGCAACCGCAGCTACTACCTGAGCCGTTCGCAACCGCCTTTCTTTAGCCTGATGGTGGACCTGCTGGCGAGCCACGATGACGGCAAAGCCTATACCCGCTACCTGCCACAGCTGCAGAAAGAGTATGACTACTGGATGGCCGACAGTGACAAACTGGCCGCCGGCTCAGCCAGTAAACGCGCCATCAAACTCAGCGATGGCACGGTACTGAACCGCTACTGGGATGCGCGCGATGTGCCGCGTACCGAATCCTGGATGGATGATGTGACCACCGCGAAGAAAGCGCCACAGCGCGACAAGGCGGAGCTTTATCGCGATCTGCGTTCTGGCGCGGCATCGGGCTGGGACTTCAGCTCCCGCTGGTTCACTGATGCCCACAATCTGGCGACCATCCGTACCACCCAACTGGCACCGGTCGATCTCAACAGCCTGATGTTCCATCTGGAGCAGACGCTGTCGAAAGGCTATCAGATGAATAAGCAGGACGATCTGGCGAAGCAGTTTGCCGACCGTGCGGAGAAGCGTCAGGCCGCGATTAACCGTTACCTGTGGGACAGCAAACAGGGCTGGTATGCCGATTACGACTGGCAGAAAAAACAGGTGCATTCGCAGCTGACCGCCGCCACGCTGTTCCCGCTTTATCTGCGGGTTGCCAGCGATAAGCAGGCTGAAAGCACCGCCAGTGCGGTGGAAAAACAGCTGCTGAAACCGGGCGGACTGGTGACCACCACCGTCAATAACGGTCAGCAATGGGATGCCCCGAACGGCTGGGCGCCGCTGCAATGGGTGGCAGTGGAAGGTCTGGAACACTACAACCAACCTAAACTGGCGAAAGAGGTCGGGCTGCGCTTCCTGCAGAACGTGCAGAACACCTATGACCGCGAACACAAGCTGGTTGAAAAATATGTCGTTGAAGGCAAAAACCTCGGCGGCGGTGGTGGCGGTGAATATCCGCTGCAGGACGGCTTCGGCTGGACCAACGGCGTCACGCTGAAACTGCTGGATAAATATTGCCCGAAAGATAAAACCTGTAACAGCGCCCACGATATTCCTCAGGCGTCTGCCGCTCAACCCTGATGTTCTCTGGAGACGGTCGGCCTTGCCGGCGGTCTCTGCCCTCGCCTTTTAGCGAAATTTACTTGACGTTCTTCGATTGCCAGGCAAAATTGCAGCGAACTTACAAACGGTAATAATTCTCACTCTGATAATGAGAATGCTTATCGAGACTATTATTCACCTGCTGAACCTCTGCCATGAAAGGAATTTCAATGAGATTGCCCTCGCCGCTGAAAGGTTATGTCCCGTTCTGCACCCTGGCGCTGACCGCGCCGGCCCTGAGTTTTGCTGCTGATATGGTGGTCACAGCCCAGCCGCAGGAGCAAGCTGACTCCCCGACACAGGGATATCTTGCCACGACCAGCCAGGGCGCGATGAAAAGCGATCGTCCGCTGATCACCACGCCACAGTCGGTGTCGGTGGTGACGCGTCAGCAGATGCAGGATCAGGGCGCGCTGACCCTGAATCAGGCGCTCGGCTATACCTCCGGCGTATTTACCAACTTCGGCGGTGCCGCGACCCGTTATGACACCATTGCCCTGCGCGGCTTCCACGGCGGCGATGTTGATAACACCTTCCTCGACGGATTACGGGTGATGAGCGACGGCGGCAGCTTCAACGTGTTGCAGGTCGATAACGCCTTCCTGGAACGGATCGATGTGATTAAAGGCCCCTCTTCTGCTCTGTATGGTCAGACGGTACCGGGCGGGCTGGTCAACATGGTGACGAAGCGTCCTCAGTTCAGTGAAGAAGGCCATATCCAGTTACAGGCGGGTAATAACGCCACCACCGGGGCGATGTTTGATTACACCAACGCGATTAACGATCAGTGGGCGTTTCGCCTGACCGGTGTGACCCGCAACAGCGATACGCAGTACGACCATACCCGTGAAGAGAAGTATGCGCTGATGCCACAGCTGATGTGGCAACCGGATGAAGATACCCATTTGATCCTCAAAGCCTATCTGCAGAAAGATCCGTCCGGCGGCTATCACGGCTCGGTGCCGGGCGACGGCAGCCTGAGTGAGCATAACGGCTATAAGCTGAGCAACGGTTTCTATGAAGGCAACAGCGATCTGGATCAGTTCAAGCGCCGTGAACAGATCTACAGCTACGATTTCGCCCATCGCTTTAACGACGTCTGGTCGTTCTCCTCCACCGGCAGCTACAGCCATTCCAACGTCGATCTCGATCAGGTTTATCAGATTGGCTGGAGTGCGGTAAATCCTGACCTGCTGAATCGCTACTATTCCGGTGAGCGCTCCTCTCTGGCCGGCTGGGCTACCGATAACCGGCTACAGGCGGAGTTCGCTACCGGGCAAGTGGAACATCGGGTGGCGATCGGTGCGGAGTATCATCGCTATAAGAATGAGATCAGCAGCGCGGCCGGCGGTGCCTCACAGCTCAATGCGGTGACCGGCGAACAGGTTGGCGCAATGCCGGCCTACAGCTGGAGCGATGAAACCCGCCGCTACTATCAGACCGGCCTCTACCTGCAGGATGAGATGAAGCTGGATCGCTGGCATCTCGATCTCTCTGGCCGCTATGACCGGATCGTCGCTAATAACAGCGGCAACGATCGGCGGCAGGATGACCACATCAGCGGCCGCGCGGCGCTGCTTTACGCGTTTGACAACGGTATCTCGCCTTATGTCAGCTGGAGCCAGGCGATTACCCCAACGGCACTGACCGATCCTGATAACAATCTGCTGAAACCAACCACGGCAGAGCAGTATGAAGCCGGGGTGAAATATCAGCCGAACGGCACCCGCGATCTCTATACGCTGGCGATCTATGACCTGACGCAGAAGGATGTGGCTAACCGTAATGTCCAGGACGGCACCTATACGCCGTCCGGTAAAGTGCATTCGCAGGGGATCGAGCTGGAAGCGCGTAATCAGCTAACGCCACGTCTGAGCACCGTCGCCAGTTACACCCTCAATCACCTGCGCTTTAAAGATTCAGTTGATGGCAATGAAGGTCACACGCCTTACGTGACGCCGAACAGCATGGCGGCCCTGTGGGGTCATTATCAGTTTGATTATGGCTTAAGCGCGGGCGCGGGCGTGCGTTACATCGGCAAACAGTGGGCAGACAACGAAAACACTACCCGTGTGCCGTCAGTTACCCTATTTGATGCTTCGGTGCGTGCCGATCTCGGGGTCTGGAACAGCAGTCTGAAAGGCGCGTGGCTGCAGGTTAACGCCAATAACCTGACTGACCGTAAATATGTGGCGGGCTGCTACGGCACCGGCTATTGCTACTGGGGCGCGGAACGCAGCGTGATGGCGACGATAGGTTACGATTTCTGATCGCCAGAAGTGAAAAAGGGGACGAAGCGATTCGTCCCCTTTTTTTATTAAACTGTTACGATCAACTGCGTACTTTGCGGTAGATAAACAGCACCACGATGGCACCAATGACTGCAACGACGAAGCTGCCGAAGTTAAACCCATCGACACGACCGAAGCCAAACAGCGTACTGATCCAGCCACCCACTACGGCACCGATAATACCCAGCACGATAGTCAGAATGAAACCGCCACCGTCTTTACCCGGCATGATCCACTTCGCCAGAATACCTGCGATTAAGCCAAAGACGATCCAGGAAATAATACCCATCTGTTGCTCCTTCCTTTTTTTGATTAAATCGTGAACGCTTGATTAATCAAGCGGTTTACCGCGATAAGTATAGACAGGTTTTCAAAAAATGTTTACTTGCTCACAGTTATTATTGACCGGTCAGAGGCTAAAGCTTTTTTTTGCCACGCCGATAACGGAGATGAGGCAAAAAAAACAGAACAAATAAAGCACTAACCTTTTGGAGCCAGGAAGTGAAAGAAGCCGATCAGGAACAATATTTAAAACGGGGCACGCTGGCCGTGCTGGGCGTAATGAAGGATCTGCTGCGTTTACAGACCCCGCTACTGGTGAGTTTTTCCCGTGGGCAATTTATCAGCCGCATGCTGGCTGCCGATGAAGGCCAGTTGCTGTTTGACCTCGGCAGTAACAACCTGGATAACGACTACGCCCTGAACTGCGATGACCTGAGCATTACGGCGGAAACCTATGGCGCTAAAGTTGAGTTCAGTCTCGCTGCGCTGACGCGGGTTGAGTTCGAGGGACTGCCTGCCTTCAGCGCGCCGCTGCCTGAACTGCTGTGGCAGATCCAGCGTCGCGAATTTTTCCGCGTCAATGCGCCGCTGGAACCGCAGTTCTGGTGCCACACCGAGTGGCCCGACGGCAATAAAGCGCGCCTGCGACTACAGGATTTATCGCTGGGCGGAATCGGTGTGCTGGTGGATGAACCCCTGCCTGAAGGGTTACAAACCGGCGACAACTTCAAAAAATTTCGCGTCGAGCTGGGCGAATATGGTCATTTTGAAGTGCCGGTAAAGCTGTTGCACATTGGCGAACGCAGCGTGGTCACCCATAAAAACGAAACCCGCATTACGCCGCGACTCAGCTTTCGCTTTTCAGCCCTCGATCCGGTGCAGGAGCGACAACTGCAGCAGGTTATTTTTGCCCTTGAGCGCCTGGCGCGCGATAAATCGACCCGTTTTCAATAAGTTCTTTTGCCGGATGCGCCGCACAGTTGCGCCGCATCCAGGCTATGCTTCTTGCTTGTTTTCTTTTAAACCGGAACCCAGCAAGGAGTATCTCCCCAATGGAAAACTGGCTTTCTTCACGTCATTTTCAATCCATTCTGTTTAATCAATCTTTCTGGCTCAACAGTGCCATCGTCATCGTCGCTACCCTCGTCATTTACTGGCTGCTGCGTACCCTGATCCGGTTTATCTCTAACCGTATTGCCCGCTATAGCGAACATCGCCATATTCGGGCCACCGGCATCCTGGTGGAAATTCTGCGCAGCACCAGTCAGACCCTGCTGCTGATTTTTTCGCTGCTTATCGCGCTGAAATTTGTCGATTTACCCGCCTCGTGGCGCGTAGCGATATCGCACGGCTGGTTCCTGGCGCTGATCGTTCAGCTGGCGCTGTGGATCGACTGCGGCATACGGCTCTGGCTGCACAGCCTGCTGCGCGATCCGCTGCACGTGCGCAATCCGGTCACCACGGTGATCCTCGGTATTTTGCTGCGCGTGGTGGTGTGGATCATGATGTTCCTCGCCATTCTGTCGAATATGGGCATCAACATTACCGCGCTGGTTGCCAGTCTCGGCGTCGGGGGTATCGCCATTGCGCTGGCGATTCAGACGGTACTCAGTGATGTCTTCGCTTCACTGGCCATCGGTTTCGATAAACCGTTTGAGCACGGCGACTTCATCGTGTTTGGTGATATTGCCGGTTCGATTGAGCATATTGGCCTGAAAACCACCCGCCTGCGCAGCCTGAGCGGCGAGCAGATTGTCTGCTCAAATACCATTCTGTTGCAGCAGACGATTCATAACTACAAGCGCATGCAGCAGCGCCGCATCGTGTTTAAGTTCGGTATCAGCTATGCCACGCCATCTGAGCAGGTGCGTGAAATCAGTCCGCTGGTAAAAGAGATTATCCAGAGCGTTGAGACCACCCGCTTCGACCGTGCCCATTTCCTGGCGTTTGAAGATTCGAAGCTTACCTTTGAAGTGGTCTACTTTGTGCTGGACGCCGATTACAACAAGTACATGGATATCCAGCAGGAGATTAACCTGCAGCTGATGGCAGCGCTGGAACAGCGCAACATTCGCTTTGCCTTCCCGATCCGTCAGGTCGAGTTCAGCGGCGGTAATCTGCCGCCGGTGGATCTGGTGGCGGTGGACAATGAGGATGGCGAGGTACGCAGAATGGCGCGCTAAGCCGGTTTTCTCGCCGATGCCGGCCTTCCCGCTGCTTAACGGCAAGGCCGGCGAAGATCATCCGCGCCTGTACTCGCCCGGCCCGCGCGGTCCAACGTGGGCCAGGCGAGCCACCTCTGTCCTGCTGATGCTCTCCTCGCGTACTGGCACTGAGCTACTGATGGCGGTAACAGCTGACGCCCAGATACTGGCTGAACGCCTCCTGTAACACCTCTGCCGTGGCGGAGTGGTTCATTGCCACATGATGTTCGAAACCGTTACGGCAAATCCACGCCAGCAATGACTCCAGCTGTGGCACCTGAATCACGGCGCGACAGCCCACCGTATCCAGCGGATCCTCTACTGAAAGGCCTTCGCCAACGTAGGCCTTAATTTCGCCGCTGAAATCATCAGTCGAGAGACGGAAATAGGTCAGATCGCCGCTTTTCATCCGGCCATGCACCGCACCGCAGGTGTTCTCTTTGCCTACCGTGGTGCCAATAATGTCGGCCGTGCCCATAGTGGGCGACTCCAGGCTGGCACTGGCAAAATTGCCGCAGTGAAACAGCACGCATTTATCGCGATCGTCACCAAAGTTGTTATTCCAGTCCGCCAGCGAGGCGGGACTCAGCGAGCAGCTGGCCAGGGCATACATTGACAGCGCCCCCATGACATCCACTTCGCAGGCGCTTGGCATCAGCTGTCCCGACATGACGCTCATGATCGAGCAGACGTTAATGCCGAGATTTTCCTGCAGCGAGGTCCAGCACTGAATCGCGGTGGTGTCGATATCGTTGTCACTGACCCACTCGCTGATCACCACGAACAGTTTCGCCATGGTTTGCAGTTTTTCGCCCGGAATGCCGCGCGCATCGGCGTTGGCTTCGAGAATCTCGCGCTTCTCCGCTACGCGGATATCATCATCACGCAGCCGGTTGGTACGGGTGAAAATCTCCGACAGATCGAGCGTTTCGACCGCAATCCCCATCTTCTCCAGCAGCTTTTCGCTGTAGCGCACGGTATTGAATCCGGCGGGCCGGGCACCGATGGCCCCCACCCGCACCCGCCGCATCGCATTGACTACCCGGCAGAGCTGGCTGAACCGTTGCAGATCCTGCATGAAAATCTTACTGCTCAGGGCGCAGACGTGCTGACGGGTCAGGCTAAAGGGAATGCCATATTGCCGCAGGTTGTTGCACAGCGATATTTTGCCGCAGAAGCTGTCACGGCGGGTCGCCAGCCCCATTTTGTCGAGGTTATCTTCCTCGGCCTGCACCAGTACCGGCACATTCAAACCGGCGAGGCGTAACGCCTCTGCGATCGCTTTTTCGTCACCAAAGTTAGGCAACAACACCACCACACCGTGAATGGCATCCCGGTGCTGGCGAAACAGTTCGGCGCAGATTTTGGCTTCCTGCCGGGTCTCCACCCCGCCGAGATTGGTCTGGCTCTCATCCAGCATCACCGTATTGATGTTCATTTTTTCAAACAGCGCGACCGCCTGCTGGCGCGCCTCACCCACCAGATAGCTGGGAAAGAACCCGCGGTTGCCAATAATGACGCCGAAGGTTAACTGCTGAGGTAGTTTTGACATGGCTCTGCTCCGAAAGGGTTAATGTGGCTGATAACGACAGCGAGCGACGGCGTCGATCCAGCCTTTATAGTTTTCCTGCATCCGCTGCGCATACGCCTCACGTGGCGCGATTACGTTGCCGCCCTGCAACGCCTGCATATCACTGCCCTGCTGCCACCAGCCCAGTACTTTACCCGCCAGCAGCGCGGCTCCCAGCGCCGAGACTTCGGCGGTCGGGACCCGCAGCAACGGGCGCTGCAACACATCCGCCTGCAGCTGCATCAGCCAGCTGTTTTCGGTGGCACTGCCATCAACACACAACGCCGGCAGCTGCTGGCCGCTGGCCTGTTCCATGGCAAAAAAGACGTCGGCGATCTGCCAGACAATCGACTCCAGCGCCACCCGCGCCAGTACCGCCGGGGTGGCCGCATCCGTCAGGCCGCACACCATGCCGCGTGCCTGCAAATCCCACCAGGGCGCGCCCAGCCCGGAGAGCGCCGGCACAAAATAGATGCCCTGATTATCTTCACTGGTTTGCGCCAGCGCGGTGAGCTGACGCGGGTCCTGAACCCCCAGCATGCTGCCGAGCCACGCCGCGCCGGAACCGGTGTGGGTGATGTTGCCTTCGAACGCAAAACGCAGGGTGCCGTCATGCCAGGCCACCGTGGTGCTGAGGCCGTTTTCGGTCAGCAGCGGCGTCGCCATTGACATCATCAGCGACGATCCGGTGCCGTAAGTGGCTTTTACCACTTCCGCTGTGCCACGCCGTTGTGCCTGCAGCGCGGCGTGGGAGTCGCCGATGCGTGCCAGAATCGGCGTGCCCGGCGCTAAGCCCGCAATATCATTCACCGCGACCACGCCCTGTTCGCTGGCGGAGGCGACAATACGCGGCAGCGCGGCGCGCGGCAGCCGGAACAGCGTCAGCAACTCATCGTCCCAGTCGTTAAGATGCAGGCTGTAGAGCTGGGTCCGCGAAGCATTGGCATGATCGGTAATAAAGGTCTCGCCCGCGCTGAGCTGCCAGCTAAGCCAGCTGTCCACGGTGCCAATACAGAGTTCACCCGCTTCGGCACGCGCCACGCCGTCAGGGATAGCCGCCAGCATGCCGGTCAGCTTGGCAGCCGGGAACATCGGGTCGACCGCCAGCCCGGTCAGGCCGGTGATACGGGGCGCTTTACCCGCCTGATGTAAATCCCGGCAGAACGGCTCGGAGCGCCGATCCTGCCAGCTCACCAGCGGCGTCAATGGCTGACCGTCGTGGCGCTGCCAGATCAGCACCGACTCACGCTGATTACTGATCGCCACCGCCGCCACGCTGGCCCCGCCACAGGACGCCAGGCACTGCGCGATCGCCTGCTTTACTGCCTGCCAGATCGCCAGCGGATCCTGCTCCGCCAGCCCCGGTTGCGGATGCGCCAGCGTTAACGCCTGGCTACCGCGCGCCACTACGCTGCCAGAACGATCAACCGCAATCGCTTTGGCATTGGTGGTGCCTTCATCAATCGCCAGGATCAGGGGTCCCACCATCGTTACGCTCCTGCGCAGATACGCGCTGCACTGTTAACCACGCTGCTGGCATCAATGCCATGGTGGGCTCGGGTTGAGGCGCGATCGCCAGCAATGGCATATACGCCATCCGGAATACCGAGCCGCAGCAGCGGAATCGCACAGCCGCCTTCCGCCAGCACCTCAGCCACCAGGCTGCCGACACCGCCATTGACGTTATGCTCTTCAACGCTGATTACCGCTGGGTAGTGATTTAACAGGTTGCGCAGCTGTTGGGTATCACAGGGTCGAATCGATGGAACCGCGATCACACCGGCTGAAATCCCCTGCTCAGCCAGTTGCTCAGCCGCGTGAACCACCTCGTGAACCGTGGAGCCCATCGCCACCAGCGCAATGTCATGACCTTCGCGCAATACGTCGATCTGCCCCGGCCTGAACTGGTAGCTTTCATCGTGCAACTGCGGCAGATCTTTGCCATCCAGACGGATATAGACCGGCCCGACGTGCGCCAGCGCATAGTCGATAATCTGGCGGCACTCCAGCGGACAGGAGGGCGCGTAGATCTCAATATTGCCGAAGCCGCGCATCACCGCGATGTCGTCGATACTGTGATGGGTACTGGCGAGCGGGCCATAGCTGGCACCGGCATTCAGGCCGAACAGTTTGACGTTGGTGTTGTTGTAGCAGACGTCGACTTTCACCTGCTCATTGGCCCGCGACACCAGAAACGGTGCGGCATTGCAGGTGACAGCAATTTTACCGCCCAGCGCCAGGCCTGCCGCAGTGCCGACCAGCGTCTGCTCAGCAATGCCGACGTTGATTAAACGATCGGGGAATGCCTTGATAAACGGCGCGATTTTGGCGGTTGAGGTCGAATCCGCCACCACCGGGACCAGATCCACGCCGCGATTCACCGCGTCGATAAAGGCCGTTACCATTACACTGGCTAAATGTTGTGCATTACTCATCTTTTAACTCCTCCAGCGCCTGCTCAATTTCCGCCCCTTTTGGTACCCGGTGATGCCACTCGGCTTTGCTCTGGATAAAGGAGACGCCAAATCCCTTCTCGGTATGCGCCACAATCACCTGCGGTTTGCCGTTCTGCGGCAGGCTTTCGATGGTTTCAACCACCGCCGCCATGTCATTGCCGTTGCACTCGGTGACTTCCAGTCCAAAAGCACGCCATTTTTCCGGCAGCGGATCGGTGTTCATGATCTCGCGGGTCGCGCCCGCCAGTTGCAGCTTGTTCTTGTCATTGATGATGATCAGGTTGTCGAGACCGTAATGGGCCGCCACCAGCGCCGCCTCCCAGTTACTGCCTTCCGCCAGCTCACCGTCGCCGGTGACTACAAAAATGCGGCGCGTGCTGCGGTCTTTCTTCGCCGCAATGGCAATCCCGACCGCCACCGGCAGCCCGTGTCCCAGTGCGCCGGTATTCAGTTCAACTCCAGGGGTTTTTTGCCGTACCGGATGCCCGGGCAAATGGGAATCCGCATGCTGATAGGTGGCGAGCCAGTCGGTCGGGAAGTAGCCCGCCTCCGCCAGCACGCAGTAGTAACCGCCGACCGCGTGCCCTTTTGACTGGATGTAGATGTCACGCTGCGGGTCATCGGTGCGATCCGGCGCGCAGTTGAGAATGCGGAAATAGAGCGCCGTGAGGATCTCTACCTGCGACAGATCGGCTCCGGTATGTCCCCCTGCCGGACTGCCCGCGTTAAGCTGGATAATACGACGACGGATCGCCCGCGCTCTGCGCTTCAGATCGTCTACCGGAAGAGTGAAAGGATTCATACGCTACCTCTGAATTTTAAATCGTTTATGAATAAATATTCACAAGGGTTAAAAAAAATGGCGTGCAAAGCGGCCGGCAAAACAGGCCTGCTTTATGGCTGCTGGCTGTTGTGGCGGCGGATGGACACGGAATATCGGATTCACCTGCGGGTTATCCGCTGATCGCCGGCTCAGTAAGCAGACAGAACGATTAAGGTTTGAGTGGCGCGCCCTCCTCTATCAGTGCTTTTTGCGCGACCACGGCCGCTTTTTGCTGCATCCGGCTTTGGGTCTGATCGATGATCACCGCAATGATGATCACGATGCCTTTAATCACCATCTGCCAGAACTCACTGACGCCCATCATGATCAATCCGTCCGCCAGGAAGCCAATCACAAACGCCCCAATCAGCGTGCCGACAATGGTGCCGCGCCCGCCCGCCAGCGAAGTGCCGCCCAGCACCACCGCGGCAATGGCGTTCATCTCGAATGCAGTACCGTTGGCCGGGTGGCTGGCGACCAGCTGCGATGAGACCACAATGCCGGCAATCGCCGCGCAGAAGCCGGAAAGCGTATAGACCAGTATTTTGACCTGACGGGTTTTCACCCCCGATAGTTCGGCGGCGCGTTCGTTATCACCGATGGCGTAAACCTGGCGTCCAAACGGCAGGCGGCGCGCGACATAAGCAATCACCAGCGCCAGCAGCACCATCATCCAGATGGCATAGGGCAAGCCAAGAAAATGACCGGCACCAATCTGATCGAAACCGGTGTTGCCGAGCAGCGGATTACCCTGCAGGCCGGGAAAAGTTTCTCCGCCCGAGGTCAGCATTGCCGCGCCGCGCAGGATATACATGGTGCCGAGGGTGCAGATAAACGGCGCAACGTTATAGCGGGTGATAATCCAGCCGTTGCCAGCACCGATCAGCGCGCCGACCAGCAGAACAAACGGCACAATCAGCCAGACGCTGGGGAAGATCGCAATGCCGAACATCGGTAACACAATGCCTTTGGTGATCAGCCAGCCGGCGATCATGCCACACAGCCCCAGCGTGGCACCAATCGACAGGTCAATGCCGGCGGTGATAATAACGAAGGTGATGCCGAGCGCCAGAAAAGCGTTGATGGCAATGTGTTTCACCATAATCACCAGGCTGCCGACCGCCAGAAAATCCGGCACGGTAATAGCAAAGAACCCAACGATCAGAATCAGCGCAATAAAGGTGCGCAGCTTCAGTAACAGCAGCAAAAAATTTTCACGCGAGTTAAACGCTTTAGCGGGAAGTGTGGCCAGCGCCACGCTGTTATTGCTTTTCATGCTCAGAACCCCTGCGCACTTGCTTTTACCAGCGCTGCCTCTTCCGCCTGCTCACGCGGAAGATCAGCCGTAAGTTTGCCGCCCGACATCACCAGGATGCGGTCGGCTACCGCCATGATCTCTTTCAGATCGGAAGTGGAAAACAGCACCGCAATACCCTGCTGCGACAGCGCCACCATCATGCGAAACACTTCCGCTTTTGCCCCGACATCAATGCCGCGACTCGGTTCATCCAGCAGCAGCAGGCGCGGATTGGTCAGCAACGCGCGGCCAATCACCACCTTTTGCTGGTTGCCTCCACTCAGGGCGCTGATTGCCACCTCCGGCGAGGAGATCTTAATCGCCAGATTACCCACCGTCTGACTCACCGCCTGCTGCTCCTGCTGATGAGCAATGGCAAAACGGTGCGACAGCCGCCGCCACAGGCTGGCGATGGTGAGGTTACTCGCCACCGAGGAAACCGGAAAAATCCCTGACCGCTTACGGTCTTCCGGCACCAGACTCATGCCCATCCGGATGCGATCCGCAGTCGGCAGGCGGGTTGGCAGCGGTTTGCTGTCGAGCCACAGCTTGCCCAGGTAGTTGCGCTGGCTGCCCAGCAGGCACTCAAACAGCTCGGTACGGCCAGCCCCCATCAGGCCATAGATGCCGACAATTTCACCGGCCCGCACCTGAAAGCTGACATCATCGACCAGCGTATTGCCGTTCGGGCTGACGCAGGTGATGTGTTGCGCTTCCAGCATCGGGGCCCCGAACTGGCGTGATTCCGGCAGAAAAGTGGTGACCGGCTCGCTGCCCAGCATTTCCCGCACAATCCACGGCACGTCGATGCTGCTGACCGGCGCTTCGGCCTGGAAACGGCCATCGCGCAGGATGGTGATGACATCGCCAATCGCCATCAGCTCCTCCAGCCGGTGCGAGATGTAGATGATTGAAACCCCTTGCTGCGTCAGATCGCGAATCACCCGGAACAGGATCTCCACTTCGGTTTTGCTCAGCGCCGAAGTCGGTTCATCGAGGATCAGAATGTCCGCATCTTCGGCCAGCGCTTTGGCGATCTCTACCAGCTGCTGCTGACCGACTTTCAGGTTACCGACCCGTTCATTGGGCGAAATCGGCTGGTCGAGACGCGCCATCAGCGCCGCGGTGCGACGTGCCTGCTCCGCCTCATCAATCGGCGCTAAGCCACGCTGCAGTTCGCGTCCCAGAAACAGATTTTCCGCCACCGTCAGGTTCTCAAACAGATTGAGTTCCTGATGCACCATACCGATGCCGTGCCGTGCGGCGTCGCGGGTGCTGCTGAGCGTCAGCGGCGCGCCGTTGAGAAACAGCGCACCGGCGGTGGGTTGCTGCACGCCGGCAAGAATCTTCATCAGGGTCGATTTACCGGCACCGTTTTCACCGATGATGACGTTAACTTTGCCACGCCATACCCGGTAGTCGACGCGATCCAGCGCCAGCGTGCCGGGAAACAGCATTGAAATCTGCTCAGCCCGCAGAATGATCTCATCGTCCATCAGGGCGTCCCCCGCTTCAGTTCGACTGCCACCACCTCATCAACACTGCCGTGTCCGATGCTCACCGCCAGCAGCGCCTGTACCGGCTGGTTGACCCAGCTGGCGTCCAGCGTCGGCAGTTGCTTCACCGCATGGCGATTAAGCGCCCGGGTCAGCTGGGCGTACTGCACCTGATTAGTAAACTCTTCAAAACGAAAACCGGCGGCATCGCGGATTGCATTACTGCGCAGCACCGGCCCGACGCTGACTTCAACCGGTTTGCCGTTCAGTATCAGGGTCAGGATACGCTCACGCGGATTGCTGTCATTCAGTGCGCTGACGGTGCCGCTGGCCCGGACAAACACGCTTTCACGGCCGCCCGCCTTCACCGTCTGACTTTTGGTTTGCATATCAGCCCAGCTCAGCGCATGGCTGTTGGCGGTGTCCATCACCCGTGATTGCCAGCTTTCCTCCGCGATTTGCTGCGGCGTCTGGGTCGCATAACCCGGTTTCGCCTGCGGATCTTTCGGCAGAATCGGCTGACCGTTTGCATCCAGATCCACCACGGTACAGGCGCTGAGCAGCGCCATCCCGGTTAATACCGCCAGTATCCGTTTCATGATTATTTCGCCAGGTTGAAGTTTTTCAGTCTGGCGGCGTTGCTGTCGTCAATCAGCACGCAGTCCATCAGCTGCTTCTCCTCTTTCTGCGCTTTGCCATTTTTCAGGTAGTAGTCGGCCTGACTGACCGCCATCTGCGCCTGATCCCAGCCCGGTTGCAGCACCGTGGCTTTGATATTGCCTTTATTGATAATCGAGTCGCGGGTGTAGTCGCTGCCGTCAAAGCCCACCACGATCACCGCGGTTTTGCCGGCGGCTTTCAGCGCGGCTTCGGCTCCCAGCGCCATGGTATCGTTGCCGGAGATCACCCCGACGATATTGGGGTGCTTCTGCAGAATGGTTTCCATCCGGCTGAAGGCTTCGGTCTGGCTCCAGTTGGCGCTCTGCTGAGCCACCATTTTCATCTCGCTGTAATCATCCAGCACGTCGTGGTAACCCTGCGAACGCACGCCAGCGTTGGTGTCGGACTCTTTGCCGAGCAGTTCAACGTAGTCCCCTTTACCGCCCAGCAATTTGGCAAATTTCTCAGCCCCCAGCTGCGCGCCCTGATAGTTATTCGAGACGATCTGCGCCACCGCAATGCCGGTTTTATTGATCTCCCGGTCGATCAGGAAGGTGGGGATACCGGCATCTTTGGCTTTTTGCACCGGCCCGACCGTGGCATCGGCACCGGCGTTATCCAGAATGATCGCTTTGGCTTTGCGGGCGATCGCCGTTTCAATCAGCTGGTTTTGTTTGTTGACGTCATCATCATGCGAGGCCACCAGCGTGGTGTATCCCAGCTCTTTGGCTTTGGCTAACGCGCCTTCCGCCTCCGCTTTAAAGAAGGGGTTGTCGTGTGACGGGGTGATAATCGCCAGCAGCCCGGTTTCCGCTGCCAGCACCGAGGATGAGAAAGCGATGATTGAAGCCAGCAGGGTCAGTTTGATCAGAGGACGAGTCATTATTTTTCTCCGCTTGAATATATATTCACACGCGATTTTATATGCATAATGACTATGCACCGGCGGCGACACGCCGTCCAATGCGCGATCACTAAAAAGCGAAAACGATCACAAATTAACCTGCGTTGTGATTTTGGCGATCCTGGTTAACAATACCGGGCAGAATCAGAGAGGGAAAAACCGATGGCAAAACAGGATGAACAGCGACTGATGGTGAAGATTGCCACCCTTTACTACGTTGAAGGGCTCAAGCAGTCAGAGATTGCGCAGTCACTGAAGTTATCGCAGTCGTTTGTCTCACGCATTCTTAATCGCAGCGTCAAAGAGGGCGTGGTTAAGATCAGCGTGGTTCCGCCAGCCAATGTTTTTCCTGAACTGGAGAAAGCGATTGAGCAGACCTACGGCCTGCCGCAGGCGATCGTGGTGGATGTGCCGGATCAGGCCTCGACCTTACAGATTAAGCAGGCGATTGGATCGGCGGCGGCGCATTATCTTGAGACTCGCCTGCGGGATGATGAACTGATTGGCATTTCATCGTGGAGCGGCACCATTCGGGCGATGGTCGATGCGCTGCATCCGCTGAACAGCTCCTGCAAAGGGGTGATCCAGCTGCTGGGTGGGGTCGGCGCGAACGGCAATGTGCAGGCGACTATTCTGACGCAAAACCTGGCGGCGTTGCTCAACTGCCCGGCCTGGCTGCTGCCCTCGCAGTCGATTGAACGATCGGTCAGCGATCGCCAGCGGCTGTCGGCCAATGCTGAAGTGGCGGAGGTGTTGGGTAAATTTGATCAGGTCGATCTGGCCATCGTCGGGATTGGCGATCTCGAGCCGTCGGCGCTGCTGCGCAATTCCGGCAACTATTACGATGGCGAGATGCTCCGGACCCTGGCAGCGCGCGGCGCGGTCGGCGATATCTGTCTGCACTATTTCGACGCCAGTGGGCAGCCGGTATTGCAGGCTGAAGAAGATCCGGTCATCGGTATGGAACTGGCGCAGGTGAAGCGGTGTCCGCAGGTGGTGGCGCTGGCGGGTGGAACAGAGAAAGCCCAGGCGATCCGGGGCGCGCTGCGCGGCGGTTATATCAATGTGCTGATTGTCGATTATCCGACGGCGCGGCAGCTGCTGGCCTGCTGACGCGGCTAAGCAGCGTGTCGCCCGGCGGGTCCATCAGTGAACTCCGCCGGACGGATCATCAGATGGTGCGATAAGCGGTGGTCACTTTCCACAGATAGCGCGGTGCCTGAGCCGCCGGATGTTTATTCTGCACATGCTGATAAAACTCGTCCGGCGACATCGCATTGATCATCGCAATCGCCCGATCGCGGTCGCGCGAGAAGGTGCGCAGCAGTGCGCCAGCGCCGTTGGCATAAGAGACGATGGTGGCATAACGCAGCGTCAGCGGATCGCGGATGCCCGACAGGGCGGAGTCCTGCAGGATGCGGATATAGGCGGTGCCGATATCGATATTCTTCGCCGGATCGCGCAGCTCAGCGTTGGAAGGCTGTCCGCGCCGTCCGAGCGTTCGGTAGACTTCGCGACCCGCAGTAGAGGCTTTGATTTGCATCAGCCCGACGGCATTAGAGCGGCTGACCACACCCGGATTCCCACCCGACTCGACACTAATAATGGCGCTGATCAGCTTCTCATCAACACCATAATGACTGGCGGCATCTTCGGTAAACATCGACCAGGCATCATTGACGCTGGAGGGTGGTGCCTGGGTTAACGGCGTATTCCGCTGTTTAACAGCATGATGCGACGGCTCGCTGGCACAGCCGGTCAGGAATAACGCTGACAGGATAAGGTGTCGGAATTTCAGCAATTTTTCATCTCGTTGCGGAAGTGGCGAATGCTATCATACCCAGACAGACTCAGAGCAAAATTACCGTTTATCCTAAATGCAGTAATTCGCTTTCCGTACCGTGACTTCAGCGGCGCTTTTCGTCATCATCGGCCTGAGTCAGGTGCGCTAACAGCAGGAAAGTATGATGATTTCACGTTCAATCCGTCTTATCTCCCCGTCCGGTTACTGTCACAATCAGCCTGCAGCCCTGCTTGGCGTTGAACGGCTGCGCGCGGCGGGCCATCAGGTTGATAACCAGCAGGTGATTACCCGCCGTTTCCAGCGCTTTGCCGGCACTGACGCCGAGCGGCTGGCGGATATCAACCAGCTGGCTACGCTCAGCACCCTGCCCGATGTGGTGCTGGCGGTGCGCGGCGGCTACGGTGCCAGCCGGTTACTGGACGCGATCGATTACGTGGGACTGCAGCGTCGCCTGCTGAATCAGCCACTGGCGCTGTGCGGCCACAGCGATTTCACGGCGATCCAGCTCGCCCTGCTGGCGCAGGTAGGCTTGATCAGTTTCAGCGCGCCGATGCTGGCCGGCAATTTTGGCGCGACGACTTTATCTGAATTTACCCTGCAGCACTTCTGGCAGGCGCTGACATCACCTACAGTCAACGTAGACTGGCAGAGCGAATCGCCGGATCAGGGCGAATGGCAGGGTACGCTGTGGGGCGGTAACCTGGCGATGATCTGTTCGCTGATCGGTACGCCGTGGATGCCACAGATCGAAAACGGCATTCTGGTGATCGAGGATGTGAATGAGCACCCGTTCCGCATTGAACGGATGCTGATTCAGCTGCAGCAGAGCGGTATTCTGGCCCGCCAGCGCGCCATCGTCACCGGCAGTTTTACCAGTACCGCCCTGTCAGAATATGACAACGGATTTGATTTCAGCACCGTCTGGCAACGGCTGCGCGACACCTGCGGCTTGCCGGTGATCAGCGAGTTAGCGTTTGGCCATGCGGCTGACACCGTAACCCTGCCTTTAGGGGCCAGTGCCAGCTTACAGGTCAGTCAGGGGCACGCCCATTTGCAAGCGACCGGGCATCCCGTCCTGCGCGGATAAAAAACGTTTCAGGAGATCGACATTGAAGCCGTTGTATGACGATTTGTGGATCTCAACCCCGGAATTTCCGGTGGAAGATACCGTTAACGACCTGATGATGCATGGGTTTATGCTGCGTCACCCGCGCGGTAATCTGCTGATTGGCCGGGTGGAAAATCCGCTCGATCATGAAGTGATCGCCGATACCGGCGGAGTAATCCGCCACTATCTGACGCACTGGCATGAGTCTGCACCGGGTGCCGCGCTGATTCAGCAACGTTTCAGCAGTGCGCTTTACTGCCACAGCCGCTCGCTGGGCCCGATCAGCCGTTTCGTGGAGCCTGATGATACGTTTTCGCAGCAGGAGACCCATTTCGGCAATTTCCAGCTGCTGCCCACGCCGGGCCATACGCCGGGCAGCAGCAGCTTCCTTTATCATTCGCCACTCGGCCTGACCTATCTGTTTGTCGGCGATACGGTGACGCGGGCGCATGACCGGTGGGTTACCGTGCTGGTGCCGGACAGCAATCCGGCGGAGCTGAGCCAGACGCTGGAGTTTTACCGCACGCTGCGACCCGATGTGGTGCTGATGAGCACCACCCGTGGTCATCTGTCGTGGAAAAAAGTGACGCTGCAAAGCTGGCTGGCTGCGATTGATGAAGCAGAACAGCAGCCGCTGGATTTGCGCCAGCAGCCGCTGTTCTGATCACAAAGCTTTGGTCAGATAATGCCGCTGATGCTGGCGAGGATAGTGGTCAAGGCTGAAACGCAGGGTGAAGCCGAGCTTTTCATAGAAAGGACGAGCCTGAAAACTGGCGGTATCGACCTGAGCGAAACGGCAACCGCGCTGGCGAGCTTCCTGCTCTGCCGCCCTGATTAACCGGCTACCGACGCCCTGCCCGCGCAACGTATCACTCACCCACAGCATGTCGATTCGCAGCCAGTTGCCGGCGGTTGAGCCGGTCAGCCCCGCCTGCTTCCTGCCCTGCTCATCGCAGATAAACACCCCAATCGATTTGATCTCATCAACATTAATAAATTTGCTGTTGAACGCATTCAGCCCCAGACGGACTTCATCCAGATCCTGCGGTGTTACCTTATCGGTGATACTGAGTTGCATAGCGGCTCCTGTGACGAGGGATTAAGAGTTGGGCTGCTGACGATCATCGTAGCGCTCCAGGGTCAACGCATCGACATCACGTTTTTCGCTGCGGCTACAGGGCACCAGCTTATCGCTGTCGCGGTAAACAAAGAAGGTCGCCTGAGTGCGCTGGTTAACGATTAACTGGTCGCCGTTACGAAAGCGGGTAATCGCCACCTTATCGCCAGCCTGTAACTGGGTGCGCTGCTGGCCGGCAGCAATCTGGAAGTGTCGCTGCGGCCACATTAAGGTGGTTAAGCCGTACTCAGCGCGTGAGATGGTCATGGTCGGACGGCCAGGACAGGTAATCTGAAACTCGCTCTCGCTCCAGGCGGGGGCGATATAACAGGCCAGCAGGCCGAGGGTCATCAGTGCTGTCTTCATCTGATCTCTCCGCTGAATGGATGATTTTATTAGCAATTTTTTAGCTTAACACATCACAGGTGAGAGAAAATGTCATGCGGCGGGTAAAATAAGACCAGTAAAAGGTAGAATCGGGCGGAGTAAAATCTGAAAAGTTGAGCGTTTTTAAAGTAAACAGGCCAGCGTCCGGATCGGTTACGCTGGCCTGTCTGCCGTTATGCTGACGAGACCTCTGCAGCCACTAACATCAGGGCCAGTCCCGCATTTTCGCCGTCATATGCCTGCATGGCGGCGCGAATATCCGCTGCACAACTGACCACCTGATGCTTTTTATCGCTCTCAAGTTGCTCAATCGCGTGACGAATAATCATTAGATGTGCTTCTTCTTCGTTCATCATTTATCCCTGGTTTTGCCTAAGTGGTGCGCAAAGAAGCCAAGAATAACGTTAATTAATTAGCAAAGTCACCCTTTTACATTCCTGTTGCTTACCGATTAAACAAATTGCAAATGGGAAGCGGTGTTGAAACTGCTATGATCAAGCTATTAGTGACGCAACAAGATAGAATCAGCGCCACGAGATTCCCAGGGACTGAAGCAGGTAGAGGATCATGTTGCGACTCAGCATTTTCATATTCATCATACTGATGACTGGATGTTCATCTGGCCCGAAAGGCGTTGAATGTCCCGGCGAAGTATCGACGATTTATGGCCAATCAATGGGACAAACGCAGGGTGTCATCTTTGACCTGGTGAGTTCGTTCAGCGTCAGCCGCGATGATGTCAGGGTAGACAGCGGGCCGCTGCAGTCGCTTGATCGTTTCAGGTATGTCCCTTCCGCCGTCACGCGCGAAGGTTACTATGCCCAGCGCCTGTCCGATAAACAGTTCCGCCTGATCAATCCGTATCAGAACACCCAGATTACCTGGACATGTCCATAAGGGGTGAAACCTGCTGCCAGATGGTTTATTGTCACGAAACGTCAAGCAGCAGGTCTCTTTCCCATGGAAAAGCGTCTGGATAACAACGGTTACATCGATTTCCCCTTCCCCGCCACCCGCAATGCCGATGGCTCGGTTAATCCGTGTGGTTTCGATCTTACGCTGGAAACCGGCCGGCTGGAGGAGATCGCGGTGCTGGCTCATTCGGTCAATCTGCGTCGGCTGGTGGAAGAGATTAATCTGCAGGATGGACTGTTTATGACGCTGGCCTGCGACTGGCAGCAGCAGACCAATGCGGTATGTGGCTTTGTTGACGTGGCGTTTCGCCCCGATCTGCCGCATCACGGCCATGATGAGGCGCTGGAACTTGAAGCCCGCTTTAATCTCTATCTGGCCGAGCAGGAGAAGCAACATCAGATGCCGCCCGGCACGCTGGTGAATTATGCCCGCTCGGTGCTCGACTGGAGCTGGTCACCGCTGCGTCAGCGGCAGCGCGAATATGAAAAAATCACCATTCAGTTCTATTGCCCGCAGGCTGATGACGCCGAATGGTGTTTCGACCATCTGCGCCATTTCCTGGTGAGCTGGTATCCGGCTTGCGTGGCGTCCCGTTAATCCCGCTTTCCCCTGCTACCGGAGCCGCTATGCGCCCTTTTGCGCTGCCTGTTGTAACGCTGATCTGTTTACTGTTGTTCACTGGCGCGGCCGCGGCCGAGGCGTGTCAGCAAATCCGGGCCGGCCTTGATATCGGCTCCGGCAGCACCAAAATCGCCGTCGCCCGGGTGGATGTCTGTCAGCATCGCATCGAGAAAATGCTGTATCAGGATCAGCGCGCCGTGCCGTACAACGACGCGCTGTCGGCGGCCAGCGATAACCGGCTGAGTCCGGCGATTATCCATCAGGGTGAAGTGGCGCTGCGGCAGCTAGTGAACAATGCGCAACGTTATCACCCGCAGCGCATCAGCGGCGTGGCAACGGCGGTATTTCGTCGCGCCAGCAATGGTCCGGCGGTGGTGGCCGCGCTGGCCAGCCAGACCCGCACCCAACTGACTGTCATCTCACAGCAGCAGGAAGCAAAGCTCGGTTTTCTCTCGGCGAAAGCGGCGCTTAACGATCCGACACTCCGCGATGATCAGCTGCTGGTGTGGGATATTGGCGGTGGTTCGATGCAGATGACCGCCTGGCGACAGCAGCAGGGCCAGCCGGTCGCCGATATTTATCAGGGTAAGCTCGCCTCGGTGACGCTGAAGAATTTCATCCTGACGGTGCTGAAAAACACCCCGGACGCCGCGTCGCCAAACCCGATTGGTTCGTGGCGGCAATCGGTGCTGCGCTTTGTCGGGTTGTTTGCCCGTAACGATATCAGCCCCGAAATCATGCAGGATGTGGCCAGCCGCCGGGTGATTGGCATTGGTGGCGTGCACGGTTTTTCTATCCGTAATCAGTTAGCAGGCAAACCTCAGCATTACAGTCTGGCCACCTTAAGCGCGCTGGCGAAACAGCAGGTCTGGAAAGGCGACAGCGAACTGACCGGCGATTATCGGGCAACCGACGTCAGTAATCTGTTGCTGGTTGAAGGCTACATGCGGGCGCTGAAGATAGACGAGGTAACCATAGTCAATGCCAGTCTGATTCAGGGTGTGCTGTTGCAGTAGCGGAGTGGCAAGGTAAACCGGCCTCAGTGCCGGTTTTACGCTTCCGGTCTGGCGCAGAAAGCTCAGGGTTTGATCAAACGGATAGCGTGTTCCAGCATCTTTTGCTCGTCCCGTTCGCTGTGGGCGCGGTGCTGGCGGGTGCGTTTCAGCACGTCATAGATATCATCGCGTTTGGTTTCATGGCCACACTCCACCAGCATAATGACCGCGTCGCCTATCACCCGGCACACTTCGTCATAGTCGTCTTCTTTGAGTACATCACGTTTCATCGCCTCTCCTCCCATTACGCTTAACATCGACCCGGTTTTACAAAGGCTAGACAGGAAACGCTTTGCCTGCAAACAGAACGCCATTCACAGCCAGAAACGATTTTTACCGCTTCATTTACCGCTTAACGGCGCAGAGTTCGCCATCTTTGCTACGCTTGGAGAGTCTCACTAAAACCAAGGAGCACTAAATGTCAGGAAAAATCGAAGATAAAGTTAAAGAAGCCGCTGGCGCAGTTCAGGAACAATTTGGCGCAGCAACCGGTTCATCTGAGCATCAGGCGAAAGGCGCGGCCCGTCGTTATACCAACCAGGCCAGCTATGCCGCGCGTGATGCAGCGGATTGCATCAAGGATCAGGTTCAGTCTAATCCTTTTGCCGGTCTGGCTGTTGCCGCAGGCGTGGGCGTATTCATCGGCTTCCTGCTGGGTCGCAAGTAATTCGGCAGAATACGTGACAGAACGGAAGCCGCTGGCTTCCGTTTTTTTTTGGCTGTCGCGTCCCGGCCGGTGCTGAGAAATCTCTGAAAGATCAGATCCCTTCAGGCTGAATGTTATTTTTCAACCAGGCTTAGTCAGGTACGTGCTTACAGATTCTTTTTACTTTTCTGAATAAATAAAAGGTGGTCACATGAAAGCATTCCCTGCCCTGTTGCTGGTTGCAGCAACCCTGACGTCACTGGCAGGCTGTTCACACCAGAGCAGCGCGATTAAAGAAGATGGCCGTCCTCATGCGCCAAGCGGTCAGTCTTCACCAGGCGGTACGCTGGGTTCAGGCCCGGTCGGTCAGCCTCAGTCATAACACGCTCCCCCGGCACCGTTGCCGGGGGCTGTTTCATCTTTCTGGCAGATAGTTAAGCGGGCAGTCATATAAATAGCATCCGGGCTAATAATTACCCGGCTATTAATCACTGATAAAAGAAATTTATTTCTATTGCAGCGCCCTGCTTGCAGAATAGTCCTACTTATTTTGCACCTGATACATTCATATTAAATATTTATTGTAAAGATCCCGCTCTTAAACAGTAAAATAACTGTTCATAACTTCAACGCTTGCTCTACAGCCTCTAAAAACAAACGCTGGCAATGAACTTTCCCCAGTATCTTATTATCTAATTCTTCATACTGCTTTCTGTTCAATAAAATTAATACGTTTAAGAGAATCCAGACGTGAAGAAAAAAAAGATTTATCTGATAGACCGGTTGTTAACGCTTTATTCCCGATTCTCCAGCCGGAAAAAGCCCCACAGCCTGCAGGGTCTGACACCAGAGACGGTGGTTATCTACTCCACCACCGCGCTGGGAGATTTCCTGATGAATACGCCGGCAATCTGGAGCCTGAAAAACCGTTTTCCCACCAGTAAATTTATTCTGGTCTCCAGTAAGAAAAATAAAGATTTAGTCACCCGCTATCACTGGTTTGACGATATCTATATCTGGGATAATAAACTGCTGAATTTTTTACCCTTGCTATTCAAGCTGCGACGTAAAAAACCCGACCTGTCCGTGATATTACACGCCCATTTTCCATACGATATTTTGAGTTCGGTTATCACCGGCAGCCAGACAATAATTCGCGATCACTATGGCAGCGAATCCACGCTATTAAATAAACACCTTGACCATTACTCGGGTTATTTCGACGATCACACCATTAAGCGCAAATTAAAATTAGTAGAATCGCTGGGTGCCGAAACCCACCAGACGGAGATGCATTTGCCGGGGCTGGACAGCCCGGCCGCTGCACCCTGTGCCCATCGGCGGATTGGGTTTCAGCTGGGCGCGTCGAAAGATATCCGGCGCTGGCCGCTGGCGCATTTTAGCCAGCTGGCCACGGACTTGCTGGAGAGCTGGCCTGACTGTGAAATCATTGTCACCGGCACCGCAGCAGAACAGCCGCTTGAGCAGCAATTTATCGACAGCCTGCCGCTGCAATACCGTAAAAACGTCACGCCAATGGCGGGTAAAACCAATCTCAGCGGACTGATTACGCTGATCCGCAGCCTGGATTTGCTGGTCACCGGTGATACCGGCCCGCTGCACATCGCTGTCGCGGCACAGGTTCCCACCGTCAGCCTGTTCTCCACCGCCAACCCGCGTTATACCGGTCCGTGTCAGGACAGCGATCGCCATATCGTTATCCATCGTCCGGAACGCCACGCCTCACAACATCCGATGGCCTCAATCAAGGCTGAGGAAGTCCATCAGGCCGTGACCCAGCTGGTGGGATAATGGAGACGTCCCGCAAGCCCTGTTCGCCACAAGCAGTGATCGATTTGATTGAGTACCATAATCAGCCAACGGTGTTTGGCCGGTTCAGGAAAATTGATCGTCACGACTTCTACCTGCAGCAGTTGCCGCTGAGTGAGGTGGAATTCGCGATACTGATGAGTGATTTTTTTATTACCTTTGACGTCTGTTCAAAACGCTACGATGAGACCCGCTATTTTCCGGCGTCACCTTCCGCGCTGTTGGTGCTGGCCGGGCGGTTGGGGTTCAGTGCAGGCTTACCCTACCGTCCACTGACGGTAGCATTACTGTGTGAGGCGGCCAGCCTGGGCCGCTGGCCTGAGGGGAATGACTGAATAACGGTGTTCGCAAACGCGTCGTATACCTCGCGGCTGCTGAGCGAGGTCACGTCACGCGATGCCGGTTGCAGTACCTGATGCTTCACCTGCCACGGATGCCAGCAGGCCGGATCGCTGTCGCCAAACATCGCCACAACCGGCAGACCAAGCGCCGCCCCGATATGCATCGCCCCGCCATCACTGGTGACCAGTCCCTGACACAACGACATCGCCGCAATCAATTGCGGCAGGCTGGTGGTCGCCACCGCTTTCAGCGTCAGCTGCGGGCACAGCGCCATAATCTCGTGGGCCTTCTCGTCATCGCCAGGATGGCGCGGATTATCGCGACGACCAGGCGACCACAACAGCATGATCTGGCATGAATGCCGGGCGGCGAGGGTTTCGGCCAGTTCAGCAAAGCGCTCAGCTGGCCACTGCTGGCTCGGCTTACGGGCGCTGATTTGTAATGCATAGACCGGCTGAGAGGAGTCGATGGCGTAGCTTTTTCGCAGGTCGGCGGCAATCTCTGCATCCGGCATCAGCGTCAGCTTGCCCGGCGCAGCGGCGGCAAGGTTGAAAGGACGGGCCAGACTGTACAGGATCTCAGCGATATGAGCCTGCGCGGATGCCTGCGGCGCTAACAAGTGGGTGATCAGCGGATGTGGCTCTTCTCCCAGCGCAATCACCTGCCCCGGACGCACCATTTTCACCCACTTCAGGCCATGCTGATCCCAGCGGCTTTTCGCCAGAATCACCGTATCGTATCGGTTCTTTTTCAGCGTCAGCATCAGTTGAAGACGCTGCAGCAGGCAGGCGATTCTGCCCTGTCCCGCCTCGCGATGATGCGACTTGGTATAGTAAAACAGTTGCCGGATATCAGGATTGTGCTGCAGTACCGGTGCCGCATAATTGTTGGTTAACACATCAACCTGATGCTCACCTGACTGATGTAGCGCGCTTATCAGCGGCGTAGTCAGTAAGGTATCGCCAATATTATCCCGACAAATAATCAAAACCCGCATCTCTGACATCCTTTGCGCAGCGGCTATGCCGTCTGGCTGGCTAAAAATAAGGCTCGCCACTGGCGTCCGCAAAGGGATAACCGTGACGGCATAAGTCAGCAATTAGTCAGCGCAGATCGGGGTTGGTTCAATAGCGGGAATAGCGGAAAGGGTAAAGCAGGCAACAAATAAAACAGGCCGCCCTGCTGGCAGCCTGAGAACATGCCCCACCCGGCGCTTATCTCCGGCACTCGCAATGGCTTAGCTCTTGAAGGGGCGTAAGAATCATCTCATTGTGCGGAGTTACCGGCTTAACAATAATTGCGGTTGTTACTATTAATCTGCGAAGTAAAAATGCACGCCCCACAACACACCCCGTTTCTGGCGGCGGGTTACTCTTCAACGTCACGAGCGGGCAGAACAGCGAACGTCGGGGTGACCGCAACGACGATATCGTTCTGGTCTGCCGATAATTCGATTGTTCTGCCTGGGTGATCGGCGCTTTACTGGCTCTGATTGATGGCCGATTGGGTCAGGGCTGGTCACAATCGACGCTACGCAACCCCAGCGCCAGACAGAAGGAAATCCTGTGCCCTACCAGCGCTTTATGTATCTCACCACGATACTGGCGGTGGTATTGAGTTATCTGACCCTGCCCGCGGTGATTAAGGGAATAAAGGTCAATCCGCAGATTGCCTGGCTGATCGCGCATCCCGACATCACTTTTGATCGGTTCAGCGAGTGTAAGCAGCACGTTTCTGATGCCAATGGGTGTTACAACGCTTACAGCGCCGCGGTTCAGCTTGCTGAGGCGCATGACTGTTCAGAAGATGGTCTTAAACGCAGGCTCAGATTCAAACGGCTGACCGAACATGCTGCGGATAGCGAGCTTGAAAATGAATTAAACAAGGCTTGCCCGGGACGGGTTGAAGCCAGGCGAATTGCCACTGATCAGCTCACAGTAACGCCGTCAGCGGCCAGGTGAGACGGTTAGCGCGGCTGTTGCCAGGTTTTAGTATGACCTTAGTTTTTCCAGCCTGACGCCGGATGCGCTCTGGCTGGCGAGCCAGTTTTTCCATAAAAAAACGGGAACGTTTCCGCTCCCGTTTTTAATCCACGTCATCCCGTCAGGGATTACATATTTTCGATGATCGCGTCACCAAACTCTGAACATTTCAGCAGCTTAGCGCCATCCATCAGGCGTTCGAAATCGTAAGTCACGGTCTTGTTAGCGATAGCGCCTTCAACACCTTTAACAATCAGGTCTGCCGCTTCGAACCATTCCATGTGACGCAGCATCATTTCTGCTGACAGGATCACTGAACCTGGGTTCACTTTATCCTGACCGGCATACTTAGGTGCAGTACCGTGCGTGGCTTCGAACAGCGCGCACTCATCACCAATGTTAGCGCCTGGTGCAATACCGATACCGCCAACCTGCGCCGCCAGGGCGTCGGAGATGTAGTCACCGTTCAGGTTCATACAGGCGATAACGTCATATTCAGCCGGACGCAGCAGGATTTGCTGCAGGAACGCATCGGCAATCACATCTTTAACGATGATCTCTTTACCGGTGTTCGGGTTTTTGAACTTCATCCACGGGCCGCCGTCGATCAGTTCGCCGCCGAACTCTTCTTTCACTAACTGGTAACCCCAGTCTTTGAACGAGCCTTCGGTGAACTTCATGATGTTGCCTTTGTGGACCAGAGTCAGGGAATCACGATCGTTGGTGATGGTGTATTCCACTGCCGCGCGTACCAGACGCTTAGTACCCTCTTCCGAGCACGGCTTAACGCCGATACCACACTGCTCAGGGAAGCGAATTTTCTTCACGCCCATCTCTTCGCGCAGGAACTTGATCACTTTGTCCGCTTCGGCAGAACCCGCTTTCCACTCGATACCGGCATAGATATCTTCGGAGTTTTCACGGAAGATCACCATGTCGGTCTCTTCAGGACGTTTAACCGGGCTTGGCGTGCCTTTGTAGTAACGTACCGGACGCAGGCAGACGTAGAGGTCCAGCTCCTGACGCAGGGCAACGTTCAGTGAACGAATACCGCCGCCGACCGGGGTGGTCAGTGGGCCTTTGATGGCAACGCGATATTCTTTAATTAAGTCGAGGGTTTCCTGTGGCAGCCAGACGTCCTGGCCGTAAAGTTCCACGGATTTCTCACCGGTGTAAATCTCCATCCAGGAGATTTTGCGCTCGCCGTTGTAGGCTTTCTTCACCGCAGCGTCGACCACTTTCAGCATCACTGGTGAAACATCAACGCCGATACCGTCACCCTCAATGTAAGGAATGACCGGATTATTCGGGACAACCAGTTTGCCCTGGTTCAGGGTGATTTTTTGACCTTCCGCCGGAACAACTACTTTGCTTTCCATTAACCTCTCCTAGGCGATTTTGTTAATGATTTGTAAGATGCGGGTCAATACTACTTGAATATTTCCGTCACGCCAATCACCGCAATTTCGCGTTATAATGCGCCCATTGTTTCTGACTGCAAAGCCCATGCGAAAAACATCTCAACGAATTCACCAGGATAAACGATTCAGCCGCCCGACGCGTGATGCGCGACGTGCCTCTGAGCGTAGTGCCGCGCCGCGCCGCGTGGTGCTGTTTAACAAACCCTTCGATGTTTTGCCACAGTTCACCGATGAAGCGGGCCGTCGTACCCTGAAAGATTTCATCAGCGTGGCCGGGGTCTATGCCGCGGGCCGTCTCGATCGCGACAGCGAAGGGTTGATGGTACTGACCAACGAGGGTGCCTTACAGGCCGCGCTAACCCAGCCCGGCAAACGCACCGGCAAGATCTACTATGTTCAGGTCGAAGGCGAGCCGCAGGAGAGCGACCTGCAACCGTTGCGGGATGGGGTTAGTCTGAAAGATGGCCCAACCCTGCCGGCGCAGGTCGAGAAAGTCGCCGAACCGGCGTGGCTCTGGCCGCGCCAGCCGCCGATTCGCGAGCGTAAAAATATCCCGACCCAGTGGCTTAAAGTGACGCTGTATGAGGGCCGCAACCGCCAGCTGCGCCGGATGACGGCCCATATTGGTTTTCCAACTCTGCGGCTGATCCGTTATGCGATGGGCGGCTATACGCTCGATAATCTGGCACCCGGCGCATGGCGCGATGCTGACGACAGTCCAGCCTGACAGGGCGATTTTTTATAACGTCAGGTTAACAATTCCGGAGGAACGATGTTTAAACCTCATGTCACGGTCGCCTGTTTAGTGCAGGCGGAAGGTGAACTGCTGGTGGTAGAAGAGACCATTAAGGGACAGCCTACCTGGAATCAGCCAGCCGGACACCTTGAAGCGGACGAAACGCTGCAGCAAGCCGCGCAACGTGAATTATATGAAGAGACCGGTATCGCGGCAGAAATGGCCTATTTCATCACCGTTCATCAGTGGATAGCGCCTGATAATACGCCTTTTGTGCGTTTTCTGTTTGGCCTCGATCTGGCCAAAAAGCAGCCAACCCAGCCGCAGGATAGCGATATCGATTGCTGCTGGTGGTTGCCGCCAGCGCAGATTCTCACCGCGTCTAACCTGCGTTCACCGTTGGTGGCGGAAAGCGTACGGCTGTGGCAACAGGGCGCGCGCTATCCGTTACATCTGGTCAGCGCGTTCCGCTGGCCGTTTCATGAGGGTGCGCGCCCGTCTTCTGCATGGTAGAATGCGCCGCCTGTTTTTTTATCGTTATGTGAGCGTGTCATGTCTGACAACAGCCAGAAAAAAGTGATCGTCGGTATGTCCGGCGGCGTCGATTCTTCCGTTTCCGCCTGGTTACTGCAACAGCAGGGCTACCAGGTCGAAGGCCTGTTCATGAAGAACTGGGAGGAGGACGATGGCGAGGAATATTGTACTGCCGCGGACGATCTGGCGGATGCGCAAGCGGTGTGCGACAAACTGGGTATTAAGCTGCACAAGGTCAACTTTGCCGCTGAATACTGGGATAACGTCTTTGAGCACTTCCTCGAAGAGTATAAAGCGGGTCGTACGCCGAACCCCGATATCCTGTGCAATAAAGAGATCAAATTCAAAGCGTTCCTCGAGTTCGCGGCTGAAGATCTCGGCGCGGATTTCATTGCCACCGGCCACTATGTTCGTCGTCAGGACGTAGAGGGTCAGAGCCAGCTGCTGCGCGGCCTGGATGGCAACAAAGATCAGAGTTACTTCCTGTATACCCTGAGCCACCAGCAGATTGCTCAGAGTCTGTTCCCGGTCGGCGAGCTGGAAAAGCCCGAGGTGCGCCGCATCGCTGAACAGCTGGATTTAATTACCGCCAAAAAGAAAGACTCTACCGGCATCTGCTTTATCGGTGAGCGCAAATTCCGTGACTTCCTGGCGCGTTATCTGCCGGCTCAGCCCGGTGAGATTGAGACCGTGGACGGTCAGATCGTCGGCGAACATCAGGGTCTGATGTACCATACGCTGGGTCAGCGCAAAGGTCTGGGTATCGGCGGCCTGAAAGAGAGCAAAGATGATCCCTGGTATGTGGTCGACAAAGATGTGGCGCGCAATCGGCTGATTGTCGCACAGGGTGGCGATCATCCGCGTCTGATGTCGGTCGGCCTGATCGCGCAGCAGCTGCACTGGGTCGATCGTCAGCCAATCGCGGCTCCGCTGCGCTGTACGGTTAAAACCCGCTATCGCCAGACCGACATCCCGTGTGAGATCATTCCGCATGGCGAAGACCGGATTGAAGTCCGTTTTGATGAACCTGTCGCGGCGGTCACGCCCGGACAATCTGCGGTGTTCTATCTTGGCGAGGTCTGCCTGGGTGGCGGCATTATCGAAGAGCGTCTGCCGTTAGTCGCAAAATAAGCCGCTTAACCCGGCGTTCATGACGCGTAAACAGGAGTAACCGTGGCGAAGAACTATCAGGAAATCACACTGGCGCTGGCAGGCATCTGTCAGTCGGCCCATCTGGTGCAGCAGCTGGCACAGCAGGGTCACTGTCAGCCCGAGGCGTTTACCGTGACGCTGCGCAGCGTGCTGGATCTCAATCCCAGCTCGACGCTGGCGGTGTTTGGCAACAATGAAGCCAACCTGCGCCTCGGCCTCGAAACCCTGATGGCGGTGCTCAACAGCAGCAGTCGTCAGGGCGCGGGCGCGGAACTGACGCGTTATACCCTTAGCATGATGGTGCTGGAACGTAAGCTCAGCGCCAATAAATCAGCGATGGCGACACTGGCCCAGCGTATCAGCCAGCTCGACCGTCAGCTGGCGCACTACGAACTGGAATCCGATACCATTCTGAGCGCTATGGCCGGCATCTACGTTGACGTTATCAGCCCGTTAGGTCCGCGTATCCAGGTGACCGGTTCACCCGCCGTGCTGCAGAATCCGCAGTTGCAGAGTAAAGTGCGGGCCACGCTGTTAGCCGGCATTCGTGCCGCCGTTTTGTGGCAGCAGGTCGGCGGTGGCCGTCTGCAACTGATGTTTTCGCGCCAACGCTTGCTGCGTGAAGCAAAGACCCTCTTATCCCGGCTGCCACTGACTTACTAAGTCGGTGCGGCAAAATACTGTTAAATGATTCAGGAGTTGCACTGATGGAATTATCCTCTCTGACCGCCGTCTCACCTGTCGATGGTCGTTACGGCGATAAAGTCAGCCCGCTGCGTGCGATTTTCAGCGAATTTGGTTTGCTGAAATTCCGCGTTGAGGTTGAAGTTCGCTGGTTACAAAAACTGGCCGCGACCGCAGAGATCAAGGAAGTTCCTGCATTTGATGCCGACGCAAACGCTTTCCTTGACGCGATTGTCAGCAATTTTTCGGAAGACGATGCGGCGCGCATCAAGACCATTGAGCGCACCACCAATCACGACGTTAAAGCGGTCGAATATTTCCTGAAAGAGAAAGTGGCGGACGTCCCTGCCCTGCATGCGGTATCTGAGTTCATTCACTTCGCCTGCACCTCCGAAGATATCAACAACCTCTCTCATGCGCTGATGCTGGAAACCGCGCGCCGCGAGGTGATCCTGCCTTACTGGCAGCAGCTGATCGCCGCTGTAAAAGGCCTGGCGTCAGAATACCGTGATATTCCGCTGCTCTCCCGCACGCATGGCCAGCCCGCCACGCCGTCCACCATGGGCAAAGAGATGGCCAATGTCGCCTATCGTCTGGAGCGCCAGCTGCGTCAGCTGAGCCAGATTGAGGTGCTGGGCAAAATCAACGGTGCGGTCGGTAACTATAACGCCCACATCGCCGCGTATCCGGAAGTTGACTGGCATCAGCTGAGCGAGCGTTTTGTTACTTCGCTCGGCATTAGCTGGAACCCCTACACCACCCAGATTGAGCCGCATGACTACATCGCAGAGATGTTCGACTGCATCGCCCGCTTCAACACCATCCTGATCGATTTCGATCGTGATATCTGGGGCTACGTGGCGCTGAATCATTTCAAACAGAAAACCATCGCTGGCGAAATCGGTTCCTCAACCATGCCGCACAAAGTAAACCCGATCGATTTCGAAAATTCCGAAGGCAATCTGGGTCTGGCAAACGCGGTGATGCAGCATCTGGCCAGCAAGTTGCCGGTCTCCCGCTGGCAGCGCGACCTGACCGACTCCACCGTACTGCGTAACCTCGGCGTCGGCATTGGCTATGCGCTGATCGCCTATCAGGCAACGCTGAAAGGCATTTCAAAACTTGAAGTGAACCGCGATCGTCTGCTCGATGAACTGGATCATAACTGGGAAGTGCTGGCCGAACCGATCCAGACGGTGATGCGCCGTTATGGCATTGAAAAGCCGTACGAGAAGCTGAAAGAGCTGACGCGCGGCAAACGGGTTGATGCGGCGGGCATGCAGGCCTTTATCGACAGCTTGGCGCTGCCGGAAGAGGAAAAAGTGCGTCTGAAGCAGATGACGCCAGCCAACTATATCGGCCGTGCTATCCAGATGGTTGACGATCTGAAATAATCCCCTCCGCAGACCGGTTCAGGCCGGTCTGCGTTAACATCTTGTTTAGTTCATTTCGCGTATACTTTCTGCAATTTGACTCATTCAGATAGTAAGGAATTCCTATGCGTGTTCTGGTAGTGGAAGACAATGCTCTGCTGCGCCATCATCTCGCCGTGCAGTTACGTGATATGGGCCATCAGGTTGATGCCGCCGAAGACGCCAAAGAAGCCGACTATTTTCTTCGCGAGCACCTGCCGGACATCGCGCTGGTCGATTTAGGCCTGCCGGATGAAGATGGCATGTCACTGATCCGCCGCTGGCGCAGTGATGCCGTGCGTCAGCCGATTCTGGTGCTGACCGCCCGTGAAGGCTGGCAGGCAAAAGTGCAAGCGCTGGAAGCCGGTGCGGATGATTACGTCACCAAGCCGTTTCATATTGAAGAGGTGGCGGCTCGGCTGCAGGCGCTGATGCGGCGCAATAGCGGCCACGCATCGCAGATCATCGATATGTCGCCGTTTCAGGTTGATTTGTCCCGTCGCGAACTGACGGTGAATGAGCAGCCGGTGAAGCTGACCGCCTTTGAATATACCATCGTCGAAACCCTGATTCGCAACGCCGGTAAAGTGGTGAGCAAGGATTCGCTGATGCTGCAACTCTATCCCGACGCAGAACTGCGTGAAAGCCACACCATCGACGTGCTGATGGGGCGTCTGCGCAAAAAGATTCTGGCGTTACATCCCGCCGACGTCATCGCCACCGTGCGTGGCCAGGGTTACCGCTTTGATCTCTGACCATGTCCTGGTTTAGTCGTTATCGCCCGATTTCGCTGCGCGCCCGTTTTCTGCTGGCCTCCGCAGCGATTGTCCTGTTCCTCTCCCTCTCCTATGGCATGGTCGCGGTTATTGGCTATGTGGTGAGCTTCGATAAAAACACCTATCGGGTGATGCGGGGCGAAAGCAATCTGTTCTTTACGCTGGCGCAGTGGCATGACAATCAGCTCACCATTGCCCAGCCGGAACGGATGACGCTTAACTTCCCGACGCTGGTGTTCATTTACGACGAGCACGGCAAGCTGCTGTGGCAGCAACGCGACGTGCCGGAGATCCGCAAGAAAATCCACCGTGACTGGCTGATCAAACCGGATTTCTACGAGATTGATACCAGCAACGGCACCAGCCTGGCGGCGATGGGGGATAACCTCAGCGCGAAACGGCGACTGCATGCCTGGGATACCGACAGTGACGATACCTTCACCCACTCCGTTGCGGTTAACCGCTATGACGCTACCACCAATCTGCCAGCGCTGACCATTGTGGTGGTCGACTCGATCCCGCAGGAGTTACAGCATTCGGATGTGGTGTGGTCATGGTTCAGCTATGTGCTGGCGGCTAACCTGATCCTGATCGTGCCGCTGCTGTGGCTGGCGGCGCACTGGAGCCTGCGTCCGATTGGCGCACTGACTCAGCAGGTGCGGGAACTGGAGACCAGTCAGCGTGAAAAACTGGATGATAATCCGCCGCAGGAATTGCGCAGCCTGGTGCGCAACCTCAACCTGCTGCTGACGAACGAACGGCAGCGCTATACCCGTTATCGCACCACTCTGTCGGACCTGACGCACAGCCTGAAAACCCCGCTGGCGGTACTGCAAAGCACCCTGCGGTCGCTACGCAGCGGCAAAGAGTTGACGGTAGAAGAGGCTGAACCGGTGATGCTGGAGCAGATCAGCCGCATCTCGCAACAGGTCGGTTATTACCTGCATCGCGCCAGTATGCAGGCCGATCACAATCCGCTGCAGCGCGACCTGCATTCGGTCTCCGGTCTGCTCGACAGCCTGTGTTCGGCGCTGAACAAGGTTTATCAGCGTAAAGGGGTGGCAATCACCCTCGATATCTCACCGGAACTCACTTTCGTCGGCGACCAGAACGATTTTATGGAAGTGATGGGTAACGTGCTGGATAACGCCTGTAAATATTGCCTCGAGTTTATTGAAGTCAGCGCTTATCAGAGCGAAAAAGCGCTGCATCTCTACATAGACGATGACGGTCCCGGTATTCCGGAGAGCAAACGCGATCTGGTGTTTGTCCGCGGTCAGCGCGCCGACACCCTGCGCCCCGGTCAGGGACTGGGGCTGGCGGTGGTGCTGGATATACTTGAGCAATATGCGGGTAAGGTTATCGCTTCAGGCAGCGCACTGGGTGGCACCCGGATGGAAGTAGTCTTTCAGCGCCAGGAAGTCGAACATCGCCGCGAGTAGAAAACCGTCCGGGCTGTTATACTTGCTGGCATTTACAGCCCTAAGCGGAACCCTTGTATGGACTATCAGCTCGATCTCAACTGGCCCGATTTTATTCAACGCTACTGGCAAAAACGCCCGGTGGTACTGAAGCGTGGCTTCAAAAACTTTGTCGATCCCCTTTCTCCGGATGAACTGGCCGGACTGGCGATGGAAAACGAGGTAGATAGCCGCCTGGTGAGCCATCAGGATGGCAAATGGCAGGTCAGTCACGGCCCGTTTGAGAGCTACGACCATCTGGGTGAGAATAACTGGTCGCTGCTGGTGCAGGCGGTTAATCACTGGCATGAACCTTCTGCCGCCCTGATGCGCCCTTTCCGCTTTTTGCCTGACTGGCGTATCGATGACCTGATGGTGTCGTTCGCGGTGCCGGGAGGCGGTGTCGGTCCGCATTTCGATCAGTATGACGTCTTCATTATTCAGGGCAGTGGCCGTCGCCGCTGGCGCGTCGGTGAAAAAGTGCCGATGAAGCAGCATTGCCCTCATCCGGATCTGCTGCAGGTGGAACCGTTCGATGCCATTATTGATGAAGAGATGGAGCCGGGCGATATCCTCTACATTCCGCCTGGATTCCCGCATGAAGGCTATTCGCTGGAAAATGCGCTGAACTATTCGGTGGGTTTCCGTGCGCCAAGCGGACGTGAACTGATCAGCGGCTTTGCCGATTACGCGCTGGCCAACGAGCTGGGCAGCCTGCGCTTTAGCGATCCGGACGTGCCGTCGCGCGAGTGTCCTTCACAGATCCTGCCGCAGGAGATTGAAGGCGTCCGTCAGGTGATGCTGGACGTGATCAACCAACCGGAACACTTTGCTCAGTGGTTTGGCGAGTTTATTTCTCAATCCCGTCATGAGCTGGATGTCGCGCCGCCAGAGCCGCCTTATCAGCCTGATGAGATTTATGACGCGCTGCAACAGGGTGATGCGCTGAGCCGGTTGGGTGGCCTGCGGGTCCTGACAATTGGCGATGCGGTCTACGTCAACGGTGAGCGGGTTGAATGTTCACATCCTGAAGTGATGGCCGTGCTGGCGCATCATTATCGCATCACGCTGGAAGATCTCGGGGATGCGCTGGACGATCCGGCGGTGCTGGCGCAGATTGCCGGTCTGGTGAATGCCGGATACTGGTATTTTGGCGAAGAATAACTGACCTGGAGGGCAGACGCATCCGCCGCCTGCCCTCCGCAAGCCAGTCTCCTCATCAGGCTCTCCGCCATTAGCGGCAGAGAGCCTGCTTCAGTAAAACCCCGTTCGCAACTTAACCTTTCTTCTGCGCCGCCAGTTCCGACAACCGCACAATCACCTCCACTGACTTCGCCATGATATTCAGCGAGGCAAATTCATGTTTGCCGTGATAGTTGTAGCCGCCGGTAAACAGGTTCGGACACGGCAAGCCTTTCCATGACAGCGCGGATCCGTCAGTACCGCCGCGAATCGGTTTGACCACCGGCTCAATAGCGCAGTCACGCATCGCCTGTAGCGCTAACTCAATGATATGCGGGAAAGGTTCCACCTTTTCACGCATGTTGCGATAGCTGTTGGTGATCTCTACGGTGACGGAACAATCTTTATGCAGGGTTTTGGTCATCTCCGTCGCAATCTGCTGTAGCGTCTGTTTGCGCTGCTCAAAACTGTCGGTATCAAAGTCGCGAATAATGTAGTGCAGCTCAGCGTGTTCAACCGTGCCTTTCATCTGGTGCAGATGATAGAAGCCCTCATAGCCTTCGGTGTACTGCGGTTTTTCATTGGCCGGCACGGCAGCATGAAACTGATTGGCCAGATCCAGCGCGTTAACCATCACCCCTTTGGCTGAGCCAGGATGCACATTATTGCCCACGATTTTGACCGTGGCGGAGGCGGCATTAAAGTTTTCATACTCAAACTCCCCCAGGTCGCTGCCATCAACGGTGTAGGCCCAGTCAGCGGCAAAGCCTTCGACATCAAAATGCGAGGTGCCGCGCCCAATCTCTTCGTCGGGCGTAAAGGCGACGCGGATGGCACCATGCGGAATATCACTGTCCGCCAGCCGCGCCATCGCCGTCATAATTTCGGCAATACCGGCCTTGTCGTCCGCCCCCAGCAGGGTTTTGCCATCGGTGGTAATCAGCGTGTGGCCGATCAGCTTGTGCAGCACCGGAAACATCACCGGCGAAAGGATCTCATCGCCATTGCCCAGCGCAATGTCACCGCCGCGGTAATTCTCAATAATCTGCGGATTAACATGTTTCGCGGTAAAGTCAGGCGAGGTATCCATATGGGAGATAAAACCAATCACCGGCGTTGGCCAGTCTACATTGGCCGGCAGCGTGCCCATGACGCAACAGTGATCGCTTAACGTGACGTCAACAAAACCCAACGCCAGCAGTTCTTCCTGCAGCTGACGCGCCAGCGTCCACTGCCCTTCACTGCTTGGCACCTGACGCGCCTGCGGTTTTGCCTGGGTTTCGACTGCGACGTAACTCAAAAAACGCTCAAGTAACTGTTCCATATCCCATCCTTTAAAAGTGCCGTCCGTTATTATTCACAGACCAGCCGGACGCAACGTTGCGTCAAATCATCAGCAGACAGGTTAGCGCTGTCGATCCCATTTGGGGAAGCGATCACGCCGAAAAAAAAGCCGGATTGTGAGATTGTTGCGGCAAGTCTCGCAATGTGTTGTTAACAATCCTGATTATCGCCTGCCCGGTGGGGTCAAAACATGGCATTGCCACATTTTTCAGGTATCATCCGCCCCTTCTTGCTGGCTGGCCGCAGTAGACGGCTATGCTGTAACCTGTTCGACCTTTGACAGACTGAGACTAAAATGACGCAAACACGCGCACAGCAGGCGCTGGTTACGCTTTCTGGCATCAGTAAAGCTTTCGATGGCAAAACCATCATTGATGATTTTAATCTGACCATTCACCACGGCGAATTTATTACCCTGCTCGGTCCGTCGGGCTGCGGCAAAACCACCATTCTGCGACTGATCGCCGGACTGGAAGAGGCGGATCGCGGTCGCATCCTGCTGGACAATCAGGATATTACTGACACCGTGGCTGAACACCGCCACGTCAATACGGTGTTTCAGAGCTACGCGCTGTTCCCGCATATGACGGTATTTGAGAACGTCGCGTTTGGTCTGCGGATGCAAAAAACGCCGGCGGCACAAATCACTACCCGGGTTAATGATGCGCTGGCAATGGTGCAGCTGGAAAGCTTTGCCGATCGGCGTCCCCATCAGCTGTCGGGCGGACAGCAACAGCGCGTCGCTATCGCCCGCGCGGTCGTTAACCGGCCAAAAGTTCTGCTGCTGGACGAGTCACTCTCTGCGCTGGACTACAAGCTGCGTAAGCAGATGCAGAATGAGCTAAAAGCGCTACAGCGCAAGCTGGGTATTACCTTTGTTTTCGTCACCCACGATCAGGAAGAGGCGCTGACCATGTCCGATCGGATTGTGGTGATGCGCGACGGGAAAATTGTGCAGGATGGCACGCCACGTGAGATCTACGAAGAACCTGATAATCTGTTTGTCGCCCGCTTTATCGGTGAGATCAACGTCTTTGATGCCGAAGTGATCGCCAGCGACAGCGCACCATTAATACGCGCCAGAGTGGAAGGTCGTGAGTGTGATATCCACTGTGCTTTCCCGGTCCGGCCAGGCGATCGGCTGCACGTGATGCTGCGCCCGGAGGATTTGCGGGTGGAGGAGATTCATGGTGATAGCGCGGCTGACGGCCTGATCGGTTATGTCCGTGAGCGTAACTACAAAGGCATGACGCTGGAATCTACCGTAGAACTGGAGAACGGCAAGCTGGTAACGGTGAGCGAGTTCTTTAATGAAGACGATCCTGACTTTGACCACTCACTGAACCAGAAAATGGCGGTGAACTGGGTGCCCAGCTGGGAGGTGGTATTGCCGTATGAAGCTGATGCGTAATGGTTTCCAGAAAAGCGTCATTGCGCTGATAGTTGGCTGGCTGGCGCTGTTTGTCTTTCTGCCCAATCTGATGATTTTTATCACCAGCTTCCTGACACGTGACGATGCACACTTTGTCAGCGCGGTATTTACCCTTAGCAACTACACGCGCCTGCTTGATTCGCTGTATGCCGAAGTGCTGCTGCATTCGCTTAATATGGCGCTGATTGCCACCCTCTGCTGCCTGCTGCTGGGCTACCCGTTCGCCTGGTGCCTGACGATGTTACCGGCGCGACTGCGTCCGCTGATGCTGTTTCTGTTGATAGTTCCGTTCTGGACCAACTCACTGATCCGCATCTATGGGCTGAAAATATTCCTCAGTACCCGCGGCTGGCTGAATGATTTTCTGCTGTCGATCGGCCTGATCGATAAGCCGTTTCGTATTATCTATACCCCGGAAGCGGTGGTGCTCGGGCTGATCTACATTCTGCTGCCGTTTATGGTGCTGCCGCTTTACTCCAGTCTGGAGAAGCTGGATAAACCGCTGCTCGAAGCGGCGCGTGATTTGGGTGCCGGAAAAATACAGACCTTTTTCCGCATCATCCTGCCGCTCACCATGCCGGGAATTATCGCCGGATGCCTGCTGGTGTTGATCCCGGCGATGGGGCTGTTCTATGTGGCGGATTTGATGGGCGGCGCGAAAAACCTGCTGATTGGCAACGTGATCAAGAGTCAGTTCCTCAATATTCGTGACTGGCCGTTTGGTGCCGCCACCAGCATTGTGATGACGCTGTTAATGGGCCTGCTGCTGCTGATTTACTGGCGCGTTGCGCGGCTGCTGAATAACAAGGTGGATTTAGGATGATGACACGCCTGTTACGCGGCAGTTTTATGACGCTCATTTATGCCTGGTTCTATATTCCGATTGTGATTTTAATCGTGAATTCGTTCAACGCTTCCCGCTTTGGCATTAACTGGCAAGGGCTCACTACCCGGTGGTATCACCTGCTGCTGAACAACGACAGCCTGCTGCAGGCGGCGCAGCATTCGCTGATCATGGGCGTGCTGTCGGCCAGCTGTGCGACGCTGATAGGCTCGCTCACTGCGGTAGCGCTCTATCGCTATCGCTTTCGCGGCAAGCCTTTTGTCAGCGGCATGCTGTTTGTGGTGATGATGTCGCCAGATATTGTGATGGCGATTTCGCTGCTGGTGCTGTTTATGCTGCTGGGGATCTCGCTGGGATTCTGGTCGCTGCTGTTCTCCCACATCACCTTCTGTCTGCCGTTTGTGGTGATCACCGTTTACTCGCGGCTGAAAGGCTTTGATGTGCGGATGCTGGAAGCGGCAAAAGATCTGGGTGCCAGCGAGACCACAATTCTGCGCAAAATTATCCTGCCGCTGGCTATGCCAGCCGTCGCGGCCGGATGGTTGCTGAGCTTTACCCTGTCAATGGATGATGTGGTGGTCTCTTCGTTTGTGACCGGCCCCACCTTTGAAATATTGCCGCTGAAAATTTACTCAATGGTAAAAGTGGGCGTTTCGCCTGAAGTGAATGCGCTCGCCACGATTCTGATGTTGCTGTCGTTGCTGCTGGTGGCGGGCAGTCAGTGGTTACTGCGTGACAGAAATAAATAACCGAGGATTGATAATGAAAAAATGGTCTCACTGGCTGGCGGCTGGCGCGCTGGCACTGGGGATGCAGTCTGCTCAGGCGGACGACGGTAAAACGCTCTACTTCTATAACTGGACCGAGTATGTCCCGCCGGGTCTGCTGGAACAGTTCACCAAAGAGACCGGCATCAAGGTGATCTACTCGACTTATGAATCCAATGAGAGCATGTACGCCAAGCTCAAAACCTGGAAAGATGGCGCTTACGATCTGGTGGTGCCCTCAACCTATTTTGTCGCCAAAATGCGTAACGAAGGCATGTTGCAGAAGATCGACAAGAGCCAGTTGAGCAACTTCAGCAATCTGGATCCGAATCTGCTGAACAAGCCGTTCGATCCCAATAACGATTACTCCATTCCCTACATCTGGGGTGCGACCGCCATTGGCGTGAACAGTGACGAGATCGATCCAAAGAGCGTCACCCGTTGGGCCGATTTGTGGAAGCCTGAATATAAGCAGAGCCTGTTGCTGACCGACGATGCGCGGGAAGTGTTTCAGATGGCGCTGCGTAAGCTGGGTTACTCCGGAAACACCCGCGATCCGGCGCAGATCAAGGCTGCCTATCAGGAGCTGAAAAAGCTGATGCCCAACGTGCTGGCGTTCAACTCCGATAATCCGGGCAACCCGTTTATGGAAGGCGAAGTGAATCTGGGGATGATCTGGAACGGATCGGCCTATGTGGCCCGGCAGGCGGGCACCCCACTGACGATCGTCTGGCCTGCAGAAGGCGGCATTTTCTGGATGGATAATCTGGCCATTCCCGCCAACGCGAAGAACAAAGCGGGCGCGCTGAAGCTGATCAACTTCCTGCTGCGCCCGGACGTGGCGGCAAAAGTGGCGGAAACCATCGGTTACCCGACGCCGAATCTGGCCGCGAAGAAGCTGTTACCGGCCTCGGTGGCAAACGATCCGTCACTCTATCCGTCTGCTGACGTCATTCAGCACGGTGAATGGCAGGATGATGTCGGCGATGCCAGCGTGCAGTACGAGACGCTGTTCCAGCAGCTGAAAGCGGGCCGCTAAGCCACAGAAGCCGGGCGGCCCGTCGTCACCCGGCTTATTTATACAGGCCACGCAGCAGCGTATGCACAAACTCCGGCACCACTTCACTGGCCAGGCCGTAATGCCGCTCGGCAAACTCATTGCCAACCTGACTCGGTTCCAGATTCAGCTCAACGGTATGCGCACCCTGCAGTTTGGCTTCATGGACAAAGCCTGCTGCCGGATAGACATGGCCAGAGGTCCCGATAGCAATAAAGTAATCGGCCTGCTCCAGTGCCTGATAGATCTGCTCCATGCCCAGCGGCATTTCACCAAACCACACCACATGCGGACGCAGCGCTGAAGGAAACTGGCAGCAGGTACAGCGGTCGTCAGGAGTAATATCCCCGGTCCACTCAATCACCTGACCGCTGTTGACGCAGCGCACTTTCAGCAGCTCACCGTGCATATGCAGTACCCGGGCATTGCCGGCACGCTCATGCAGGTTATCAATATTCTGGGTTACCAGCAGGAAGTTATCGCCTAACACCTGTTCCAGTTCGGCCAGCGCCAGATGGGCGGCATTAGGCTGAATCTCTGCCTGCTGCAGTTGCTGACGACGGGCGTTATAGAAACGTTGCACCAGCGCAGGATCGCGCTGAAAGCCTTCCGGGGTCGCAACATCTTCGACATGATGCTCTTCCCACAAACCATCAGCGGCGCGGAAGGTGCGGATACCGGACTCGGCTGAAATGCCAGCGCCGGTCAGCACCACAACGTGCGGCTGTGGATGGGCGGCCAGCTCGGCCTGACGATCACGCTCGAAAATTCGCTGGCGAAAGCGCTGATGCACCTTTCTCCGGGTCTTTTTAAGGCGGGCAAGTCGTATGCGGCGACGTGGTGTACGCATAAAATCTCCTGGAGCAGCGGCTTCGGCGAGCCGCTATAAACAAATTCTGGGCTGAATTCACCCGATAATAACGGTTGCGCATGACAGCGCCATGCAGCAGAGGCCGAAAATGTGCGCGGCGCGAAGAGTGAATTCGCGCCGCGTGTCAATTACTGTCCGCTCAGTACCCGAGCCGGGTCGATGCGGCTGGCGCGTCTGGCTGGATACCAGCTGGCCACCAGGCTCAGCACGATGGCGGTGATCAGGACCGAGAATACATCGACCCAGTGCAGCTCCGACGGCAGGAAGTCGATAAAGTAGATATCGCCGGCCAGCAGATGATGGCCGGTGAGCGACTCCAGCCCGCGCACCAGATGCGTCAGGTTCAGTGATACCAGCACGCCCACCACCACGCCGCTGACGCTGCCGAGCAAGCCCGCCAGCAGACCGTACCAGATGAAGATGGCGCGGATCAGGCGATCTTTGGCACCGAGCGTCCGGAGCACCGCAATGTCGCTGCTTTTGTCTTTGACCGCCATCACCAGGGTGGAAACGATGTTGAAGCAGGCGACGCCAATTACCAGCACCATCGCCAGATACATAATGGCGCGAATCATCTGAATGTCGCGGTACATGTAGCCGTAGGTGCCGATCCAGCTTTTGATATAGACATAGGAATGGGTCGCTTCACCAGCGTCACGCACCAGCTTAACCGCCTGGAACGGATCGTTCATTTTCAACGCAATGCCGGTTACGCTGTTGCCCATATCAAGATACTGTTGCGCATCGGCCAGCGGCACCAGCGCCAGGCTGTGATCGAGCATGCCACTCAGTTGCAGGATACCACTGACCTGAAGCCGGATGCGCTTCGGTTGCAGCAGTTTGTTATCCCCATCGTTATTCGGGATCATGATGGTGATCCAGTCACCCTGTTTGACTTTGAGCGTAGTGGCAATGCCGCCGCCGAGGATGATCTGCTGCTTACCGGCGGCAAACGTCGACCAGCCGTTGTTAGCGACAAACTGCGGCAGTGCGCTCAGTCGCGGCTCCTGCGCCGGATCCACGCCTTTAACCTGCAGCGCTTCGAGTCGCGCACCGCTTTCAATCAGTCCGGTGAAATTGACATACGGGGCCGCCGCCGCAATGCCGGGCACCTTTTCAATCGGCGCAATCATTGATTGCCAGCGCTGAAACGGCTGATTGACCGCCTCAATCTCACCGTGCGGGACCACGGCCAGAATGCGGTTATTTAGCTCACGCTCAAACCCGTTCATCGCGCTCAGACCAATGATTAATACCGCCACACCCAGCGCAATACCGATGGTTGAGATCACCGAAATCAGCGATACCATACCGCCACGGCGGCGGCCACGGCTAAAGCGCAGGCCTAACAGCAGCGATAACGACGATCCCATTACTCTGCTCCTGCCATGCTCAGCTGTTCGCTTAACTGACCATCACGCATCTCCATCTGGCGCGACATCCGTTTCGCCAGTTGCAGATCGTGGGTCACCACCAGGAACGCGGTGCCCTGACGCACGTTGAGTTCACCCAGCAGGGCAAAAATGGCATCGGCGTTGCGCGCATCAAGGTTACCGGTGGGCTCATCCGCCATCACCAGACGAGGACGGTTGACCAGTGCCCGGGCAATCGCCACGCGCTGACGCTCGCCACCCGATAATTCTGACGGGCGGTGTGCGGCGCGATGATCCAGCCCGACGGCAGCCAGCATCTCGCGGGCGCGGTCCTGCGCTTCAGCTTTGGCGACTTTGCCAATCAGCAGCGGCATCGCCACGTTCTCCAGCGCACTAAAATCGGGCAGCAGATGGTGGAACTGATAGATAAAGCCCAGCTCGCGGTTGCGCAGATCCGCTTTAGCGGAGGAGGACATGGCGTTCAGCGACTGACCATCAAAGATCACGTCACCCGAGGTCGGGGCATCCAGACCGCCCAGCAGGTGCAACAGGGTACTTTTACCCGATCCGGAACTGCCGACAATCGCCGTCAGTTCGCCAGGCTGCAGGCTGAAAGCCACATTGCGCAGCACATCGGTCTGCACGCTGCCTTCCTGATAGCGTTTGCACAGGTCGCGACACTGCAACAAAGGAGAGTTACTCATAACGTAAAGCCTCAGCGGGTTGAACGGCGGCAGCGCGCCACGAAGGATAGAGCGTAGAAAGCAGCGCCACTACCATCGCGCTCAGGGCGATGGTCACCACTTGCCACAGATTAATGTCGACCGGCAGCGCTGCGCCATCGAGGAACAGGCCGATCACCGGCATCAGGTTATTCAGCTGGCTGGCCAGCAGTACGCCCAGCAGCGTACCGAGTAAGGTGCCGATAATGCCGGCGCTGGCGCCCTGTACCATGAACACCGCGACAATCTGCCGGCGTGTCAGCCCCTGCGTTTGCAGAATCGCGACTTCACCCTGCTTCTCCATAATCAGCAGGCCCAACGAGGTAATGATGTTAAAGGCGGCGACCGCAATGATCAGGCTCAGCAGCAGCCCCATCATGTTTTTCTCCATCCGCACCGCCTGGAACAGATCGCCCTTACGCTCGCGCCAGTCTTTCCACACCAGCCCGGCCGGCAGAGTTTGCTGACTGAGACTATCAACCTCCAGCGGCTTATCCAGCCATAAGCGCCAGCCGGTAATATTCCCGGCCGGATAGCGCATCACGCGCGACGCATCCTGTTGATTGACCAGAATCTGGTAGCCATCGACTTCGCTGTTGGCGGCATAGGTGCCCGCCACGGTGAACAGACGCTGACTCGGGACCCGCCCCATCGGGGTAAACTGGCTGACCGACGGCACCATCAGACGCAGCTGATCGCCGCGCTTCACGCCAAGTTGTGATGCCAGTTGTTCGCCGAGGATCACATTATACTGGCCGGGTTGCAGCACGCTCTGTTGGGTATTGACCAGGAAAGGCGTCAGCGGATCTTTTTCATCCGGCTGAATACCGAGCATCACGCCGACCGAGACGCTGTGCGGACTTTGCAGCACCACGTTAGCGGTGGTCAGCGGCGCAATGCGGCTGACGCCCTGCAGCGCCAGGCTGGAAGGCGGTTGTTGTTGCGGGTTGAGACTGCCTTTGTCGCTGGTAATCAGCGCCTGCGGCATCAGCCCAAGAATATTGCCTTCAAGTTCACGTTCGAAGCCGTTCATGACTGACAGAACCGTCACCATCGCCAGCACGCCAAGCGTAATGCCAATAGTAGAAAGCCAGGAGACAAAGCGACCGAAGCGATCCGATGCGCGTCCGCGCATGTAACGCAGACCGATAAATAGCGCGACAGGTTGATACATGGAATCCAGTAAGCCGTTGCCTGAAAATAGGTAG
>Ga0308167_1000591_pt1 | contig 59525 bp, 64 predicted proteins | sample PhyCR1_2_FD_202138 | JGI IMG/M metagenome (GOLD analysis project Ga0308167, IMG submission 202138) | Phyllosphere microbial communities from UC Gill Tract Community Farm, Albany, California, United States - DLSLRC.R1 | ecosystem: Host-associated > Plants > Phyllosphere > Unclassified | place... | reverse complement strand
CCCGCTGCGCCTGCGCGACGTACCGGTTCTTAACTTCGGGAATGACGCGCATCTGAATCTGAGCCGTCGCAGGGGCGGCTCCTTTAACTGAATTTAAAGCCCGTGGGTCGCGTGCTTTATCGGTCATGATCACCCTCGATTAGTTTCCCCTTCTGCCGGGGCATATTCTTCATAGAAGTCAGCGAAATACTCGTTACAAAACCCCAGGGCGCAATCCATTTCCTGAATGGCTTCAAGCGCATCGAGCGGGCTTCCGTCGCATTCATACAGTTTGAACTCATACGGCAGAGTAAACCGTGCTGCCGTGATATGTACCATAAAGGGCAGGTTATATTGCTCTGCCTTTTCCCCCATCGGCATCTGCCACTCAAACGCAAACTGATATTCGCCTTCGGTGTCTGTCATGGTGGCAGTGCCGGTAACGGTATCAGCTGTGTGCGCAGTCACCGTGATCTGCTGAAGCTCCCACCATTCCAGCTCAAACATATTGCTGAGCACCATCGTGTGCGCCGGTGCCGTACCCGGACGCCAGCCTGATTTGAAGATGTAGTCAATGTGATCGCGATATCCCAGGTTGATCTCTTCAAATGTGTGTTCATCGCCAATGTAGCCAAAGCAGAGGTGATTACGCAGCCAGACAACGGTCGCCAGGTCGGTGCAGTTGGTGGCCACCAGCTCGTAATTGGTTTTGATATCGGTGTAGGCATCAGCCTCGTTAAAATCAGGCTGCTGACTCTGCTTAATTACGCCGGTCAGAGTGTAAGACATGTGCTGGAGGGCTGCGGTGGCAGTCATTAGAGAGGTATTCATTAAATTGTTCCTTAGTGCCTGGAGCCGCCAGGGCGGTGACGCCAAAGTAGCGACATGAGGTGCAATATAAAGATCATGATCTTGCTTGTCAATACAAGCAAGATGATTTACTGTTATCTGGCGCTTAAGGAACATAAATTATCAATTTTATTGATGATTTACGGATTTATCCTGTAGCTTATCCGCCGTCAAAGCTGGCCGTAGACAGCCTGCGACAATGGAGTGTTGCCACCAACGGTTAAGAGTTATTCCCCGTTGACGAATGTCAACACAAGTAATAGTATTGTATTAGTCGGAGGCGAATGAAGAAACATCCGAACAAGCATATTCAAGAGGCCATTGATTATGCTTTAGAAAATGGCTGGAGAAAGGTGACAGCAGGCGGTTCATCACACGCCTACTGCAGACTGCGATGTGGTGATAGTAGTGACGAGCACAGCAGCCACCAAATGAGTGTATGGTCAACTCCAGAAGTTCCGGAGCACCATGCGGCTCGAATCAGGCGACGTGTGGATGAATGTCTGCACATTAAAAGCCAGAATAGAGCTAAGAAGTAATAATGAATGGCGGTGTAAACCGCCATGTTCATAAAGGTTTTAAACCACGTTAAATAAAGGGGTTTATATGGCGCTTTATAACTTCACTCTGACACTCTCAGGCGTAACGTATGAGACCGAAGGACTGGAAGATGCGCTGTTTGAAAGCGGCTGTGACGATGCGCTGATTTGCGCGTATGGCCGTTCTGTTTATCTGGAATTTGATCGTGAAGCGGACTCGCTGGACGATGCGATTGCATCAGCAATTGATAATGTAGAGTCTGCCGGTATTGGCGCGACAGTAACGTCTGTGGATTCCGCACTGGTCGGGTTAAGTGACATTGCGGAAATTACCGAAATGTCCCGCCAGGCAATTGCTATGCTCAAAGACGGCACACGCGGCACTGGCGATTTCCCCTGCCCGATTCAGCGCATAAAAGGCCAGTCACCGCTTTGGGATTGGGCCGACGTTGCAAAATGGCTGGCAGAGAACGGACGACTTAAGGCAGGCAGTGAACTGGCGGCTAACGCCCGCACCCTCAGCAAGTGGAATCTGGCGCTAAGAAACAGTATTTCAAAGGACTTTTTTGCAGAAGTGGAATCTATCACCACCAGTCTGATCAAACGTCGCAACGCTGCTCACGCCTGAAATTACTTTCCTGTCGCTGGTGGCGCACCATGTAATCGCGCACACCAGCGGTAACTATTCTCGCGGTTCGCCAGTCAGCATCAGCTGCCTCACTTCACTTATTGTTTCCTCAGCCCAATCACGACTAAAACCCGGCATTGTGTCAAACCCATCAGCGATATCAGCCGGTATTGCGTTGATATAATCCAGCCCAGCCCTTGCCACCTCCACCAGCTCCGAACCGGTGCGACGAAACGCCAGCAGCTCTATGGCCATTTTCTGCGCCAGCGCATGATTAGGCGCAAACGCCAGGTTGTTCTGCGGTTCAGCGGCGAACATTTCCAGCTCTTTGTCAGTGACGCGATCGTTAATCATGGCGGTAGTCCTCAGTCATCGGTGGCGATCACATTGATCGCAGGTGCAAAGTCAGCCGGTGTAATCAGCCCTTCAATAAAGGCCAGGCGCATAGCGATATTGCTACGGCCGCGGGAAAGTAAAAACGCTACTGCGCCGGCACAATGTGCCTCTCTGCCGGAAGGGTTGTAACCCTCCCCGTCTTCATCCTCTTCTCCGCCTGTCAGATGCGTAGTTTTGTGGCAGTAGAAGGAGGAATAATCGTCACGCAGCAGGTGCGATTTAATGCCCTCCAGGCGTCCGGGGTTCAGCTCGATGCCACCAGCTTTTAAGAACGGGCAGTTAGCGCATGGCGCTTTAAGCCGGAAGAATTTGCGCAGGTTCATTGCTGCTCTCCGTCTTTGATGAAGGAAGGTTTTGTCGTACCGACTGCTACATCACATTTCAGCGCAAAAACTGGGTGTGTAAAGACCTGAAGGGAAACACCATTGATAGCAGAGCAATGCTCTTCGCCCTGCTGAAGCACAATATCTAAGAACCCGCCATCATCCCGCTTTTTATATCTGCCTGCGCAATCTCCTTCACGACTATTTTGTCACTTTTCTGGCCTGCGATATTTACAAAAGATTTTTCTGGGCTGGAAGCCCCAGCGTTGCTGGATTGATTGCTGTCACGCAAATACAAATCATAAAACCCTTACCAGGGTGTGCTTGTTAAGCAGGAATCATTGCCTTTATGATTCAGATAAGCGCGGTAAAAGTAGCATAGACGGTGTGCGAGGCTATTCATTGCATAGAGTTGCTACCTGTAAAAAAACACAGGTAATATGGGAAATGCCAATAAATTTTTGCTGTAAGCGTACATCTCAACATAGCGAGTCATGTAAGCCAGCGTGGTAGAATGCTTCTTAAGGTTGCCGCTATCTTACTTGTAAATAGAAGCAATAGTGTTTGAAACGCGTGACGTGCCGGGTCTACGATATGTGTCAGGACGCGAAAATACACATTAGCGGGGTCTTGGGTAGCAACTACCAAAGTAGAAAGCGGCTGCCTTCAAGGCAATGAAACAACTCTGATGTTGAGTTATGATGGTTTCAGATACAAAAAAACCGCCCGTAGGCGGCTTTATTGAATCTAGAAAAATGTTCTCAGGCATTTCTCCAGAAGGCAAAAATTGTTCTCAGGCAATTTTCACCACTGCTGATTTGCTAAAAACAGCAAACACAAGCATGCGTTTTCAACGCCAGTATACGTCTGATGACCTCCTTTGCAACCCGAGTTTTGAAAAAACTCTTTCAGAAAAGTTGTGTTGTAGGAAAAACCAAAAACATCAGAATGATACTTTTTTCGGCAAATTGTACACGCATGGGAAGAAAGGCAATGAAACCACCTGTGTGATTGTGGCATCCTTTGTGAAGACGAAGCAGTAAGGTGGATTCTCAGCCAATTCGGTACCTTACTGGCATATCAACCCACCGACCGAACACAAGCATGCGTTTTATGTCTTGCGGGGCGCACCGGACGCCACTGGTCAGTACCTGTAAGGCTTCAACAATGACGCGTAAAGCATTTTACGTTGTGTCATTGCTGGTGGCATTGCTGCACCCAAACGGAGGTGACGGTATGAACATCAATACCTACATCAACGTGCCAGTGACAGTAATCCATAGCAACTGACAGTAAGCCGCCTCCGGGCGGCTTTTTCATTTGCGAAATGCGATGAATGGGTCAGGTGCTTTGTGATTCCTTAGTGCTTTTTCTACGTCGTTAAAGTAGCTTTTTAATATGCGTGTCATAGCTTTGAGTGAGCCAACCTTAAAGTTAACCTGCTCCCCATCACGGCTGAAAACCTTGTGATGATTACGCATAAGTTCTTCAACAGCGACAATTGGCTGACCATCATTTCCAATGAACCGTGCATCATTGTGAGCACATGTATTACGCAACCTGGTTACTCTCTTTACGTCCGCATAATGAATTGAAGTTGGCATATCAATGAATTTTCGAGCGTAATGATTGCAGCGTTCAAAACCACTGCCCCTTAGATCGGATAGAGCTTTGGGTGCGTTATGCACTTTTGTAAAGCCATTGCATAACTTTTCGAAATCGTGCTCAAGCATACCGTAAAGCGTCAAAAAAACAGAGCGACGCATAACGCTGGGATAGTAAGTAGTAAACATTTCCTCTAAATCAACCGAACCGCTATCTAGCCCCATATAGTAATCGACAACATGGAATAGATTGTCTTCAGCTGAAATCTCATACTCTTCTGATTTTGGTCCAATCTTTTGATATCGGCGTGTGTTTGCAGTAATAGACCTTTCAGTTTGCTCATTAAGGGAGGCAATAATTTCAAATGTTAGGCTTACGTCATAATGTGCAAACTGCAATGGCAAATGTAGGTTACTGAACATTCATGATCCCTATGTAGATTGTTGTGTTCATGGAAGTTAGAAGGCTTTTCCAATCAACATTTTCATATTCATAACAACCTACCTGAGTTCAAATTCTAACCATTAACTACTGCTGCTAGTGATCCCTAAATGAAACCAACAATGCTGCCATGAAATCAGCAATAATACCCACTTAGCATCACCTAAATCACTCTATTGCTTGCATCATTGCAATAGCCTCACATTGCTACTGTCAGAGAGTTATTGCTTGGTTCATGGTGATGTTATCAGGTAAATGGAGGACATTGCTGGTTTCATAGCAACGTTAGTCTATTCATGAAAACCCGGCTCTTTCAGTACATATTGTGAGCACATCTGCTATCCATGCCCCTCTATACCATGAAACCAGTAATGAAGCATTTAATGAGTAGTTTTTTCCCTCTACTCGCATAGCCGTGAAGTGTAAGAAACGCCCTCAAAGTAGGCAGTTTCATAAAAAGCAGGTATTAAAATTCATTAAGGCGGGTTGTTTCATAACTGTCTCAGGCTTAGTAGCTCAATAAGTAGCCAGTAATTATGAAGATGACCGCATTAGATGTGTGCTGGAAGGATGAAAGTGTGCGCTGGTGGGCTAATTACGAACTCATGATGTGTGCTGGCGGGATAAGCCACCTCAAAATGTGCGCTGGTGGGCTAATTACGAACTCATGATGTGTGCTGGCGGGATAAGCCACCTCAAAATGTGCGCTGGTGGGCTAATTACGAACTCATGATGTGTGCTGGCGGGATAAGCCACCTCAAAATGTGTGCTGACGGGATAGAATGGGTTAAAACGCTCAGATCAGTTGGTGCAGACTCCATATAAATACAGATCCTGGATAACAAACGGTCGCGTATCCCGCCAGCACACATGCTTTATCCCACCAGCGCACACTTTCATCCTGCCAGCACACATCAGTTGATGGCGGAATAGAACCTATCCAACCAGCACACACTTTGTATCTAAAGATTGTCACTGATTATCCCGCCAGCACACATTTTCACAGGTCGATTGGTTTCAGCTTTGGATTACGTTTAATGATCATGAGGTAGTTCTCACGCTCCTTGCGGGTAAGCGTGAACTCCAGATAGCCAATTGATGCAAGCTGCTCTAATGCCTTTTTTATTGTGCGGTTTTGCTCACCTACGGGGCTTGTCAGCGAGAGGCGGTCACGGAGCCGCTTGAATGATACTGGTGCAGGGCGCATTGGCAGACTTTCAATGAACGTATAAATAGCTTGGGCTACTTCTTTTTTAGGCAATGCTTTGATTGCATGCTGCTGCAGCAGAACGCGGTAATCCAGCTGAAAAAGCTCCCATAGCTTTTCATCTGCTTCCAGCTGGACGATATCTAAATCAGCATCGAAATAGCCAGTTTTGAGCAAGCCAGTCTGATAGCTTCCTCGTGCATCAGTGCCTCTCTTGAAAGAAATGGACTTATTACGCAGCCTGCCGAGTGATTCATGTATTGTATTGCGAAGACGGCCATCTATGCGCTTTGCCGTAAAGCCACAACCTTTAGCAAATTCGCTAAATTTTAACTGAATTTTATTCGTTGCCAGTCCGTACTTGCTAAAGGCGTAAATCACGCCAATCCAGACTTTGAAATCAACGTCCATATCGAGGCGCGGACCGCCGATTTTAATGTTGTCGTACCCTTCTGCCTTTGCCAGCTCCATCTTTGAAAAGAGCTCGGAGGCATCGACAATGTTATTTTCACCAGCCGTTTTACTGGGCTTAGGCACGAAAACACCCAATCGCATAAGTGCTACCGGCTGCACGGTGTTATTAGAATTAACTGTGAGTAGTTTTTCTTTGTTATCCATATCACCGAAAAGGCCATCGGCAATAAAGTGCTCTTCAATCATTCTCTTAGCTCACTTATCAACAGTAGATGATGAAATGTGCGAAACCTTATGCCTTATCCCGCCAGCACACATCAAGACTCCCGCCAGCACACATTAGCATCCCACCAGCACACATTACCATCCCACCAGCACACATTTTCGTCCCGCCAGCACACATCGGGACACGTCCTCAGGCCAGATCAGGCGCGGCCTGCGAGAAACGGGGATCTATTTGGTACTATAGGGATCTATATAGGATCGTTTATTGGATCGGGTTAAAGGATAAGTGGATAACTCGCAAAGCTAAGTGGTTACTCGCTCTCTTTGGTCTTAAGCTGGCTTATTTGGCTTGTACAATTCAATCAGTCCAAGTCTTACCGTTCGTCTGAGCTGGTGGATTGCATGCTCAACTGATTCCGCCTTTGAGGGATGATGCACATCGAGCAAACGATCAACCTGTGGGCCTTTCAAGTTCATTCTGCGCGCTAGGTAAGCTTTACGCGTACCCGTCTCGATCATCGAATTGTGCAAAACAGTCTTCATTGCCACCAGCACCGGTAGACCTACCAAGTATTCCCCTGTCATCGCCTTACAGGCCTTCGGGACCATACGGCGCTCGTCCATTTCAATGGAGATTGCTAGAACAGCAGACTCAACCGCATTTAACAGCGCATCATCAACCGTATATCCTGCTGAGTTTAGCAATGGCAGATCACGACAGGAAACAACATACGTACCGCTTTGCTCGTCGAGTTCTAACTTGGCCGGGTATACAAACAAAATTTCTCCAGCAGCAGGATGCTTGTCAAACAGATTGAAAAGCCTAATTCCCCGGAATGGATCGCACAGCAAAAAGCCAAAGCTGCAAAACGCGCTGTAACCGCCTCTGAGCGTTAGAAAGAGAATAAGCCAGACTAGTAGCCGTGAAACGGCAAACGTGCGCCAGCGCGTCAGCCAGAGACCTCAAAGGGCTCACTCCGACCGCAGCAGAGTGCGTTGTTATGGATGCGCTGGGTAAACTTCCTTGTATAGCCTGTCTCCAGTCAGTCTGCAACAAATCGAGGGGCGGACTAAACCTGACACACATCTGCTGCAGCTTTCCCTTTACAATTGACCTGCTCCCTGTAAATGAATACACGGCTTTATTAGCAAATCATTCATCTACTTTTGGATAGCTACGAATGTCCGCTTCTCGCTCATAGCGGACATTGACCTAGGCATCAGTCAGCTTTGCGCCAAGAACGGGCACTGAATACAGCTCTGGTTAATATGGCGGCATAAACCATTGCCTTACCTTAACGCTCAGAAAGTAAGAACCTTATCTTTAAAAACATGGCCAGCCCGGTTGGACTTATACCTCTGATAAATGATAAGTAATTAACAACACAGGAGGAGTGTTATGACGGTATATGATGCAGCAGTAAAAATACTCAGCACGCTGGGTGTAGCCTTAATGGGCTACATGCTCAAACACATTTCTAAATTTCAGCTTTTCACCACATTCAGGCGGCTTTCCAGTTCTGACAAGTCTGAACTATTTTCTCTGCTGCATAAGAGCAACAACGGCTTTATTGATAACTATAAGATTCAAAGCCAGATGCTGGTGTATGGAATCAGATATACGCCGCAGTTTATGAGAAACCTGTTTTACTATGCGTATAGCCACAACATTCGTGCGGACAATAAGGAACTTTCAGCATTTTTATCACTACCGGGCCTTTTCATCTGTAAAGATGACGGAGAAGTCAGATTGCACAGAGGCGCGCGCTTTATTAGTGGCTTTGTTTTTGTTATCAGCCTGATACTGATGGCATTCGTTATCAGTATCGTCCCTCAAACTGTCCGGAGCATCCCCATCTACCTGGAGCATCAGCAATACATTTTACTCGGACTACAGATGATCTTAGTTATGGTCTGCATCCCTTGCGGGTTGGTTTCTTTGCTGTGTTTTTATACTGTTCTATTCCGTTCTATTCCGGCTTTCAGATTCGCCAGAATTTATCGGAAAGCGTGGAATCGCAGAGACCTGTTTGAGAAGGGCGAGCAGAACCTTTACTGCAGAAACAAAACATCTTGTGAATGTGAATAAATATAGTCTCTAAAATCTCAGCCCTCTGTTCATAGCAATCTGGCCGCGCGCAGCGCAGTTGTGCAGGCCCGGCAGCGTTTTGGCGAAGAGGTTATCCGGCTGATGTTTGAGAAAACACAGCGCCTGTGGTTTGAAAAGACCCTGCTGTCTCACTGGAACGGACTGACTCTGATGCCGCCTTCGGGCGAACGGCCAATATTAATAAGTGCTCTGAATGGCCGTAGGTACGTATGGTCTGTCAGATGGAAGTCACCAGTCACCTGCTGTCAGCAGCAGCGTTCGACAGCGTCTCAGCTGTCCGCGAAGCCGATCTTGCCGCTCAGCTTATCCCACAGACCCCCGACCACTCTCTGACCCTCTTTGATAAAGGTTTTTATGCGGTGGGTCTGCTGCATGCTTGGCAGTCGACGGGAACGGAAATACGCTGGATGCTGCGGCTGCGCAAAGGGACACAGTATCGTGTTGTCCGTAGCCTGGGGGCCGGACAGGAGTTGGTGGAATTACAGCTGTCGCCGCAGGCGAAGGAAAAATGGCAGGATACTGCAGACACCCTGACGGCAAGGCTTATCAGCAAAGAATTCAACAGAGAAAAGATTCAAATCCTGACATCCATGTGCGATCCCCTGAGGTATCCCAAAGCAGATGTCGTGGATTTATACAGCCATCGCTGGGAAATAGAGCACGGGTTCCGCGAGATGAAACAGCACCTGCTGAATAATGAGCTGACGCTGAGAAGCAAAAAGCCAGAACTTGTGCGTCAGGAGCTGTGGGGTGTGGTCCTGGTCTGTAACCTTCTGCGGTTCATGATGGCGCAGAGAGCGTACAACCTGAAAGACGTGGAACCTTATCAGATGAGTTTTAAGCAGTCCGCACTGTATCTGAGAAGTCATCTGAGCCTGCTACCTGGCATCTCACCGGGAAAAATACCGCGGATAATAGAAGAGCTAATGGCGATAGATCCAGGGCTGGTGCTGCCGGAAAGAAGAGTGCGGCATTACCCGAGGGCGGTAAAAAAGAGGCCACAACGTTATCCGTTGCGGCCTCCATTAAGATCTTAACTGACAAGCATTAACGCAACGGCGTAGATTTTTGTTTTTATCACGCGCAAGCCCTCGCACAGGGTGACATCAGTGCGGATGAATAGCCGCAGGCCAATCCGGCAAGGCCACCCTCTAAAAATCTAAATCATAGCTAAAATTTATGCCGACCATCGAACGCACCGGCGAGATTGCACCCTCTCCCTGAGAGGTGGTTTGTAGCAAAATAAACGGTTTCGCAGTGATGTGCGTACTTAATGGATAACGGCCTTCAGTCCAGAGCGACACGCTATTATCCTCGAGACCGTAAATCAGGTTAACTTCCACACCCCCCTGGGTAAAACGCTCAATGCTGTCGAAACGCACGGAAGCGTAGTAACGGCGCAGGTAAAAGTTCTGCATCAGCTGTGCTGAACTGCCTAAGGAGCCGACCCACGGATTACCCTGACCCAGTACCTGCTGCAAACGCGGATTTGTCAGCGTCCGGGCAGATGAGTGCTGGACATCCACCCATTGATTCCATTCATCACGGTTCATACCATGCCCGTTATAATAAAAGCTGCCCTCCAGAGTGCCCCCTTTCTGCAATGCGTAGCGTAGCGTTAATAACATCTTTTGCCAGTTATGCTGCCGGGGATCCTGACGGTTACGATATAACGCGGGTAATTGCGCCTCTTCGTCAATCGGAATCGCCGGGCTAACCTGTGTCAGCTGAGGAATATCACGATCGCCACTGAGCAGGTATTCACTATAAAGCGTCCACTGCTCTCCGATGCCCTGACTTAGTGTCGCCCCCCAGCGCGGTCGTTTACTGCTGGTTTTTTCTGCGAGCAGGCTACCTTCGATGTCATCGAGCTGCCACAGACCGCGCAGTGCTGCCTGTTGAGCGTTACCCCACCCCTGCTCATCTTCGGCTTTGGCCAGCACGAGGTCGAAATCGCCGCTGTCACTGCTGGCCTGCCAGCGGAGCATCGGCGCGCCCTCACGCTGGAAATCATCCATGCGGTTAACGCCCAGTGTACTTTTCGGCTGCGTATAGCGACCGAAAATATCGATCGGATGGTAAACGCTGTCTTGGCTCCAGCGCAGATAGACTTTACCCGCCGTGAGGCGCTGAGTCTGTTCGGTGTTCATCAGGGTGACGCCCCCTTCCAGCAGCCGGGTGAGCCTGTTATCCGTGTGGTTTTCATGCTCCCAGCCCGAGGCAACGCCGATAAACCCCTGTAAATTATCCTGATAAAAAAACTGAGAGGAAAACATCACATTCGTGTCAACGCCTGCCCGCGTCGCGGGGCTGTAGCGGTCAGGTGAGAGCGGAGATGCGTCGTTATATTCCTTTACTCCATAGCGTCCCTGCGCAGAGAAGTGCGACTGCCAGTCGATCGTCTCACTGGCAGCACAGGCAGACGACAGGCAGAGTACAAACGCCGTCTGATAAATTCCCGCTTTACGCATCCGCAGTAAACACCGGATTAAACACACTTTCTGACTGCATCAGATAACGCACTTTTGCCGCTTTTGCTAGCGTCAACGGCAGTGTGACGCCCGCGAAATAGTGCGCCGTCGCATATTTTCCTTCCCGCAGGATCTGATTATATGATGTCTGCGCGATGTCCGCCGCTTCAATAAGGCACCAGCCGATAATCACTTCAGCGACAATCTCCATCATGATATTGGCGCAGGCTGGCACGGCGAGCATCTGCCCCTTGCGAACATAGTCGCCCATCTCCAGCAACGTTGATTTCATGACGGATTGCGCCTGCCCCAGCTTATCGGCCATCGCGGACAACGCCGGCTGTTTTCTGGCCTGAGTGATAAACGCGGAAAGCCGCTGGTTCAGCTCCTGGAGCCCGTGCGTGTCACGCAGTCCCATTCCGAGCTTGTCCCGCAGCAGAAACTGCGCCTGAATGTGGTTAGTCCCTTCCCATATCGATAAAATTTTGCAGTCTCGTGCATACTGCTCAACCGGAAATGCAGAAAGATAACCGTTGCCGCCCAGTACCTGAATGGCATTTTCAGCAACCGTCCAGGCGTTATTGGAACAATAGGCTTTCACCAGCGGTGTCAGTAGTTCAAAAAAGGCCAGTTCCTGCCGGGCCTCCTGCTCTTCTTCACGCGCTTTCGCTATCAGATAACGTGTCTCCGCCATGCCTAATTTGCCAAGCAGAGCACGGCAGCCTTCCGTGAGCATCTTCATTTCACTCAGCATACGCTGCACATCCGGATGAGAAACAATCGGCAATGAAGGTGCCTGGGCGCTCATTGCCCGATCAAACTGTTTGCCCTGAATGCGCCGGCAGGCATAGTTCAGTGCGTTGAGATAGGCACTGGAAGCCATTCCAAGCGCGTAGATTCCGGTGCTGATACGCGCTGGCGTCATCATGCTCAGAAGCTGCACCAGTCCGATATTCTCCCGCTCACCCATCAGATAACCGTAACAGGGCCCCTGTTCACCAAACCGGAGATGCGTATTGGCGCACCCTTTTAACCCCATCTTTCGCACCACTTCACTGCATCGCACCTGATTGTCTTTCCCGTCGTCAAAACGCGGAACAATAAAACAGGAGAGTCCCAGCACGCCGGATGGCCCATCTTTAATGCGCGCCAGCACAAACCAAACCATATTCTCGGTGAGTGAGTGCATACCGGCAGAGATAAAGCGTTTTTCACCTCTGATCAGATAACGCCCATCCTCCTGCCGTTCTGCCTGAGCTGTGATACGGCTGAGGTCGCTGCCCGCCTCCGCTTCGGTAATGCACAGTGACGAAGTCCAGCGGTATTCAGCCAAGGGGGGCCCGTAGCGTTCCAGCTGCTGCGCAGTGCCGAAACGCGTAAGCAATTGCAGGGCTGGCCCGTTGAAACCGACATAGGTCATAAAGGCTGGGTGCGCCCCCATAAACATTTCCAGCACCGCATACTGAATCAGCGGGGGAAGCCCCAGGCCGCCCTGCTCGTAGGGCTTGAGACGCACGCCCCACTCTTCGCGAAACCTTGCCAGCAGCGCCCGATAGCATTCAGGCACCTGTACCTCTCCCGCCGCGTCCAAGAAGCACTCCTGACGATCGGCTTCCTGATAGCTGGCTGACAACACGTTGCTGGCGAAATCCGCCGCCTCTTCTAATAGCGTATCTACCCGCTCACGGGTTAACCAAGGGTAGTCACTTTTCAGGCAGGCTTCTGTCTGATTTTGCTGCCAGATCACAAAGCGAATATCGTCCAGCGGCGCCAGATAAATCGGTAAATTATTCATAGTCATTCCATGTACGTGAACACTGAGAATGCAACGTCATTTCAGTGAGAAAGTATTGATTATCGACATAACGGTATTGGGGATCGCAGTAATCAGGAGGCGTGCCGGGCCGCATACGGCTTGCCGGAACCGGCACAGTATGGGGCTTGTCCCGCGGCACCACACCGGGCACGGATTTAGCGGTTCGCACTACCACGCAGCCAATGCGCCCGCCTGCCGCCAGCGTCGTCATAAACAGCGCACCGAAATGGCACTGCGCAACGTTGCGATGCAGTTCATGCAATGGCTTGATGGCCAGCAGATGAAGAGTGTCGGTTTCCATACTGGGCAACCGCGTCAACTGCCCCATCAACTGCGGAAACCAGTGTAACAAACCGGCCAGCAGCTGATCTGACCAGCCCGTGGCAATCGCGAACGAGACCCAGCCAGCTGCCCGATCATCGCCCAGACCGGCGGCCAGCCAGGCACCATAGCGTTTGATCAACTGTTCAGTGCCTCTGAGTCCCGCAGGTTTGGCGAACAGCGCACAGGCCTCAAGCACCACCTCACCGGGCTTTGCCTGGCACTTTTGCAGCACCATTCTGGCGATGCCTGGCTGGACGGTCAGTCCCTCTCCGCCATGGCCCAGCCCGGCACAGTCAAGCCGTTCCTGAATAAAGGACGCCGGGCTTTCGATAACCCAGATTTCGACGTGACGACAGGGACTACGCTCAAACTCAAGCAGTGCCGCATACCAGCTCGCACAGGCCAGGGAAACAAAAGCCCGACGCGGTGATGGCTGGCAGAACGTCTGTTGCTGCGACCAGGCTGCAATATCCTGCTGCTGCATGACGCCCAGTTCGCCTGAGCTGCAAAACAGGATGAGATCCAGCGCCTTTGCGCCTTCTCCCGGCGCGGGTAGCGCATCCGGCAGCTCGCCCTGCGAGGAGAGTGGAAAAATGTGTAAATCGCGCAGCACAATGTCACTCATCGATGGCCACAATGTTCAACTGATGAAGAAATCTGACCAGCTCATTCCACCCATCCTGACGCTGAGAGGAATGCTGTGGAAACCAGCGAAGCCGGAGGTGATTACGACCACTTTCCAGCGGGTGGCGAATAATCGACTCTTCAATAGCCAGCACGCTAAAGCCGTCGAGAAAGAGCCGCTTTGCTTCCTGGTCAACCTGATGAAGCAGAAAAATGTCATCCTGTAGTAGCCGCGCAGGGAGGCGAAGTCCCCCCGGCATCATTGCCGTCATAACACAGCGATCAAGCGGTTGCAGATGCAAAAATGCCGCATTAACGATCTCTTCAAGCAGATCATATTTTTCCTGAAACCCACAGAATACTGGTGACTGAACTGCCGGTTTTTCAATACGTCCCAGTGAGGCGTAATCCTCTGGCGTGGTCAGCGGCAGCACCCGGGCATTGGCACGATAAGCGCGAAAGGCATAAGGCGAGCGGTTCAGTTGCCCGTTAAAAAAATGATTGCACTGCATCATTTCGCCTCCCGCCAGTTAAAGATTCCATCGGCGGCCAGCGTAATATCGGCCATTGTCCAGTAGCCGTTCAGGGCGACCGACGTCGCCAGAAAACGCTGACCGGATGAGGCATGTGGAGCTTGTTCTATCAGAGAAATCCACGGATCGGCCCCAAAACAGTGACCAAAGCGCGGATGCAGATCCGGTAGCATGTCGGCATCCGGTAACAGACGCTGGAATAGCTGGGTGACGGCCGGAGGAAAAAAGGGGAGCGCCAGCTTGTAGTCAGGCTTATCAGCCAGTGCGTTGCGCACGGCAATGCTGAACTCAGCGATAAAATTGCTGGTTTTCGCCACATTGACCGTGACACATTCATGCGCATTGGTCTCCGCACGAAACAGCAGCGTGACGATGCCGAAACCTGAGTTGCCCCAGTTGGGGTTGGCACGCCAGAAGGCGAGATCCATCAGGTTGAGATCGACAATCGTGCACATCACATAGGGCGACGTACGCGGATGACTCAATGCCTGGCGCAAACTGTAGCCCCAGCTGGCGCACTCATAGGCATTGATCAGCATATCCGGCACGGCATCGGTGTATTGCGCGATCTGCTCCACCAGCGTCGGCCAGTTCACCAGCTGGCGGGAAAAAGCCAAATCCATAATCGTCGAACAGACAAAATGGCGATCCGGTATCGGCCCCTGCCATCCCTGCAAAGCATACGCAATCTGTTCACCCACCGCTTTAGCCAGTACCGGAGAGAGATTTTGCAGCCTGTCGTCTACCGACAGCAGCGATTGCGGGTAGCGGATAAACTCAGCGCGAACCAGCTCAAGCTCAGACATAGTGACCTACCCGATGCCGCTGGCAAATTTCCATCAGGCAACGATAAGAACTGCCTTCCATTTTGGTGAATCCCAGTAAATCGCGCTGATCGCTCAGTAAGCGAACGCGCTGCTGTTCAACCAGATCAAACAGCAAGGCATTAGAGGCAAATTTCAGCGCCATCACCTCATCTTCTGAATAACGATTAAACACCTGCTGAGCAGAGAGCGTGCGCGTTACGCTGAGCAAATATTCACGCGCTTCATCGTGCTGGCTGTCAGGTGTCAGACGTTTTTGTTGCATCAGCCAGTGCAGATGATGCATTAGCGAGGCGACAAAACGCGGACGGACATAGGTCAGAAACTGTTTAACCGCGATTAATCCGCCACGGCGTAGTGCCCAGTCGTGGCTACCCGGGAAGACGCCCTGACAGTTGCCCAGTTGAACATGGCCATCCAGCCAGCCGGACCCCACTCGCTTTCGCTGCCACTGCGCGCAGGTTTCAGGCGGTATCAGCCAGGCCTGAGGCACCATCTGACCCGGGCGTGAAAGGATAACAATGGCGAACGCGCAGGTTAATGCCCCTATGCCCCACTCTTTATCGAGCGTAATCTGCAACGCGCCCTGCGCATCACTCACTACCTGGGAACGCCACTGATGCAGCGATGGCCCGCCGCTGTCGGTCATCAGGAAAGCCCCCGTGCCGCCGGCTCTCACCCACTGCGCGACCTGCTCTTGCTGCCGGTCGCTCCCGGAAAGCTGCAACATAATATGGCCAAAAAGACCAATAATAGGGTTGAAGTAAGGCCCCAGCCCCTCCTCGCGCACCGCCACTACGTAGCGATCAAGTAAAGGCAGGCAGTCTATCGCCGGTAACGGGAATGAGGTGGCAGACGCCGCCAGTGGTTTCAGGGACGTCAGCGAATCCTCAATAATCATGCGTGAGTCAAGATGACGCAAAACGCTGCGGAAAATCATCTGGCGCACCGATTCCGGCATCGGTTGATAGCCTTCAAGATGGCGAGTAATCAACTCGCCCAGATGCAACATATCCGGAACCGTTTCAGGAGATAACATACTGAGCCGCCTCCTTTAATCCGAGAAAGCGATTCACGGTATAGGTGCTGTAGTAAGCGCCGCAGTAATCAAACAGCAGGATATCCCCTGGCTGAATATCTTCACCGGCATAGTGGCCAATCACGTCGTCACGACTACAGGTAGAGCCGACTAAAATCGTCTTCTGATTGCTATCTACGTCAGGCTGGAGGCGATCGTTCAGCCGCACCCGATAAGGCTGGCGCATTTTACGAAAGCTGTTTTCAGTCTGGCACAACAGGAAGCTCTGATTCATGCCGCCGTTGCAAATGGCGTAATGTTGATCGGCAATGCGTTTGGTTGCCACCACCGTGGTCATAAAAACGCCGCAGGAAGAGAACGCTGCGCGACCGGCTTCGTGCACCAGCGAGATATGTGCCGGGAAACGTGCCAGCCATTCACGATAAGCAGGGAACAGCGATTGATGCTCCCACCACTGTTCGCTAAAACCACCGCCCAGGTTAATCAGCTCAATGGCTCCGCCGTAAGCCGCTTCAATATGGGGCAGTAACGCCAGTGCTGCCTCGGCAATTACATTGGCGAAGCGATGAAAGGTGTGGGAACCGCCAAACAGATGAAATCCTTTAAGCTGAACTTTTTCATGGTGCCGGATGAAATGCGCCGTTTCGATCAGACTCACCAGATCCATGCCAAAATGATCTTTACGAATAGCAGGCGCGTCGGGCACCAATGCTGCCACGACGCCGACGTTACAGCGTAGAATGACCGGCTGAAGCGGACGGTTTCCGGAAAGCGCAATCAGCTGCTGAAGCTGTTGCGGGCTGTCAATAATAAAAAAAGCCTTTGCGGCAATGCCGGCACGCATCAGATTTTTATCCATTGACGGATTATTAATATATATTTTTTCGCTATTCGCTACCAGATTCAGCTCATTCAGCGAAGCGACTTCAACCCCAGCATTACGATCGGTCAGGCGCAGATTAAGATCGGTGCCGGGGTTCGCTTTAACAGAGAGAATAACCGGCGTCCCTGTGCTCTCTTCCAGCGCATGAATATTATTTCGTAGCTGCTCAGGATCGTAAATATAGCAGGGAGAGTCAAAGACGAATTTCCCTGCCACTAATCCCTCTTCAATTCGGCTAATCGTGGTTGTCATGTCAGTCTCAAATTTTTGAACGTTAAAGAAAATTCACCAGCTCTTTTTTATTAATTTTTCCATTCTGATTCACCGGCCAGTTTTCAATGAATTCAATCCGCGCTGGCAGCCAGGGGGAATCAAAGTGCTCGCTAAGCCAGCTGACCAGTAACTGTTTATCCAGAGTGGCAGCGGATCTGACAAACAGGCAGGCCTGTTCATTGCCGTCCTCGTCGTGAATACCAATGACGGCACAATCCGTCACCTGCGGATGCTTTTCGACGATTGCTTCAAGAGTGCGCGGATAGAGACAAAACCCCGCCTGCTTAATTAACTCTTTTGCACGTCCCCGGAAATAGAAATCACCCTCTACGTCGTAGCTGAAGAGATCGCCGGTGGCCAGCCAGTTATCATCGCGATAGTTTCCGGTAATAATTTGCGCCCCTGCACTGCTCTCCGGATGGGTATATCCCTGCATTACGGATGCGCCACGCACATACAACTCACCGATTTCGCCAGGTTTACATTCACGAAATACCGGTTTTTCGCTATCTCCTGACGCAATAAACACTTTGGCTTCCAGGCCCGGCATAGGTTTGCCCACAGAGTCCGGCTTGCGTTCTGCCTGACTGACAGGCAGAAACATCGCCCGTTTTGACTCCGTCAGCCCATACATCAACATCACGCCTGCAACCGGGAACAGGGATTTCAGATCGCGCACGACCTTTTCCGGCATGTGGCCGCCAGTATTAGTGATCAATCGCACGCAATCCGCCTGACGTTTCAGGGCATTACCCAGTTTCGCCAGGCCTGCACCCAGTGCCGGAACCAGCGGCAGCACGGTGGGCTGCTCCTGTGAGATGAGTTTCAGCAGCTGCATCGGATTACAGGCGGCAGGCGCAAGGATGACGCGGCAGCCCACATAAAATCCGAACAGAACCTGATAAAGTCCATAATCGAAGTGCAGCGGTGGAACGGACAGCAGCGTATCCTGCGGCCGCAGTTGCAGATAACCGGTGACAGATCGCAGCGCTGACAACACATTGGCATGAGACAGCATGATCCCTTTGGGCACGCCAGTGCTGCCTGAACTGTAAATAATCAGCGCCAGATCGCTTCCGGTGACGCGCGGCGCCGTAAGGTAGATAAACGAGGCGGGCTTATCCGGCGCCGCACCCGACTGCCAGCGCTGCGTAGCCGCATCCAGGATCGCCTTTGCGCCGCAATCCTCTGCGATAATGCGTAACGGCGCTTCGCGGGTCTGCGGGGGCAGCGGACAGATGACGATGCCGAGATGCCAGGCCGCGACCATAACAGCGATGCTCTCAGCACCGGGGGTCGTCAGTAGCAGTAATCGATCGCCGTGCTGCAATCCCTTCTCTTTAAGAAGAACGCACCAGTACTCAATGCGCGCCAGGGTTAAAGGTTCCCCCCCCGCCATCCTGATATCAGGAAGGGGATGCCCTGCCGATAATTCAGCGTAAATATCCGCAAGTGAATGCAACATATATCCGGTCATAGTTCCCTCTATTATTTAGCGTAATAAAAATGGGCAAATGGATTACTGTGGCAGGCGATGATGAAATCGCTCGAGATAATTAAGTGATGTCATGGCACAAATCAGGCTGCTCAGCCTGTGATCCTGCTGTTTTTCGTTACGCCGGAATATTCTCCCGGGTGAAAAGTCGACAAGCTGATTAATAAATGTCGCGCTCATATTTAGTTGCACGGCACGACAATAAAGATTCACCGCTTCCGGTGAGTCTGATGAAAAATTTTCATTATTTAATTTTACGCCCATATTTTCTTCACCAATGCGGGGGCAATGATAATAGTTGACGGCTTGCTGATAGGCCGTCGCCACCTGCTGAATAACACGCTGCCTTTCACTGATTATCAGGTGCCTGATCCATTCACCGTCAAAAGCCGTCTCCGGCGGCGAAAACCAGCCGGCAATTTCCGGGTAACGAACCTCGTTCCAGTAGTGTTGCAACGATCGCTGCGCCGCGCGTCTGATCCAAGGCTGTTTAAAACGCGTCGCTGCCCGCAGCGTCTCCGGGTCAAGATCGTAGCCGAGATGAACATGGCAGGGTGCTGACCGCTGGCGACCTAAACGAAGCAGTAATCTGAGTAATCCTGGATCACCATGGGCTTCGCCAGTCAGGGCTGCAAGCTGCGGAATGACATTGATCAGCATGGCATTATCGGAAAGCTGGGGCTGCGCCGGAATGTTACCCGCCCGGCCGCTGAAGCTGACACCGATCGTTTGCGGTGACGGCGCGGCAGAGGCTGAACAGGTGTACTCCAGCCTGGCGTCGCCATAACGCCAGACAATAGCAGCTCCGGGTGCTAACTGATAAATTCCCTGATAAGGCGTGCGTGGCGCAGCAACAAAACCGACCACGATAAGGTCAGCAACACAGCGCGGATCAAAACGGGTCTTGTCCGTTCCGCACATCTTAAGCAGCTCTGGCAGGCGCGTGGAAAAGAGAATGCGCTGCTCATCGGCTGCGTAATAGACCGATTTCCGGCTGTCCGCCGCCTGTTGCAGCGTGAGCGTTTTCTCATCTGCAACCCACTGAATCGTCAGTTCACGGCTGTTTTCAGCCGCAGAAGATCTCGCGACAATGCCCCCGGCAGGCGTTCCATCGGCCCAGCGTAATGCCGTTGCCTGCGCTGGAAAGGCAAAAGAGAAATAGCCACAGCCGCCGCTCTCGATGTCCATATTATTCCCTTATTGCATTCCAGCTTGCGGCGTAACTGTAGCCCGAAGCCAGTGTCCCATCAGCGTGGCCGCCATCGCCAGGATACTGAAATGTCCCATTCGAGCCAGACAGCGGCTCTCCCGCAGCAAGCCCGGTGCCAGGTGCCAGTTCAGCAGCGTGAACACAGCATCCGGCAGCATCACTTCATCTTCCTGCCCGACCATCAGCCACACCGGCACCCTGATTCGCTCCAGGCTCTGTGTCAGGTCACGACAGCGATAGCTTTGCAAAAAACGAAAGCTATAGTTGCGCCAGGGCTGTCCGGCATCACGCCGCACCTGTAAAACCCGGATGTGTTGCAGCGCGCTAAACGTTCTTCCCAGGCCATGGCGCAGCAGAGAGTAACGAAACTCCTGATTCATCCTGAGCTGCGACGCCGGGTGCGGAGCAGGTTTACGGTGATATCGACCGTAATAGATAAACGGGTAAGCGCGCTGGAGTTCGCGGTCATACTCCATATGACCAAAAAACACCGGCGCCAGCAGATATAACGCCACCACCATCGGATCTGGCCGCGTTGCCAGGTAGCTGATGGCCAGAGAACTGCTCCCCGAATGGGCGGCCAGTACCACCGGCAAACCGGGATGATTCTGCTGCAACGCAGCGATCATATCGCTCAGGTCGTCCTGTAACTGGCCGATATAAGCCACATCGCCCTCCACCCCCTGAGACTGGCCCTGTCCACGCAGATCAGGGCTGTAGACTGTCACCGCACTCGATTTCGCCAGGTGCTGACAGCATGAGACATAATCTTCACTGGTTAAGCCAAATCCAGGCAGCAGCAGCATCACGCTTTGCGCCGTGGTCATGCTGTAGTGACGGTAATGGAGTCTGCAACCATCACGCATCAGAAAAGCCGCGTTATGGCGGTCATGTTTCATCGCCATCACTCCCGGATAACCGCATTCAGCAGGTTTTCTTTTTTGAAAATCCCTGCCGGGAAGGTTCTGGCAGTAAACTGGCTTAATTGCATGATGGTGTAACGGTCTGGCTGCACCGGGTTAATCAAGCGCAGCCGCTCTACGCGCGGTTTGCCTGCGGTAGTAACATAATTTTCATAATGAATCTCTTTGATCAGTTTTTGCGATGCCGTGTAGTGAAGACTGATGCTTGGCAGCGAACTCAGCGGATCGATCAGGTACACTACGCGCTGATAGCTTTGCCGACTGTTAGTCGCCACCAGCGTCAGCGCGATATAGCGTTTTCCGTCCCGCTCGACATCCTGCTGCTGTTGCAACTGGTAGTCTGCAAAATTGGTATTAATCACATCGCCGTTGCTGGCTTCGCCCAGTAATCGCTGGCTCGGCGAGACACGCAGCACACGTTTTGATGAGGGCAGCGTTAACCACATGTTATCCCCCTCAACCAGGATACGGCGACCTGCGGAATTTTGCGGCTGCCGGAACAGAATCAGGATCTGCTGATGCGACTGAAACAGCACCTCAAGCTGACTCTGCGCCTCTGCTACCTCATTGCGATAAGACGTCACCTGTAATGAAAAGCTGAAGCTGCCAGACAGCCCGCGCAGGTCGCTAATCTCTCTGAACCATTCGCTGGCATCTTTCTGTACCGCCATGGCAGGGGCGCTGCTCAGCATCAGCGCAATCAGGCACGCCAGCCATTTGCGTAATAAAAAAGAGGATGCCAATAAAATGTTATGCATGATTAAGTGCTCTTGTAATAACGAGTCTACCCGCCCGCAGCGCAGGTAACAGACTGCAAAGCAGGGATACCAGCACACTGACCACAAAGGCGGTCAGACACTGATGTACCGTCAGCAGGATGCGCAAAGGGTACGTCACCGTATTGCCCGGCGGCGTTGGCATCATCAGACCGGAGTGGTTGAGCAGCAGGGCGAGGATCCACGCTAACAGTAATCCCGCGAGGCCCCCGATAATCCCTAACAGTCCGCCTTCCATCACGAACAGGGCAACCACCTCGCCTCTGCTGGCGCCAATGGCCCGGATAACCCCGATTTCACGGGTTCGCTCCACCACATTCATGGATAAAACATGAGAAATAGCAAAGGCCGCGACCGCCAGCAAAATGACATTCACAAAGGTGAAAATGGCGGAAAACAGGGCAACAACCTGGTGATAGTAGGTCGCCAGCTGTGACCAGCTGCGGACTTCTATCCGGTCGGCATCTTCTGTCAGCTCACGGGTGAGTCGCTGCATGACGCGATCGGTTTGCTGCGTATCTTTCAATAACACCACGATGCGTGTGGCTCCCCGTGTCAGCAGGAACGTCTGCACCAGAGCAAGATTAGCGTAAGCTGTTCGCAGATCCCGCTCTTCGACGCCGGTGGTGACAATACCGGCCACGGTGACATCCATCGCATTGATGGTCTGATTAGAGGCGGTGCCTAACAGCGTCAGAGAGTCGCCCGGGTGCACGTTAAGCGCTTTTGCCAGTGCGCCACCCAGCAGAATACCGTCACGCTGTTCAGGGAAAAGATTGTTGCCTGACTGCAACTGAATGGCTGAGCTCAGCGTCGCTTCTTTATCAGGATCGATGCCAATAAGGTGTGATGACATCTGCGCATCGCCATTGGTGATCAAAATGTCGGTTTCCAGCCTTTCCGTTACGATGACCGCTTCCGGCTGTCGCGCCGCCTGTGCCATAATCTGTTTCTTCAGCGGTTCAGGCAGCAGCATGCTGGCGTCGCTTAACGCACCAAATTGATTAAATCCTTTACTGAAAAACTGAATATGCCCCAGTTGCGAACGGATCATGCTTTCCCGCAGCCCCTGATACATCGATTCACAAAAGCCGGAAAAGAGTAAAATAGCCGCCAGAGCCAGGGCCAGATTGCTCACAGAGACCGTGGTTCTCCTTTTGTTACGCAGCAGATTACGTACGGCGAGTTTGCAGCGGATCATCGCATCGCCTGCCCTGTCAGCGACAGATGCTGACGTATAGCCTGACTGGCAAAGAACAGACAATCGAGATGCGTGCTGTTTGCAATCACACCGAAGCGCAGCGCTTCGTTGCCATGTTTTTCAGCGAACTCACGCATCGCATCTGCGCTGAACAGCTCATCTTTTTCGGCGGCCAGCAGTAAAACCGGCAACGGCAAGACCGCCAGCTGTTTAGCCGGATAGCGTGGTGTCAGCGCATTGGCCATGTTCACACTGTAATGCTGAACAAAATCTGGCTCAGAGGCTTTAACGTCTGGCGGAAAATTCAGCGCCACGGCCGGATAGTTGCCAAACAGCAAGCCACCGCTTAACGCATTAATGACGAAAGGCCACTGGCGCACTTCAGCAAATGGAACCGTCACCCCGCTACGCCGGACTTCGCTGGCGAAAGGCCCGAGTTCTGGTGCCATTAATATCAGGCTATCTACGGGAGATTGCGGACGATGGCGGGTGAAATAATTAATTAACATTCCGCCACCGCTGGAATGCCCCAGCAGGTGAAGGCGCGCCTGAGGGAAAAACGCGCGCAGGCCTGTCAGCAAGGTATCCACATCACGCCAGATGCGGTCAGGGCGGGCAACCTGACCTTTAGCGCCGGGGGAACCTCCGTGACCGCGAATATCCACCAGGCAGACAGCTGTGGTGTCATCATGTAGCTGACGGGCAAGAATGTCATATCCGGCATCCAGATGAACGCCGCCCCCGTGATAAACGATAATCACGTCCTGCGCAGCATGCCGGGGCGGGTAAAGCCGGTAGCGTAGCCCATCCATCCGCGCGGTATTCACGCGTTCCGGCTGAGGTAGCGTCGCGTCAAGCCGATCCGCCTGCTGGTTGAACTGGTCGAAATCAATCACGATAAGCGTTCCCTGTGAAGTATGCCTGCCGGTAAAGCGCTCTGCGGCAGTTACAAATGCTTTTTAGCCCGTTCACTCCATTCTCCTCCCGCCAGGGCAGCCGCACGCTGCCACAGTAAGGTCGCCTGGGAGGGATCATCGGAAGCCACGACTTCGCCCAACTGATAAAGCACCATGGCACGCAGTGATTGCGTCTCTTCCGTCGCCGGAATGGTCTCTATCAGCCAGTGGTAGTCCTGCCGTGCCAGCGCGCCTTTGCCTAAAAAAGCCGGGGTACGGCTGGCGGTGATAGCACGCTGTAAACGCGGCCCGATATTTTCAGGCTCTTTGAGCACGGCGCGATCGAGCTGGCGAAATCCGCGATTGACTAGCGCCATTGCCTGCATGCCGTCGATTTTGCTGTTGCCCGCCTGGATGCAGTAAAGACTGCCCTCAATCGCCATCAGCAACGCATCATCCGGTAATGCGTGTCGGGCCTGCTCGATCGTCAATGCGGTCTGTTCCTGCTGTGGCGCGTCTGCCGGGGTGGTCAGCGCGACGCTAACCAGCGCCAGCTGACGCCACTGCTGCTCACTGCGTTGTTCAGCCGGTATCTGTGCCAGCTGCTGCTGTATCACCCGTTGCTCACTCTCGCCAGCTGGTATCGCAGGAGGATAGTGCAATGCGGGCTGAGCATGGGCAGACAGAGCCGTCAGCAGAAATAGAACGCCGCCAATAATATTATTCATGCATCATCTGCTCTTTACCGTCCTGCATCACCAGCAGTTTATCCGCCCACGGCGTCAGCGACCGATCGTGCGTCACCAGCAGCACCGCCACCTGATGCTGCTGGCAAAGGTTTTTCAGCAGTGCCATCACGCTCTCTTTATTTTTGCTATCAAGATTGGCCGTAGGTTCATCTGCCACAATCAGCGTGGGATTACCGGCCAGCGCACGAGCGATTGCTACCCGCTGCATCTGACCGCCTGATAATTCATTCACTCTGGCATCACGCTGATCGGCCAGTCCCACAGCGGCTAACAGCGCCCCGGCTTTTTCGGTTGCCTTCTCCACCTTGCGCAGATCAAGGGCATAGCGCACATTTTCTATGGCGGTCAGCACTGGAATAAGGTGGAAGTCCTGAAAAATAAAGCCGATATGCTGCTTACGTAGCGCGGACAGCTGACCGTCACTTAGCTGACTGACATCAGCGCCAAACAGCGTCAGCTGGCCTGAATCGGGAATATCCAGCGCGCCGCACAAATTCAGCAAGGTACTTTTTCCGCTTCCGCTTTCCCCGGTGATAATCAAAAACTCCCCGCGACTGAGCGTAAACGAAACCGATTTCAGCGCCTGAACAGACTGCTTCCCACGCAGGTAAGATTTTCCAGCCGCCTTCGCACAGATGATCTCATCGATATCAGCCATGCTCAGGCAACTCTTTCATCTCTTGTTCCAGGGCATCGCTTTCCTGCTGAAGCCATGCCGGATGGAAACCAATCTGCTGATACGCCTGCCACGCCATTCTGGCGTTAGCCTGGGCTGAGGCCTGACTTTCTTCATCGCCTTCATCAGCAAGATAGAGCGAGAGACGCGTCAGGCCGAGCCAGGCGGACGCAGCCAGCGGCTGCGGGATACTATGACGGTTAAGAACCGGCGTTATACGGTCTGAAATAATCTGTGCATTGGCTGCGCTATCACTGATATCGGGAACCGAAGCAAAAGCCCACAGTGCAAGAAGCTGAACGTCAAACTGCTCTGGCACCTTATCTGACACACTCTTTAACTGTGTCAGTGCCTGTTTTAACTGCCACAGCTTACGCTGACCAAACAACAGATCGAGACGCGCACCTGCCTGTTTGACTTCAATCGCTGCCGCCAGTGCGGTCAGAGAGTCACTTGGGCCCTGTTCTGTGCGGGCCAGCTCAACCATTGCAGCTGCCTCATCAAGGCGATTGTGCAGGAAGTAGAGCATCGCAATGCTCTGGGCATCTTTCTCTGTCGCGCTGGACGTTGCGCCATCAGCTATCAGCGACTGTTCTGCGGTGCTAAACGGAATTTCAGCAAATTTTATGGGCGCAGCACCGGAAATCCAGGCAATAACGTTGCCAATCACAAAGGTGATTAATGTTACGCGCAATGCGATAAAAAGCGGTTTCTTATTCATGATATTCATGGGATGGCTATACCTGCAGACTGCTTTCCAGCATGCACACATCGATCTCACGCAGCGTAGAGTTTTCATCAAAGAGCAAATCATCAAAATCCATCACATTAGGGTAAATGATCTGACAGGCCAGGATTAACTCCACCACATTTAATGAATCAATGCCTAACTGGCCCAAGGGGCAATCCGCATCAACGCTGTCAGTTTTAAGAATTTTAGCCACTTCTTCACACAGTTGTTCAAGCGATAGTGATGTCATAGTAGGTATTCCCTTATCTTTTTTCGTTATTTCGTTTAATTAATTTTAATTCTCTCTGGAATATCTTATTCCGTAGAGAATCAGGCCACTGAGAATAGGTTGTCATTGCATGGATGAGCAACGCGATAAGCCACCCCAGCAAAGGATAATAGAACCAAAGTTTATTATCATTGCGTATATTAATAGTGAACAGTAAGCTATTCACCATTCCATAAACAATACAATGGCACCAGAAGGAGATTTTCTTTCTGACTCGCCTTGACGCACTTCTGTAATCCCTGTCAGCGTGCAATTTTCATCCTGTTGTCTATATAAGGAAGGGGATCAACCGCCAGCTTTTTTTTTGATAGGCCGGGTATTCATGCGGAAATGCGTGACTCAGCATCTGCTCTTCAAGGCGAATACGCCACAGAAACACAAGCAGTACTGGCGTCACCATAATGAGACATGACAACAGGTTACCTAATGCCAGCCCCATTCCCGCAAAAGCAATAATCACCCCCAGATAAGCAGGATGACGAATAAAGCGATAGATGCCGGTGGTCATTAACTCGTGATCGTTGAGGATAGCGATATTAACCGTAAAGAATTTCTTCAGACGATATATTGCATGCAAACGAATAGCGATCCCTATTAATACAATCACCAGGCCAACCCAGGTGATAATATCTCCCTGCCTCGCAAAGCGTAAATATTTTGACTGTGCTACGGCGAATCCAAAAATAAGAGATGAGTAGGTGAAAAAATTTAATACCATCTCAGAGTGACGATCCGCGATATCGGATGATTTCCTATTGGCTCGTTTTACCGAAGCGATAATCGACTCACAAACAACCCAGGAAAGCCCAACAGCAATAAATAAATAGCCGAACAACATTTTCACCTCGTGAAATAAGCATCCTGCTTAATTAATAATAAAACCCCTGAAAGGCTTAAAAAGATGTCAGGCAGTGATGAAATGTAAAATATATTAAAACATTAACATCTGCGAAGTTTTTTAACAAGTACGTAGCACTAATAATATTAATTATTCTTAAAATAATCCCATTATGCGATGAGAATCACATTTTACATAGATAGTCATGTTAGCGGTCATGCCTCTGGCTATTCAGCCCCATCAATGTTGCCATTAATTAAGCATATTCTTCAGATGAAAGTTTTATCCGGACAATAGTTCTTCATATTCCCTTTCAGAAAACACTAACAACCTATATCCTCCACGATATTATCTGTTGCCTTAACCAATATTCAGCTTCTTTGCGATTCCATAAACATCATTATAAGATTCCGTATTGCAGATCAGCACGTACATTTTTCAGGTTTCTGCTCCCTACCCCCCTCTTATCTGACGCCTTCTCTGCTGGCATGTCTCTGTGCGGACGTCAGCCCTTTCCGTTTTCCGTGATAACCGGAAAGAAGGCGTCAGGGGGTGATTTACGGACTGAGGCCAAAAAAACGGTGTACGATCATCATGATAGCCCGTATCTTCTGGCCTGAATCGCCCCTTTAACTCCCTGCCCCGTCTGCTGTTTTGTTCCGTTTTGTGGTATATATCCGGAAACCGGAAAATCCTGCAAGATCGCTCAGCGGATTTTTCCGGTGGCCCGCGCCCGCCAGACAGGGGAAAATGGGCAGAACAGGAGCAGACGTCGCTGTGTGAAATCTGAGAAAGCCGCAGGGGTAAATCCCGCCAGATTTTGCGTAGCGCTGTCATTTTTTTAAGAGGGGGTTTATGTCGCTACCATCCGTTAATGGTCAGGCAGGGCTGCCAGCTGCGCAGCCCGATTTTGGTCGTGCGCTCGCGCTGCGGTCCATGGCCGCTGCATATACCGAACTGCCCCGCTACTTACTGGCACCTGAAGTCACAGGCCTGCTGCACCACATTCCGGACTGGACCCAGCATGCGCTGGTCAATACCTTATGGAACACCGGCGGACGGCTCAATGAAGTCCTGGCGCTGCGGCGGCGTGACTTTCGCCTCAATGACGCCATTCCCCACGTCGTTATCCGTACCGCCAAGCAGCGGCGCGCCGGCAGCGGACGTCCAAGAAGAGGCACCAGCCCCAACCGCGTGGTGCCGCTTTCCGATCCGGCTTACGTTGACGAGATGCGCCGGCTGTTCGCCAGCGTTAGAGAAGAATTTGAGATTGACAGTGATACCGGCGAGCGCCGCGCCCTGCCGGTCTGGACCGTCTCGGATCGTACGGTGAGGAACTGGATAAACCGGGCCATCAATGCAGCTGCCCGTGCCGGCGTGAGGTTAAGCATTGAGGTTTCCCCCCATACGTTCCGTCACAGTTTCGCGATGCACATGCTCTATCACCACGTGCCGCCGAAAGTGCTGCAGTCGCTGCTGGGGCATGAGAAGTTTGAATCAACCGAAGTTTATACGAAGGTGTTTGCGCTGGACGTGGCCGCCAGCCATCAGGTCCGGTTCAGCCTCGATACCGAAACGTCCCTGCAACTGCTGCGCGGACTGCCGCAGAACATTTAAAGGAATAAAAACATGTCATCTTACGCAGGCATTGTGATTGGCGGTCTTGAGGTCCATGAATTTACTGACCACTACGATCGCTGGTTCTTTCGGAAAAGTGACCGGGTGATTGAATGCGGACCCTACAACGAGAATGACCGCACGACCGGTATATTCATCGGTTTTCGTGCCACCGTCGCCACTATTCGCAAGCGAATGACGCTGGCCGGTTTTGACCTGCCAGCATGTGAACGCTATTTTACACACCATCTTAACGAGTTGATCGGCTTTCTGCAGAAGCAGATTGATATGCTGGATAATTTACTTGATGGCTTCAGAACCAGCGAGGCAGGAGATAGCCGTGCAGCGCGTAGTCTGGATGTTTACCTGCGCTTTATAAGTGCAGTCAAGGACACGTCATTAAACGACTGGATTTCTGCTTTTCCGGAAACTGCAATGCTACGAAATACCGTAAGGGGAGATTTCCTGGACGGCCCTTGGTGGTGTGGCGTCAGCAAGAATCCTCTGGTTAACGCGATGCTTAGCTTCGTCCCGACCTATCGCAACTATCCATCAACAGGCGTATTTAATTTCCCCGGACCCCACTGGAATGAGTTCACTGTGGCTTTTCTTGCCTCCTGTCCTGATGATGCGACCTGCGAACTCAATGTTGCTGACATGATGGAAGACGATGACGGTAAAGATTTCCGGGATGTCGAAGAACTCATGGATGAGGAAACAGAGCCACATCGCGGCTGTCGTAAATCGGTCAAAGAAATTCTGGCGCTGTCTGAAACTCAGCCTGACAATCCTTCACTGCAGCGCATGTGCTATGCCAGCATCATTACTGCCATGGAGGCCTACCTGGGTGACATCCTGAAGCGCGAGATTTTCTCACGTCCTGCGGTTAAACAGCTTTTTGTGGCCAGCTATGAGCCCTTCAGAAAGCAGAAACTACTCCTTTCCGATCTCTATACAAAGTTGACAGTCATCGATGCGGAAATCAAAGACGCGCTCGATGGTCTGTCACTGCACAAAATAGAGACGGCCAAGAACATATTCAGCAGCACACTGCTGACTGAGTTTCCGGAGTCGTCGCTGCCCTTCCTTGGCGCGGCTGTTAAACGCCGGCATGACATCGTGCACCGTAACGGCAAGGATACGGAAGGTGAGCTGTTACCCATCGGGCACAATGATGTAACCGAACTGGGCCGACAGGTTGAGCTCTTTACCCGGTCGATTGACGCGCAAATTCTCGACGGCATGCGGCAGGACATTGATGCCGAACGGGACTGAATTGTGAGCGGCTGGCTGGACCTTTAAATCTATGAGCATATTACTGGTTATATTCCATTATCGTATTGATCGTTTATGGTGACTACAGCAAAGGAAGTCTATGCACGACGAATTTGAGGAAGAAGGTCAGAAGCTCACATTGGAAACAGAGGCGCTGATTGCCAATGGGCTGGATTTTCTGAACAAGGCGCGCGAGGAGCTTGAGGCAAGGCAGGCCAAGTTCTCAGTAGTCAGTTTCTGGGCAGCCGTCGAGATCCTGATGAAGGTACCGCTGGTTCATGAGCACTGGACGTTGGCCTGCTCAGGGAAAAAAATGGAGCGAAAGAAATATCTGGCAGGCGATTTCCAGTCAGTGACCTACGATGAGGCCTGCGCTCGCCTGGGAGAAGTGCTTGAAAAGCCGCTAAGCAAAAAGACAGCTGACCTTTTTAATAAGGTCAAAAATCATCGGAATCGTGTTGTTCACTTTTATCATAATGAACTCGGTGAAGGCGACCAACGGCAGCTGCTAGCAGAGCAGGCTGATGCCTGGTTCGCGCTAAACAGGCTGATGCGTGAGGACTGGTCATCCCTGTTTGGCTGGCAATTACGTGCAAAACTGGCGATGGATGAAACGAGAATGCTACGCAGCAGTGAGTTTTATGCCGGGGCAAAGTTCCGCCATGAAAGTGTGCAGTCGCTGATCGCCGCAGAGCGTAAGGCTAATCGTTCCGTTACTCGGTGTGTAATCTGTTGCCTGGATGCGGTTATTCATAGCCAGCCTTTTCCCGATGTGCGGTTCTATCAGGAACAGTGTTGTGTATGTGATCGCACTGAGGCACATGTTGAGGTCATTTGTCCTAACTGTCAGCAATTAAACGTCATGCATGCGGACGGTGAAGAATTTTGCTGCTCTCGCTGCAAATGTGAACTGGACAGGTACGATGCAATAAGTACCGGATTCCTCACAAAGGACAGCATATTTAGCCCTGTCCCGGCTGGATGCGCAGACTGTGATGGATACAATACAGTATGTGAGTTCGATAAAAACTATCTATGTACAGCCTGTCTGACACTGCATAAATCGCTTAGCACATGCCATTATTGCTCCTATAACAGTTCATCAGTTCCTGAATTCAGTGCTGCGTTTGGCTGTACCTTCTGCGAAGGACATCGGGAAACGTGGGATGATGACTAATCTATCCGTTGGCCCCTGACATTTCGCATGCGAAATGTTAGGGGCGCAGAAATAGAATCAAAAGCAGGTATCGGCGTGAAAAAACTTACATAATCATGTTGAGATGCTGAATTAGCTTCAACCAAAATGCTCGGCATTGCGCTTATTTTCGCTTTAGTGGCCCTTAAAGGGTTTAAACGAAGAATTTTAGGGTAAGATGCCTGTCAAAAAAATGCGTCGCTCACAATGCGTTTGGGGCTCTTAGGTGGCTATGGCTGACTAATAAACACGCGCCCGATCATATTAAGAAAAAAAGTGTGATCCGGTTGACACGTTGCCAGGCCTTACAAGGCGTGGGCTAAGAAATTTCGCAAGAATTACAACCCCTCCAGCCATCATTTTTTGCTCTTGTTAAGCGGCCGTAAATCACTAATATCTATCCACATGTAGTTGAGTTGCTTTACGTGCAACCACTACATGTAGTAATTGCTCGCAGGTTGGACGAGGTCAGGTTCTGCTGATGCAAAAAAAAGGACCAGCTGGCAAGCTGATCCTTTTTCCGGAATGACAGAAGCGTGGCAACGCTTTCATCATTCCTCAGACTTCACTGAACATGTTGTCTGTACACTGTGTCGCAAAGAATAGCGAATCTGGCTCTTCCTGACAAGGCGGACTGATAGCATAAGCACACAGATTAAACATTACCCGGCGCATCTCTGGCAGGATGCACACAGCTTCACCGGGACAGAGCTGAACGTGTTGTCTGTACACTGTAAAACCAGCAACACGGAAAAAGCGCAGCGGGAAACCCAAGGCTGGCTGCGCCTTGCAATGTCCTTGAATGAAAGGAGGACGTTATGGAAGTGTTAATCACTACACTCAAGGCAATTCGTGTTGCCCTCAGCGTTATTATCTTTTTGATTGAAGTAATGCGCTGATAAAGCCCCCTGTTCATTAAAACGGACAGGGGTTTTTTTTATGGCAGGTGCCCTGAAGTTCGTAAACCAGGTTCACGATTCAATGAGCATTTAAAGCCTGCGTCAGTGAGTACAATGGATTAAAGCTCACATGCCAGGCCTATCATAAAGAATCATTATTGATTCTTTATGATAGGCCTGGCATACTGAGCTGGTCACCGGGTAGCCGGCTGACATTACGGCGAAACGCCAGACTCAATGGAGCCTATCCCCTTCAGCGAATGAAGTACTCCAGTCAGCGACGAGCCATCACAATTATTTCGCATGCGAAATCTTGAGGATGTAGCTATGGAAGCAAAAGCAGGAATTGTCATCATTGTTGGAAATCAGAAAGGTGGCGTCGTCAAATCTCAGTCAACCAATGAGTTGACATACAACCTGCAGGTCATGGGAATGCAGACATGCATGATTGATTTCGATACCACATCCGGGCTGACGGAAAGGACCTTTCCAGATGCGCTGCCGCTTTCTATCGATAAAGACCCGCTGGGTAACACCTTCACCCCCGGTGAAGCAAATGCCTACCAGTTATTCTTCCCTGATACAGAAGTTAATCCTCATGTGCTTCCAGATGGACGCCACATCATCGGTTCGACCAACGAATTGCATGAAATTAACTATCGTCCGCAGGACTGTATCTTCGATTTTAAAGAACGCATCAGTGAGCTGCGTAAGCACTACGACTACATTTTTATCGACTCGGCGCCAGAATATAACAACCTTCTTATTGCCTCTCATCTTGTTGCTGATTATCTGCTGATCCCAACTCTTCTGGAGAAATCATCACGTATCGGCGTTGGAAAGCAGCTGTCGTACATGCAACGTATTCGTAAAAATTACAACCCGGAGCTTAAATACCTGGGAACCTATATCACCCAGGCAAATGTTCAGAACTACAATCAGCCTCTCCTCGATGGCTATCTGACTGCTGTAGAGACAGAAAACCTGCAGCGTCTTTTTGACATCCTGCAGGAGAAAAACTATGGACCGGAAACGGTGCTTGCTTATATCTCATGGGTAAAAAATCTAGCCAAAGAAGCCATTGAGCTGGGCATGACCATTAAAGAGTACTCCCCATCAAGTAAGCCTGCGCTGCAGTATCAGGAACTGAGTAAGAAGATTGTTGAACTGACACAGGGAGTTCACTGATGGCTGCGAGTAAGTTTCAGAAGAAATTAAACGCGCTCAAAACTTCCGGTCCGGCTGTAAGCGCCATGCCTGAAGTCGCCGCAAGTGTAGCAGCGCGTAATGCACCTGCTCCGGTTGGAACGCCAGAAGCATCAAAGATTCGGGCAGAAATTGCCCGCCCTGGTTTGGAGCCTGAGGGGCAGATCGTGCGCGTCAGAGCTGATGAAATTTATGAGGTCGAGCAGGTTCGCCCGGAAGATGATTTTGATGAGGAGGTCATTTCCGGCATGGTTGATTCGTTCAGTGAGTTCGGTAACCTGACGCCGCCCCGCTGTTTTCCTAAAGACCGTAAGGGCTACCGCGTATGGTTTGGCGCTACGCGTATCCGTTCAATGAAAAAGCGCGGTGATGAATTTATTGATATCTATGTTGGTCGGCCGCCGAAAGATGAAAAGCAGCGCATCATGGGGCAGCTTATCGAGAACCTGCAGCAATCGGGGCTCAAGCCTTTGGCGACCGCGCTGGCTTTTGAACAGCTGAAAACAGACTTCAATATGACAGGGGAGGAAATCGCCCGCTCACTTGGCAAGCCTACAGCTTTTGTCAGCAAACATATCCGTATTGGCTCGGCACCTGAAAAGATAAAGGCCCTGCTGAAAAATAAATCCATCTCTGATGTAGATCTTGCTTACACGCTGATTCAGATCGACAACATAGATTCAGGTGCGTCAGACCGACTGATTGAAAAGCATAACGCTGGCAGCATCTTGACCCGGGCCCAGGTTAAAAAGGAACTGGATCGGTTGAAAGGGCGTGATGTCAGTAAAGCACCGACTAAGGTTTCGCATGCGAAAGCTCGCACTCCTGAGTCTGGTAGTACTTCTTCCAGGGATAAAAAAAACCAGTATCAGGCCGCTGATGTACCACTCCCTTTAATTCCAGTAGTGAAGTTCAACGATACTGAAGTGGCTGTCCTGCTTCATAAGATGCCCGATGAATTTGGTTTTATATGGCTTAAAACCGCTGAGGGTGAACTATACGTGCGTGCCAGCGATGTAGAGTTCTTAGGCCTGAGGTCTGAATAATGCCAGCATACTCATTAACACCTTTTCAGCAGCTATCTGCCCGGTTCCGCGGGAGTATCGTGCACAGATGGGCAAAAGACGAAGATCAAAGTGCAGCTGAAGCAGCCAGAACATTGACCGAACATGCGCGAGATCTGAATATCATTTCGCGAGAACTTGCTGTACCTGGTACTGCTTTGAGTGAGTGGAATAAACGCAGGCAGCCTCCTCTGTGGGCAGCTTTGGCCGCGTTTGACCTGACACTCAAACGAGGATGGCGCCCCATGAGTAATGAGGAATGGGCCGGCTTTGCTTCCCTCATCTTAAAGCTGTCACCTGGTGTAAGTCTGGACAGACTGTCAGAGAGTCTGCCTGCTGATATCGACCTGAAAATTGCTTCGGGCTGGATAGCTGCAGCGATCGAGGAAGAACAGCATTACCGGATGCGTAAGAAAATGGCTGTGAAACCAGAATGACTTTCACTGAACTTGATAACGCTTTGGCTGATACCGGAAGACGGTCACTGGCTTCGCGGCTTGTGTTTGCGCTTGCTGACGGGCTTGATAAAAATCTAAGTGGCCTGAATCTTGATGAGTTCGAGAAACAAAGTGGTTATATCCGTACAAACATCCGTTCAGTTGCCGCCGCTTTGAAGGAATCAGGCATCATTGAAATCCAATATTATGATGATAGCGTCCCGGAAAACGAGACTATTGTAATGGGCAGCGTTTCCCGCGGACGTTGGTCAAAACAGCATTACAGTCTGTCAGACACAGTGAAGGCCCTGCTGAAACGACGGGCCTGATTTCGCATGCGAAATCTGCAATGCGTCCTACCGCTGATTCTAAAAGCGTTAAAATTAAGTTAAAAGTAAAATGATATCCGGCAGAGGCATGCCGGATATTACAAAAAAGCGGAAATCTGTGCTGTTACCTTTTCATAATACGCGAGCCACAGGTATATCATCCCAGCGCGTTGTCCACGCTGGCGAAAGCATGTCCCGCTTCATCTTCCACTCTGTGCTAACCACCTGTCCTGCAAACCATACATTTCTCAGCCCCGACTGATTGATACCGTCCAATACCTTCATCAGCTGCGCACTGTTAGCCCGCGGCTGCACATCATCAAAAAGATTCAGCTAACTGACGCCATTAGGAGTGAAGTCATCGAGTATGATGCCGGCTTTCATGTACCGGCGGTCTTCCAGTCGGATACGGTCAAGTGATCGCATAGCGGCCTCGATAATGTCGCATCTATCCTGAGTCGGCAGGCTGAGCTTCTCGCCGGCACTATTACCATTGAAAATCTCATTCTCTGCTTGAGGCGAGGTCCGGATGAAAATGCTGATACGACTGCAGAACTAACGTTCTCCTCTTAGCTTCTCAGCGGCCCGGGTCGCATACTGACAAAGCGCCTGCTGCATAAATATCGTAGAGGTAATGCGCTCACCAAAAGGCCTTGAACAGCAAATCTGCTGCTTAGCAGGCTGCAGCTCCTCAAGTGGGATACAGGGTTCACCGTTCAGCTCACGCACGGTCCTCTCAAGCACAACACTGAAATTTTTCCTGATAAGGGCAGGGTGCGCGTGCGCCAGCTGCAGAGCATTACTGATCCCCATCAGTTAAGCCGTTTACCGATACGCCTGCCAACTCCCCAGACCTCTTCCACGGGCTGTTTTGAGAGAAGTGTTTCGGTACGCCGGATATTTCCCGGCGTTAGCGCCAGCACACCACGGAACTGTGGCCACTCCTTACTCGCCCATTGAGCACTTTTTGCGAGCGTCTTAGTCGGACCCATGCCCACGCCAACTTTCAGGCCGGCCGTAGCCAGCACATGTGTGCGCAGGCGCCGGCTAAAATGTTCAAAATCTTTGCAGCCGTCGATGCCGGTCAGTTCCAGGAACATTTCGTCGATTGAATACTGCTCCACGCAGGTCAGGCACTCGATCCTGCGACCGGTGACCAGCGCGTCCATGACTAAATCCATCGACCAGGTCAGGTTGGGTGCCGTCGGGCGGAGCATCGGCAGACGTTCTGTTGCCAGGCCTTTACGACGTCGTCTGCGTTTTACCACCAGGTCACTGAGATGATAAAGCCGGTACACACGCTTGTGATTAACATGAAGCCCTTCGCGGTGGAGCAACTGCCAGATGCGGCTGTAGCCAAAACGCCTGCGCTCCAGTGCCAGTTCAATGATACGTAAGGATAAATGCGTATCCGACGCCGGGCGCTGCGCTTCGTACCTGCAGGCTGACAGGGACAAACCTGTCAGCCTGCAGGTACGACGTTGTGACAGACCGGTCGCATTACGCATCAACACCACGGCTTCCCGCTTCTGGTCTGTTGTCAGTACTTTCGGCCAAATGCAACCTAGAGCGCATCCTTATCCAGCATAGCTTCGGCCAGCAGCTTCCTGAGCGGGTCGTTCTCTTCCTCAGGCGACTTCAGGCGCTTAACCTCAGGCACTTCCATGTCCCCATGCTTCTTACGCCATGTGTAAAACTTGGCATCGGAAATGGCGTGCTTACGGTAGAGCTCACGGGCAGAAACTCCGGCTTCGGCCTCGCGGAGAATACTGATGATCTGTTCGTCGGAAAAACGCTTCTTCATGGGGATGTCCTCATGTGGATTATGAAGACATGACTAACATTGGTGTGTACTGAATCAACGGGGTACAGGTCATTCTCATTATGCGCCTCTCTCTTTTAAATTAATGATATTTAATGACCAGCCGATATTTATTGAGTTGTGCGCGTTAAAGCCTTTGGTCTACTCAGGGCAGATGACGTTACAGAAAATTTTTAACGACATGGATTTCAAAATTATGAAACGTGCAATTCTATTAGCGGTGTTAGCTTTGCCCATCACAGACGTAGTTGCTTCGACTCAACTGATCGCCTGTGAGCCTGCCTCGAAAAATGACAGTTCAGCCACGGGTATCTGGCCTGTTCCCTATCTGACGCAAAACAAACTTTGCTTCAATATGAAAGCTCAGGCAGGGAATACGTGCGTTAAAAATGGGCATACAACCACATGGTTTACTGAGGCGGTGATCGTTACCGTAGATGGTGAATCGATGGGTCGCGACGATACCTGGTTCAGGGTTGCCAGACCAACAATCAATGAAAGAGAGATTGAATACACCATCGAGGCATCCAGAGATAAAAAACAATGGATTTCCATGTCTAGGGTCTCAATTAACCGCATCTCAGGTCAGGCGGTAGACTGGTTGATTCGTGAACATGGCGGGACTTCCTACAACTGCCATCTTGAAGGGAAGAAGCTTTAGCAGGAAATCTTGCCTAACATTCAGCACTCTGTTCAGGGTGCTGAAGTTGAAGACAGCGTCGCCAAGCGGCTCTAGTTTCAGACACCACGATTACAACGCATTATCAGCAGGTAATCAAAAATGGCCCTGGAGGTTAGCGGCGGGGCGCCGCTAACTAAATGACTTCACGTAACAGACATTAATTGTCATTGTCTGGTTCAAAGCTACTTATGAACTGACCAATACTGTTTTTATAAAGTTTGTAGGTCATATTCAGCTTATCTCCGTCAGAAAACTCATAGGTACCATGGCACATCAGTTTGTTTTTACCCCCAGTTACCGTTGTCTGGTCATAGGTATCAATAACCGTTGGGGCATCTGAATTGCTCTTAATTTCATTGTAAGCCCCAAGCAGCAGGCCCCTGATTTTCTCATCATTACAGTCAACATTCGAAAAGTCATGGTCGGGATCTGCTGAAGCTGTATGTGTAAACAAAGACACAAGTAATGAAGTAGCAATGGAAATTTTAACAGCGCGTAATTTGATCATCGTATTTCCCTATAACTATCTAATTATTGGTCGGCGGTCAGCTTAACTCGGCCTTTCAGTTGAATACGGTAAGGGTATGAGGTCAGGTTACCGTGATAATTGTTAGAACCCTGCAAATCGATGGCGCCAGCGTGTTACAGGCCACCAGCCTACAGGGCGATACTTAACTGACTGAATCCGATCACTGGTTTCTGAAGAAAACGATTCTCGATAAGGTCATCTGTGCCTGGCAGTCGACCATTTTTTTCACCTCGTAGTCACTGCCCTGCATTGAGATCTTGCCGCACATCGCGTCTTTTGTTTTGATCCACTGACGCTGAGAAGGCAGAAGCTCTTTCTTCTTAGCCGGCGTTAGTGAGCTCCAGGCAGTGTTCAGATCAGAATCGGCATTAGCAAATGCAATCCGTGACTGCGCAAGGCTGTCAGAGCTTTGCTGCTGGGGTTGTTGATAGGTAGACTGGGGAGATTGCTGCTGAGTCTGTTGCTGCGCTATCTCTTGTTCCTGAAGTTGTGCCTGTCGCTGAATTTGCTGATCGGCCTCATACAGCGCCTGTTTTTGTGCTTGCAGTTGAGCTTGCTGCTGGGCCTCGATTTGGCGTTGCTGTGCGTCTTTAGCCTGCTGAACTTTCTGCTGTTCAACGATAGGATTGATGATGGCGAGTGCCGTTATCAGGCTTGCGCCTGCTGAGACGGGGTTATCCATCTGAGCCTTAACAAACACGTTTTTCTGATCGTCAGTTGCCTGAGCGGTATAGCTGATACGTTTAGAGAAGGTATTGGCGTTGTTTTCAAGCGACAGGCCTTCGAGCTGCTTGTCCAGATTGCGGCTGAAATTCTTGCGATACGCTTCAGTGAGCTGCGCGTATTCATCTGCGGGAAGCGTCATGGACACCGTGGCTTCACAGGTTTTCATGGTGCTGCCCGAGTCACTGGAAGTTGTCGAAATCTCAGAAAGCACCAGCTTAATCTTGTCGAGGGCACTTCTTTTTGTCTGACTGGTAACGTCCTGGTATTGGTCAACCTGTCCGGACAGACCTTCATAAGCGGCCTTCTTGATAAAATCCAGAAAAGCAGACTTGGTCATGTCAGAAGAGCAGCCAATAACTTCTTTATTATTGTCACAACCTGAAAGCGCAACAGCGAGTAAAAGAGCGGCGTATTTGAGTCTCATGAGTTCCCTTTAGAGTAAGTAGTCTGATTTTTATGGCGGCGGGATATTTGGTGATTAAGGTTTCTTCTGTTGTGAATCTCTATCCTGTGAAACTCGCCTGCCTAAGCTATGCACATATCGGCACCCGCACTCAGAACTTTAGAAATGACCTAGGTGGTGCCTAAACAGGCACAGTAGTGCTGACCTGCCCCCCGTTGATTAACATACCGCGATGTTAGTAATGTCTTCATAAGCCACATGATGACATCGCCATGAAGAAGCGTTTTTCCGACGAACTGATCATCAGTATCCTCCACGAGGATGAAGCTGGGGTTTCTGCCCGTGAAATCTGCCGTAAGCACGCCATTTCCGATGCCATACTTCTTACGCCACGGAGTAATAAGTATGGCGGTATAGAGGTGCCCGAGGTTAAGCGCCTGAAGTCGCCTGAGGAAGAGAATGTCAGGCTTAAGATGTTGCCTGCCAAAGCATAGCAAAAGTGTTTAACAGCCATGGCTTGGCATCAATCGCAGTGGGCCGTTATCAACAGATTTACCGCTACTGGTTTACCTACGAAAAACAGCTGAGCCTGCCTGATTTTAGTTCCGCTTCAAGGAGCGAATACTCGATCACCTGCTGAAGGAGCTGGGTGCTTATGCTGACATACAGGCCGGACGTATCCGCACGACGATCGGCAAAGCTAACGATATCTGGGCCTCGCTCACCGTTTTGCCTTATGGGCAGAAAACGCACAATATTGAAGCGCTGCTGATGGCCTATGTGAACGCTGGTGGCACCGTTACCGACTAACAGCTGCGCCAGTCTTCAGGGGGCGAATAGTCAACATTTGAGTAGTCGCCATTAAACGGGTCAACGCTTTGGCGGCCTTTCGGTTTCCTGCTGGCATTGGGCTTAGTTTTAAAGCTGGCCTTCAGCTTCTGATACGTTTCATGCAGTATTTCACCTTTGCGCGCAAATTCTTTTGCGCGACGTACGTTCCGTGCCGCAGCAGCAGCTTCAGCCAGTTCATTCCGTGTTTTTAAATAACTTCCGGATTTCTTTTCAGGTGCCGCAGGCTGTTCTGCTGACTTCTCAGCATCAGATTTCGATGGTTCCCTATTTAGTGTTTCTCTTTTTCTTGAAGTATCTCTTATTTCTTGTTGGTCAGTTTGACCAGGGGGGGAGGTGTCAGATTGACTAGGGGTACCGCAGGTAAAATTGTTCTTATAGAAGGCGTTAGCAACAATTTTCCGGACGAGGCTCTGGCGTCCAGTTGGCTTCTGATTTGCTGCCTTCAGAGCAGCCAGGCTCATCCTCACAAACGACAGGGCTTTACGGGAGAATGTGTATTTACTCGGCGCGGACTCTTTAATGTTTCTGGGATGGTGCTGATCTTCATGAATGAGAATACCCATTTTCACCGCAGCCTTGTAAGCACGCTGAACGGTAGAGACACTGCATCCGGCATCTTCCGCCAAATTTCTGAGTGATTTAACGATCACAAACATGGGCGTTGAAGCAGCCAGATTGCAGGCGAACTTCAGGACGCGGGTAACTGATTTCGGCAGGGGGGATAGTTCTATGATGCTGGTCAGATCAAAGCCGGTAATCTGGAAGGATTTATGCTTGTTATTTGAGCAAGTTGCGGGAAACGTATTGCCGGGATCGGCGCTATTAGATACTATGGACACAGTTGCTCTCCATGAGACAACAGGTGCAACACCTGCGTCATAATGGGTTAAAGATCAACTTCCTGTCAAAGAAGCTGTACGGCACAATACCCGTGTGGCGGTCGAAGGCCACACAAAGTCGTCGAAAAATCGCCTGCGCTAACAGGCGATTTTTTTTTCCCTAAATTCAGTCGCTAAACTGCATCTGGAAGACGGATAATAAACGCGATTTCCTTATGAATCAACAATCATAAATTTATTAATTTTTAGATACTTCTAAATGTCAGCTATCTCCGGGAGTATGCTTTCCCTTCCTCTTTACCTCTTATAAATCTGCAACAGGGCCAAGAAGTGGAGCTGAAGTGCTTACAGCAAAACAGGCTGTTAGTTACCAATAGCTGAAAGTGCATGTGTGGCGTTCGAATTGACAGATTCAATTGTTGTGCCAACTATTGAGTTGAACTGCACGACGTAGAGGCGATCCTTAACCGGGTAAACCTAGCCGTATTTGAACACCAAGTGAATGTCGATCAGCTGGTAAGTCATTTCCTGCGTACCCTGTCCCAGCTAGTGCGCCAGAGTGCAGCCTGAATCTCGGCTATGACAGTTAACAGCTGTGTTGCAGGGACATGCTAAGAACAGGTTTGAGCAGCCACGTGGAAAACTCGCGTTTTATCGCCGGCTTTAACAATCATTGCTGCATACCTGTACATAAACTATTATGGATCTATAAATAAATTAGGATATTAGGAGTGATGGTGCCGCGTGAGAATAAGTACCTTAAGCTGGAGGAGCTAGAAGCTTATGCTTATGCTAATGGTGCTTTGCTGGATTATTACTCTCCGACAGGTGTATTTACCCTGCGCGATCGCCTGAAAAGCGAGGCATGGGTCTGGATCATCAATCCGTATACTAAGGACAGAGTTAAGCGGGTACGTGAGTTGGATAAAAGTAGCTGGATTTATGCAATCGAAGATGCATTAAAGCGCCTGAGGAATGACTCCGAAGCTTCATCACACATAACCAATTGTTAAAACGCGTTTTTCTCTATGGTGTGATTTTAACAATATCATTATTAAGCCATTGTTTATACGGTAATTATGAAGCTAAACCCTCGCAATTAATAACCTTTGTTTCTATTTTTCAATGATATGTATAGAGATAAGCAGGCCCTTCTGTCACGGCTATGAAAATGATTAAGACACTAGTCTGGGCCATATCTTAGCCCATTTTATACAATTCAAAGACCACCAGATCTATGCAGTTTGTAACGTTTCACTTGCTGCTGAATGCCGGACTGTTTGCCAGTCATAAGTGGATGGTGGAAGTCTGAGATATGACAGCAGGTAAGAGCGCCTGCAATGTAATTTTATCATTGTGCTGTCGCTTCACTGAAGCTATCGCCGTTATATGTAATAGCCGTAAGTCCTGATAAGGACAGACGGACGGTAGCCGGTTCAAATCCGGTCAGCATAATGCCATTACAGCCACCCGGCCATGCGCTAGCAAAGGCTTCAGATTATCGCTGTGCGTATCCCACGCCTGATTTAACCCGGTGAACTTTAATTACCGGCACTTGGGGGATTCTGCACGCCTGTAGGAAGAGAAAACGCATGAAGAAGATCGCACTGATGGGCGCAATTATGAAAAGCCTCTGTTGGGTTGCCCGCCATCCGTTCCGATCCCACAGATAAGAACGCTGCTGGTGGATGAGGCCCGGCCACCCCTGCAGGAAGAGACAGAGCATGAAAATAGTGCCTTTTTTTGCACTTTTGCAGTCAGGGTCAAGCCGCGCTAGCACTGGTAAAACCCAGCTTTTAAGACAATTAATTTTCTGTGCAAAAACAATAGGTTTATTGCATCTAAATGCAGGCATTAGATCGATTAAAAAAATTTGCTACAAATTGGCACGTAAATGCTTTAAAAATACTTACAATACCAAGGCATGGAAGCACATATAAAACCAGTAGGAACCAGTTGAACCCTCAATTGGCTTAACATATATAAATCCTGCTAATAAATACTTCTTTCTTGCCAGACAACTCACTAACTTTTAGAGACGACTATGACCGCACAACCAGCGCCATTATTGCCGCAACCTGTCCAGCAAGCCCTTGATGAGGCGTTAATCCTTCAAGGCCTGGCTCAGACTGAACAGCTTGCGTACTTTTCAATAGTTGGCGGTCGTCATGGTTTCACTACAACCAGCCGCTGGAACACTACCCTTGATTCAATCAAGGCTACTTTGGCAAACCCTCCACAGGGGGTGACTCACGCCACGTTGAAAAACCTTAAGGCGATCACGATAAAAATAATCACTGGCGCAAATCATTACTACGCTATTGATTCGATTACTGATGGAAGCGAGATACACAAAATCCAAAGCCTTAGTACGCTGATGAGTGATCCGGCTAGAGCTAATGAATTTAGCAAAGTGTTTCCATCGCGACTGACTGAGGCAACAGGTTTATTACCGTATGCAGGCCACCATCTCGCGGCTGTAGAGAAATTGTCTGATGGATTGGCGCTTATTTATGCGCATGTTCAAGTTAAAAAATTAACCCAGGGAAAATATGCGGGCGAAGAGTATTCAGAACAGTACTTCAACACTGTATTTATCCCAAACAATTTAAGTCGTGTTGAATATCGCATTGACAAAAAACTTGGCTCAAGAGCTTCAGCAAAAGCTATTGATAGCTTGAGGCAGGAGTTCATGGCTCTTTTGCGCTTGCAGAATATTAATTTAAAATTGATTTCTATCAACTTTTATAAAGCAATTAATAATGCTTACCAAGACAAAAGTTATGGTCGCGTAGTTCAGGCTGATGCTGTAAACGCAAAAGATGATGAAGATGCAAACTTCCGTTGCAGAAGCGGAAAAAAATATGATGCTCGTTACAGAAAAATTGTCAGAACTGAAACTGGAAAAGACGTTGATATGCCGGTTGAGCATTATTGTGTCTGTGTACGCTTCGACTACAAAATAGGTAAAGAAGAAGTGTATAATGAAGTTGGGTTTGAAACTACTCGCCAAAACTATATCAATAAGAAATTCTGCGGTAGCTTCTTCATGATACAACAGTCGGATCACATTCCACACCTTGGGGTGATAGATGACATCCTTAACAGGGCAAAATAATAAAATGTTGTCATTGCTTGCCGAACAAAGAAGAAAGATAGACGAAATTTCTTCTAAGTCTCTTCTCGCTAATAGTGAGAAGATTCACATGTACAAATCCCTCATAAGTTATATTGAGCAGAACCATTATAACTATGAGATATATACACCATCGACCTTGCGTCAGGCAACGCATTGCAAAAACGATAAAGAACTCTATGAAGTAATCTCTTTTTTTAGCGGGGGATACTCAAATCTTTTTGATGTGAAATATTGCTATTATCAAGATACAGAGCAGCTAGACATAAGAAAAGACGAGTTCTTAAATTTTATCGAGAACAGAGTTGAGCCTGTTGATAAAAATGGCATGGACATCGAAGATTTTGACCCGGAAAATTTATCATTCTATTGTGTGATTAGTTATGAGTAACGTGCAACAACTTGCTACATTAGTTAGCAGAACATACTTTAGCAATGAAGCATCTTTCTTAGACAGGCTTTATAACGATATACATAGTATAATTGAGCGTCTAGAAAAAAGCAGTGATAAATATTATTGCGATGATGAAGATAAAATTACCAGCGCAATAGTTCTTACGCTATGCGAGTTAGGCTATGATGCATCGGAGCAAACAAAGAAAAATGGCACTGTAGATATTACCGTAAAACCTAAAGATAACACCTATACTTGGATTGGAGAAGCCAAAATTGGCTATGGTAATACAAAAATATTTGAAGGTATGCTTCAACTCCTTTCTCGTTATGTCAAAAGAGATAACGATGTAGGTTTGCTTATTTATTTCCAAAAACATAGCTCCCACAAACACTTCAATAAATGGCTAAAATATCTTTATAATAAAGATTGGGAAAAGTATTGTACAAATAAAGGCACTTTAGAAAAAGCTAATCGTCTTCTTGGTCACCTTGAATCTAAAGATTATAAAAGTACAAATGAATATTTTCACGATCTCAAAGTGGTTAAGCCTTGCGGAAAACCAGCCGTAGTAAGAATGTTTTACGCAGACTTACACCATGACCCGATTGACAAAAGCGGAGTAACAAACCAATCATTAATTCTAGGTCAAGCAAAAAATGAATTAAGAGATTACTGCCAAAGATGGGATGATGGCGAAACAACTCCTGAAGAAATTGCAGCTTTAGTCAAACACTTAAAAATTTTTGTTGAATTCGACCCTGATGGACAGATTGATTTATCAGATACTGATGATGAATAAGAAGCCCAGCACTAATTATTAGAATAGTGACGTATTTAATGTATTAAATACTAATGCATATTGGCATTTTTATCTAAACAAATATTAGACACATCATGTGGAGTATTAACATCTTCTATTCTTATTAATACTGTGTCTGGTTCATCTATGCAATCCAAAAGCTGAGAAATTACTACTATATATACATCCCTCACTATTCCCTTAAACAAGCAACTAATCCTTAGCTGATCATCAATCTCAGGCTTCATATAGCCTTCAAAGGTTAAAAACATCTCCTTAATCAGGCCCAAACGGATAAGCCCGAAAGTGTCAGGGTCATAATTAGTATCGTAGATTTTCATGAAGGTCTACGACGTGGGGCGGGTTGGACTCATGTACGGTATATCGGGGATTTCTAACCGTTCAACAACTGACGAGCGCTGGCGCGCTCATTTAAGAATTATCTGCAATGTGTAGTGCCATCCGTAATCTATGTGACTGCCGTTCCTTTCCGCTTCCTCGCCCGACAGACCGCTAATCGATGCTGCGGAGAGCTGCGCTCTACGGGCTTTTACTGCCTTTCCTGTAATCCAACACTTCCCACAGAAGAGACATCAACTCTTCTTGGGTGATATGAATTTCTTCACCGTCATCATATTTATCAATGAGTTCATTGATTTTTTCTGAGGAAAAATTATCGCCAGTAACAACCTTTGTACTTTTCAAGGAAGTAAAATGAACAACAGGCGGGTGCTCATTACCCCATTTTTCTTCTGCCAACTCATTCAGTCGCTGCCACTCTGGATAACGATTGTATAACTCTTGGGCAGCACGGCTTCTCGCAGCATATAGATCTTCTGGCTTTCGCGCCTCATCAAAGGGTTTTACCCCTTTGCACTTGCAGCAAACGCCATCGTTAAAGGTGAATTTTTCCTTATAATTCAACTCAACGCCGCACTTAATGCATCGTTTGATTTTTTTATTGACGAAATTTCGCGCCTGCTGATCACGATTATCTTTATCGAACATATAGCTTACCTCCGAGCACCTTCTCCGAATAACTTTTCCCACGCAACCGGGTCAACTTGCTTCAACATACTCGCATAATGTCCCACAGGGTCATGCCTGATATTGGCACTGTCAATATTGTGTTGAGATTTCATATATTGCCACAGACCAGTTGCTTTCCGATCTGTACTATCATCTTTGCGGCATCTCAGTTCCCCGCTATAGGTTGCTGTAACAATACTTCCATTAATTCGCAGCTCCTCACCACGCAGCAGTAGCTTCAGTTGGACATTACTTATTTCCATTCCAACTGATTTGGCGAAATCAGCCAGCCGCTGAGCTTTCGGGTCAATATCAACCAGACCTATTGGAGCTGCGCGGCGCCCTTATCTGCGCCTCGCTCATGGCAAACCTCAGAAAGCAGCCTGCGATTGAGCTCACGCCGTTCTTTACGGCTTAATTCTCCAAAATTTATTGCGACAACGGTACTTTCTGGCGCTTCTACATCTTCGCTATGGTCTGCACAGCCATTAATAACCGTCCTTAAGACTGGCGATTTATCATCCTGCAACGCTTCCCGCGTACAGTTATTGACAGAACTCCGAGAGTGGCGGAGAGCCAGCCAAAACTGATGGCGCTGAGGGTAATCAGGAAATCGTGTCCCCCCATTACCACAATGTGACCCTTTTCCAGTTGCTTATAACTGGTTCCTGTTGGTTGATAACGCAAAATAACTGACTGTTTTAGCTTGGTTTAGTTGGTAAGTTATTGATAAAAAAAACCGCCATCATGGCGGGGAATACAGGGATGGTGTACCGGCTCGTTACTTTGATAGCAATCCGGAGGCTACTGTCACGCAGATGCCCCAGCTGCTACTCATTGATTCAGAACAGCTGACTGTCTCTGACTGGGCGCCTGCTTCTACCGATATTCTTGCTAACGACCGGAAACTGATTTGAAAGGCTTTTTAGTATGTATAGTATGGCTTGCCAGCAAATAATACATGTTATATAGTGCATATGTAAAATCAACAATGGAGATATGGCACTATGGATTTTAACGCAGGAAGTTTTTCAGATATGGCTGGTGGCGACTTCGGACGTCGCCTGTGGGCTTTCATGAATGAACGTGAAACAGTCGTCCGAATGGAAGCAGCCACCTATCTCTCACGCCCAGCACTGGAAGCAGTTCAGCCTGTTTTAATTGAGCGTTTTGGCGACGAAGTTAAAAATGATAATAACGACCGTATCAAGCAAATGATTGGCCGGATGGCACGCCAGGTGATGGAGCATAACGGTTATCAGCTCGATCAGATGGGTGTCCGATTAAGAAGAAACGATCTTTTCTTAAGTGCAGCACGCTATACCAAGTAATCGGAGGCCCACAACAGTGGGCCTTTCCAATGTTAAAGAAAGATATGCTTCAAAACGTGACATAGTAACTTTCATCTGAAGAGACTAAGCCACTATCTGGGAAGCCTCCGCTGACTGCCTGATTCAGCATCTGCCGGGTGAAAACCCTCATCCGGCACCACCAGCACACCTGATTTGATTGAAACTCTAAGTAAAACATCTGGATTTGCGCCCTTATCCCGCTAAGAACTACATCAATCACTGACACTGTCATTCACCGCCGCAACTACTGCCAGATACTGCCAGCGCTGCAGTCTTCCTTCCCAGATAAAGCCACCAGCCAGTTTAGCTAAACACTTTTTGCACCCGGAATTGTCCTGAATACCCGCTTGTTCCTGCTAATTATGAACATATTCGCAGTATTAACACTTGTGCAGATTATGCAATCCTTAGAGTTATTGTATTCAATTCAAGCGGAGCGGTATATGGAGCAAAAGGTGGGCAGTATAGAGGTGGCGGATCTGCTGATACGCAGGTGGGACTACATGACAGTGGCCGAAGTCACTAAGCTGGTGGAAACGGAATACCCGCATTTAGTCGTAAATACCGGCATTATCTCCAATATTCTGCGCTCTTTTATACGTTCCCCGTTCGCACAATGCCGGGTACATCCTGACGCCTATCTCCGGCAGTATCGCCTGAAGGCCATGAACGTTTATATCTTCAAAGTGCGTGGAAGAAAGGCTCTGAATTACGATTCGCTGTGCGTGGAAAGCGCACCGAAGATAGTTCTCCAGAAAAAAGAACTGGAACAGCTGTCAGTATACGCGCTGGCAAGGGAACTGATGGATATGTGCAGAAGAGGAAGAATGCCCCGCTCATATGAACGGGGCTGAGGATAATTAGCACTATCCGGCGTTCGTTAGCCGCAAGCAGGCTGTGTGCTTTACCTGGGTTAGCCATAGCCGAGCTGCTTTAAGCCTGTGGCCTATCATCATCATGCGAAGACTCAGAAGTATTCCGGGAGGAGTAGCGACTGGCTCCACTGGCACTGCTTCTGCTGTTGCAAACTGTCACTTTACAGCGCGTTCGTATAGCCCGTGACCATTACTGTGACCACTGTAAATTACAGACCCCATACCATCCGGCTTATTGGCCTCTTTTGAACGATAAATCATGTCCAAAGTCAACTGGGATGACCACCGAAAAGCCTTCATCAAGCAGAAGGCGCAGCTCGGGATAACCGCCAAAGAGTACTGTGAGCACTACGGTCTGCTGTATAACACCGCACGCCGGGAGCTGAATGGCAAAGCGCTGGCTGCAATGGGTGATCATAATCATGATCATTCAAATGATCACACTTCTGATCATCAGAATGATCACACCAGAAAAGAAGACCTGACCATCAGGCGGAACGGGCGTAAACTCAGGCACAGCGCGGCTTTAGAGGAGATGCTAGAACCATGCGAAGAGACAGCAGAGCAGACCGACGCAAAGAAAAAGCCCAATGCTTCACACGCCAAAAAGATCATAAATGCCGGCGATCAGAATTCCGGACGCTTGAAGCACATCGCGAAGCCCCGCGGGGAGGGAAAACCCTTTGAAGAAGGTAACGAGACTAAGCTGGTCGCCAACCGGCGCGGCAACCCGCGGCCACAGGATTATGAATCGGCTTTAAAGTTGCTGGGTGAGGGTGTGGAAGCCTGTGCCAGGTCGGTGCTAATTGACTCGATGGCCCACATGGACCTGCTGAAGCGTACCATGGTGCGGGCGATAGAGTTGTTTGAGCTGGAAGCTTATAACCTAGAAAGCGGCAGAAACAAGGATGGTGAAGGCGGCTGCGGGCCACATCCCATCCTGAAAATGATAAAGCTGATGATTGAAGTCGGCTATCTCATCAATGACCACGCCACACGGGTAGCGTCAATCGCCAGCGGAACCGATAAAAACCGGCGCGACAATGAGAAGCATGTGCTGACGCACTACGCCGGTGAGGTGATTAGCTGCGCCTACGAACTGCGCGAGGAAAAGGACTGGGATTTACTGCAGACGGCTGAGTACATCGAGCGACACGGTATCACACTGCCTGAGTCACTATCCAGACGGCTTGAATACGAGCTCAAGAACGCCGAGCCGCCAGTAGATGAGACCGGCGCGGTCACTGAGGAAGAACTGGACCAGGATGCGCGGAAGTTCCGTGAACAGCAGGCCACCAGTACGGCGTTTGTTGAGACACGCCGTGCGGAAGTGCCAGCGCTGGTGGATTTCAGTGGATTCGGTGACGCCCAGGCAGACGGAGAGAACCGCGCCGTCGAAACTGCTGATATAGTCAGTAAACGGATAAGAAAAAGTCAGAATGGCTGATTAACGGGTATAAAAAGGGCGCTCGTGCGCCCTTCCCGTTTCCCCTGCTGGTGGCAGAGTTCTGCTGTTATTTGTTTTTATTCTTCTGAATGTTTTCTAACTCACGCAGTAAATCATACATGTTGCGCATTTTTTTGCCAGCGCGTCGCTCTTCGCCTCCGTAGCGTTTGCGTAACTCCGGCATAGTTAACTGCTCTGTATCATTTGCAGAGACCTTCTGCTCAAACAGACCCCAGTCGTAGGTGTCCAGTTTATCCAGCAGATCCCGGGATTCGTCAATTTCAGCCTTAATTAAGCGGACTTCCTGCGAATTTTTGGCCTTAGCTATCTTGGTTCTGGCGCGGTTTTCGAACTGTGATCGACGCGTCTGTACGGTATACGCTACTGCAGCACGCTGTGCTGCCAGCACTTTGCTGTATTCCACGTCTTCCATGGTGTACAGCTTGGCGTTAGGGAGGATAGAACAAGGTACGGGTAAGATAGCATCGTACGGCGATGTGTAATTGCCGTTGCTCGTCACGTTCATCTTGATATCGCGTTCTTTATCCAGGCTGTCGCCGTAAATAAGCATGCCATGTGCGCCATACCGGAAAGATTCGCCCTCATCTTTCTTATCGTCAGTGTAGCGGACAGTTACCTGAATATCAGAGTAGTTGCTGGTGCGTGCGCGATACATTGCGCCTGGTGCCGCAGCTTCAATCCCTTTCATTTCATCTTCCAGCGACATGATGGCTCGTGCAGCAAAAGGAACCTTACGCAGCTTGTTTATCTGCTTCTCATAACGCTTAAGAATATCTTCGCGGGTATGGTTCGCGGTGGCCGTTGCGCGGAAGCGGTTAATGGTCACGTGTTTTGGATTGACGATCAGGACAGGAACCGGCAGATAAAGATTCGTGGTGATCGCGATAGAGCGCTCTTTGCGTTTTGTTTCTGCGAGGTCAGCAAAGTTCTGCCAGTCAGCCTGAAGGTGCTCTGCGCGCTGAAAGGTTTTCTTGTCAGTGATGAAGCCAATCGGGCGGCATTCCTCACCCATGGAGTTTCTATCGCTAAAAATCTGGTGATCCGTGATGAGAGTCAACCACTCCTTTTGTACCTGTAGAAAATGTTTATAACGCTTTTCAAATTCTACATCACTGAAGTCAGACATAATTGTATTCCAAAAATATTAATGAGCGATGCGGGTTTCTCTGGGCTGATTGCATACAACTATAGACAGGACAAGAAAAATTGTAAAATTAACAATCCTTAGATTTTCATTAACAGAAATCATTTACACCGTGCCTCTTTCAGGTGCATCCACTGTATAGACTCACTGGCAATAATGATATACGGAAACGTACTTCTGCAGAGGATGTGCAACGAAACTGGCGAAGTATGCCAAATGATCATCTTCAAAAGCATCCTAGTGAACACGAAAAATAACGCAACGGATTTGCAAATTTTTCGATTTCGCTACTCCTTAAAGCACGCATAGGACAAAAAGTGACGAAAACGGTAACTTTAAATAATAAGCATTATATAAAGTTTCCCCTGTTTCATGTATGCTTGATCAGTGTTTGATGATCAAATGATCAGGTAAGCGGAACCGCTGGCAAACTGAGTGCTTTGTGAGCGGTTTTGCATCAGGCGTCGCTACGTGAAATCTGACGTATGACACCCCTGCTGTTTTCGTAGATTTCGCGTAGCGTTGTCTCTCTGATTTGGGATGAATATATAAATGAAACATCTGGCTCAAATAAAGACCGGTGCTCTCCCGGCAGAATTAACGCAATTAACGCCGGAAGATATTGCTAATAACCTGCGGAGATTCATCGCAGATAAGGCCGCTTATTCCGAGAATACTTTCCGCGACCTGTTATCCGTTATCCGTCGCTGGGCCTTCTGGTGTAATGAGCGCGACGTGGGCTATCTGCCAATAGACCCGGAGCTGGCGCGGGAATACTTTCTGCAAATGGCAGAAAGCGGCCTGGCATCGAGCACGATCGACAAGCACTACGCCATGATGAACATGCTGTGCCGGGAAAGCGGACTGCCAGACCTCCGGGCAAGCGTGGATCTGAAACGCTCCATGAAACGCATCCGACGCGAGGCCGTGTTGCAGGGTGAGCGCACCGGCCAGGCTGTGCCGTTCCGCCTGCCAGACCTGCAGCTGCTGTCGCACCTGATGGGCCGGTCCGAACGGCTGACCGATCAGCGCAACCTGGCATTCCTGTTTGTCGCCTACAACACCCTGTGCCGTATGTCCGAGCTCAGCCGGATCCGCGTGCGCGATCTGGATATCAGCGACAATGGCCATGTGGTGATTAACCTCTCCCACACGAAAACGATGGTGACGGCCGCGGGCGTGATAAAGCACCTCAGCCGCGCCGCTGCCCGCCATCTGCTGCACTGGCTGGACCTGTCGGGGCTGATTCATCATCCTGACGCGATTGTTTTCGGGCCGGTCCGCCACAACAACACGGCTGGCGTGTCTGAAAAGCCAATGTCCGCACCGGCGACCGAGAAGATTTTCAAAGACGCATGGGATCTGCTGGGGAAAGAGCCGGTTCAGGACAATAAAGGCCGCTATGCCAAATGGTCCGGCCATAGCGCCCGCGTTGGTGCGGCGATGGACATGGCCGAACGCGACGCCACAATCACCCAAATTATGCAGGAAGGCACCTGGCAGGATCCGAAAACTGTCATGCGCTACCTGCGCCGCTCTGAAAGTCAGAAAGGGAAAATGTCGGGAATACTGGACGGAGAATAGAGAATTAAGTTTATCGAAATCTAAAGAAATAATAATTGTAACGATAACTGTTATCCTCCACAATTCAGGCCATCCCGCATCCTGCGAATACCGATGGCCAGACAACAAATCTTACTGACACGAACGTTCACCATTGACGGCCACCAGCTGACCTTCACCGCAATCAAGCGCGGCGGAGTGGCTCTGGTGGAATATGGCGTGTCTACCCTGTCAGAAGCCGTCCCACTGCTGACCCTCGAAAAACCCAGGATCGACCAATACAGCGCCTGCTACTACGTGGAAAACATCACCGAGCGCGCTGCAAATAAGCTACTGGAGTATTTCAGAAGCGAATTTGCAGCAGTTGTTGGGCTGGTAGACCACGCTTTTACCCGGCAAGAAATCAACACCTTAAGCAGCCGGGAACGGCTCTTTATGGGGAAATAATGTCTGTTACCGGCAACGTCGTTAATTTCTTCGTGGCAGTAGCTATGGCACAAGACGTCTCTAACCCTATCGGCACCTATTCCAGCGGCTCCTACGTCGATTCCTGCACTGGCCAGTACTGGGGCGAAGAAATATTCAGGCACCCCAAAACTGTCGCATCACTCGTTAAATACGGCGCGATCGAGTACGCCCGCGACCCGGACCAGGGCGAAATCATCCGCTTTGAAGACCGGCGCGAAGTGCTGAGCGAATTTGCGCGTGGCTATGCCGATGCAGAAGACGGCCAGTGTACCGAGGATGGAGCGATTGAATCCGTCGTGCCGTATGCCTACCTGTCAGGCGCGCAGTTCTGCCGCAGGCGCAGCAAGCTGGGCGGCATGGCTTTCAGGCTTGATCAGGGGCGTGTGTGTCACTGCGTGGTGTGCATTGATACGGGCGAGAAGTGGACGCAGGACTAAAGAAAAAGGGAACCATTGCTGGCTCCCTTTTTCCGTTCGTTCTGGTTCAGACGTTAACCACTGGATGTAGGTATCCGAAATAAACCAATGGCAAGGATAACAGAACATTGAAGCGCCTTTTACCAAAACTTAAAGTTTTTCGCGCCCGTTACCCTGAAACGGCTTCAGCTGTGCTGCTGCTGTTGAAAGACGAGCGTATAGCCACGCGCCGCCGCTTTACCCGCGCCCTGCCGGACACGTCAACGCACGTCATCCGGGGAACGCTGCTGGACCTTCTGAAAAACGGACTGATCACGCGATCCATTGATAACGAGTACAGCCTGGCGGTGACTCCCGCGTATGCCGCCAAACTGACGCCTCTGAAAATGGGGAAGACTGAAGAATACATTCTGATGCTGCTCGATCAGAACCGGTACATCACCGCCAGAAAAGTGCGCCAGGAGTTTGATGTAAGCCATTCCCTCTTCCTGCAGTCCGTTAAGAAACTCATTGCACGCGGGCTGGTGGAGTACACAGACGTTCCTCTCTATGAGAACTCTGTCCGCAAGCGCCGCCACTACACCTTTAAATCACCGGAGTTAAGCCATGCCTCAAGTTAAGATCAAACGCCTCACACCAGACGCCGTACTTCCGTTCCGTGGTTCGGACAGCGCTGCAGCGTGGGATATTACCGCGCTGGACGTAACAAATAACGTCGTGCTCACTCAGGGTGCTGCCCGCCAGCCGCGTGCGTGGTGGATCTCGACCGGGCTGGCCGTGGAGATCCCACAAGGTTACTGCCTGAAGATTTATGCCCGCTCTGGACTGGCGACAAAAAACTTCCTGCGCCTGGCAAACGACGTGGCAATCATCGACAGCGATTACCGTGGAGAGATCAAACTGCGCATGATTGCCGATGAAGGTGGCCAATTCATCGAGCCGAAAGCAGGCATGGTGCTTGCGCAGGCAATGCTTGAGAAAGTGGAGTCCGTTACCTGGAAAGAAGTCGATACATTGTCCGAGACCGACCGCGGCGACAACGGCTTTGGTTCCACCACGCAGGTACAAACTGATCCGACGCCAGCCGAAGACAGTAGTGTCACTACCCCGGCAGATTCACAGGAAACCGCGTCGGTAGAAGAAGCCGCACAGGCAGCAGAGCCAGCTGCGACTGAAACCACCACCGCCACCAAAAAGACCACCAGCAAATAAGGCCTGATCATGACCAAGTATATTATCAGCAAAACCACGGCCATCGAGGTTAACGAGAAGAACGAGATCCGTCCGGAAGACCTTGAGATTGCACTGGTAGCCTCGCTGGGCTTTGAACCGCAGGAAGTCGAAGGCGTGACAGTATGGGCCAATAAGAAAGAGCGTTTCTGGCTAATCCACCAGCATGAACTGCCAGAGGACGCTGCTAAACGTCAGGAGGCAATTACCGCTATCAATGACAAGACCGGCGCGCTGCCACTGGCTCCAACGCTGGATAAGAGCTTTGCGCAGCTGCTCATGCGTCAAATGTCGATGAACGTCACCGGCGAGGCATTTGTTGACGGCTCGCTTACGGGGGTGTGGCGCGTGGAGACGGTCAGCCCGTACATGCCTTATAACGCAAAATTGCACGGCATTCTCACCGGTAAGCTGCAGCATGTCAGTGTGGCACATGCCTCTCTGCCATTGGCTGTCTGTGCCCTTTTCCTCCAGGCATTAGGCGTTGGCCAGCATGCTTATGTGTATATCCCGGACGGTGCTGAGGCCGAGCCACAGCTGATTTACATCACGGTTCAGAATGAGAAAGCCCTGAAGGAAATGGCACCGGAAACGAGCCTGTTCCGTATGGAAGGCTTGGATAAGTATGCCGTTGTCGGACTGGATGCAGATATGGTGAAAGAAGCCATTGAAAAGGCACAGCTACAGCGCACGATCCTGCTGGTAAAGGCGAAAACCGGCGCCCCACAGCCTGAGCCGGAGTTGGTGGCCGCAGCGCCAGCGCCTGAGCCGCAGAAAGCGAAATAAAAGGCGTTAAGGCCTGTCAGAATCAGCCGGGGAAAATGCTTCATACTGGCGCTCAAGCATATTGATCAATTCTAAGGATTTTGTAATTTTCCTTTAAATTTTATTGCCTGATGTGCCATTAGCTTTTGCTCTCCAAAGCCCCTTAACCGGGGCTTTTTTCATGCCGCCTAATCAGAAGCAGATGGAAGGTCTTTAGGCATTGATGAAATTTTCAGTATCTGAAAGATGATGAAACGTCTTTGAGCATGGATCGAATTGTTAGTATCTTACTGATGACGGTATAGGTACTTTGATAAAAGAATTAGCAAGTTACTTAGTACTTAAGAAGTACTCTCTTATTGTATTAATAGTATCCTATTGTCTGACGTAGATTCGTGTCGTATAGTAATTAGTACATTCCTACTACATTACTTTTATCGGATACTTATCATGTCTCTTGCAAAAGCCAAACGAGTCATGTCTCCTGCAGAAGCTAAACGAGAACAGCATAAACGCTACAATGCCCAGGCAGTGCAAGTTGCACTCGGTCGCGCTGGATATAAGCCTGCTGTGAGAAGCCGTTTTAGCAAGCCCGCGAGCAAAAAGTTTGCTCAAGATATCTCCTTTGCCTGATCCCTATCTTTAAGGCAAAATAAACCATCATTCATTGATGGTTTTTTTTATGCCTAATCAAAATGTTATCCCACCTTATGAGCAAATGTATCGGTTAAATCAGCAGCTCATCCTTAACGCAGACCGGCTTCAATACGCGGTGGTTACTGTAGGTGGGCAAGCCGTACAATACTGGATTTCAGCGTATTACGACTTGTATAACAGCAGCAGATTGCCTGACGATCGTCTTACTACTTCTATCGACTGCGATTACAGCGCCCGAAAAGACGATATAGCAGCAATAGCCGAGACACTTAATGTAAAGTTCTGGTCGAACAAAGGTGGCAACCCTCCGTCCCTTGCTCAGTTCATGCTTATCGATCGGGATACGGATGATATCAAGCAGATTGATGATGGCTTGTTTGCTGTGCCGGATGATCCGGAAGTTGCCAATACGGTAGATATTATTGATAAACCGGGAGGCTTCGAACGAGTAGATTTTCTAGGGAGTAAACTTCACATCTTCACCACTCCATTCCTTATAGAATCCACTGGCCCTGATGTTCCGGAGATGCACGAAAAGGTCAGGGTGCTAAATCCTATAGCGTGTGTACGCTCACGTTTTAGCAACCTTATAGATTTGCGTCGTGATCCTGAAGTCGAAAATTCCCGAATCAATGCGCTTAAAATTCCCTGCTTTTACTTCCTCTTAGATGTATTTGACAAGCAGCCTTATGATATTGCTCGTGAAATGTACTTAGAGCTCTGGCAGTTGGCGTATGAGGAAAACTCTCTCCGTCACCAAGCATTCTGGGAATGTTGGCATGGACCGTTAATGGAGGACCAGCAAAGTAACAACATTTCTCTACTGGACGTGCTGGAAAAGGTGCATAAGTATTTATCTGAACATCTGGAAGACTTTGATATACCACCAGCATTTGTTGAAAAAGAGTTGCCGATTAAACTTGCACGGCTTCGTGAAAAATTTGAGCGATACATAGAGCTTAACTACGAATACGCCGCCAGAGGACGTCGCGGGTTTGAACGTAATCGCCGTGACGATTAGCTGTATTCTAATGTAACTACATCGCTAGTCTTAGCAGCATAGCTTTACTCTGAAGCAGGCATTATGCCTACTGCGTCTTATACTCATTTCAGGAGAGACAAAACGCTAATCAGAATGGAGCATTGCATGGCCTTTCAGAGCCCCGCACAGAATTACACTGAAACTCGCCTGAACCTGGGCGATCTGGTGCAACTTTCCCCCTACTCAACTTATCTGATGCGCAGCGAAAGCGAATGCGCCGGCGCCGGAATTGTTAAAGGCTCGGTACTGGCCATCGATCGCGCACTGAAACCGGCACATGGACAGCTTATCGTTGCTGAGTTTGACGGCGAGTTAACGCTTAGGCGGTTGCTGCTCAAGCCGGTTCCCGCCCTGCAGGCGCTGGACGCCGACGAGACTGTTACCCTGCTCGATGTGAGCCAGCCGCTCCCCGTGTGGGGTGTGGTGGCTTATGCCTTGACGGATGTGGCTGGCTTGGGTTTTAACTATGTGCCACAGGAATAAAAAAGCCCGCACGAGGCGGGCTTGATGGTTGGGCTTAATACAGTTGTGTCACGCGGCAATCGTAAATGACTGCCAGCTTTTCAAGCGTTGCCCGTTGAGGCTTCGCCCTTTTCTCCATGTTTGACACTCCCGCCTGAGTAATACCCAGCGCTTCAGCGACATACTCTTGCGAGTAGCCGCGATATAAGCGCCATGCCGCATGAAGCGGCACATTGTTTTCGTGACGAATATCAACCACCGCACCGGGGATTGTTTCGTCGTCGTTGTCATCAGCCTCATAGGGAACAGGCTCGAAAAACTCAGCCAGTTCGCTTTCAGCCGCCAGTTTGTTGAACAACTCAATGGGGATCACGGCGCTAATGCGGTTGCCTTCAGCATCCGTCATAAATTGTATTGCGCTCATTCGATTACACTCTTCAGTTTGAGTTTCAGTTTCCGGGCGTAAATGGAGAGGCAGTCAGGCGGGTTTCCCCGCCGTCCTTTTACCGTTTGCTGTATGTCTTACTTGTCCGTCTCAACACTTCCAGTATCTCGATAACTACCGGCTGACCTTTCACAATTTTCCAAAGTACGCGGTAGTTACCTACCACCAGCTTTCGTCTTTGCTCTTTGTCGTCCGTCAGCTTTTCAATAACCAAGTTCTCAACGTCGGGCCAGTTACGCAGCTCCCGGATTCTGTCGCGTATCATGCTGCGATACGGTTCAGGAATCTGGCTCAGCTGCTTATCGGCTTTTCGTTTCCACTCAAGCTCCGGCATTTGCCTCTCCATGTTGTTAAAGAACATATCCCGTTGGGATAAAACAAATATAACTAAACACCTATGCCATGTAAAGAAATTTAGTGATTTAGTTATGTATTTAGTTTTATCAGTATCACCAAGTGCTGCTTTCACAGTGAACAAATCATAACTAAATCACTAAGTTGATAATTTCACGCACCTCACCAATACTGTACCAATAAACAGTAGCTGACTTAGGTAGCCTGATATGTTCGCGCTGGCCGATGCCAATAACTTTTATGCCTCCTGTGAAACCGTGTTCAGGCCAGATCTGCGCGGTAAGCCTATCGTCGTCGTTTCGAACAATGACGGCTGTGTGATCGCACGTTCGGCGGAGGCAAAGCGCTTGGGGATCAAGATGGCGGCACCGCTGTTTCTGAATGAGCGTTTTTTCCGACAGAACGGCGTGCATGTTTTCAGTTCCAATTACGAGCTGTAGTAAGTTAAGTGGAATGCAACACTGACTGGGTAAACTTTGAGCAGTAATGCTGTTGTCAGAGGTAAACACCATGATGATTCCACCAAATGAGGACGTTCTGGTACTGGCGGAGCGCTGGCTGAAACTGCTGTCCGACCTTGGACGGGCTGAGGCCACACTCTCCGCCTACCGCAGTGCCCTCAGCCATTATTTTGCGTTCTGCAGCCAGAACAGCATTGAACCTGAAAAGGCCCGGTTTGAAGACCTGGCCGCCTACATCAGCCCTCAGTTACCCGGCATGCCTTTTCCCGCAGCCAGCGCCACGCTCCAGCTGCGCCTTTCT